>Ga0115008_10003460_pt1 | contig 13088 bp, 7 predicted proteins | sample FraStrMetagenome_FD_87164 | JGI IMG/M metagenome (GOLD analysis project Ga0115008, IMG submission 87164) | Marine eukaryotic phytoplankton communities from Arctic Ocean - Fram Strait ARC3M Metagenome | ecosystem: Environmental > Aquatic > Marine > Oceanic | place: Fram Strait | collected 2012-06-18
CGAGCCACGCCAGCAGCGCCGCCTCGTCGCCTCGCCCAGCCGCTGTCGCCGCCTCTTTGGGAAGTCTGCCCACTGAGCTCGAGGAGGCCGCAGCCCTCGATCCCGCCGCCGCCTCGCCCGAGGAAGCGCCGCCCGCGCCGCCCGCCGCCGCCTCGCCCGAGGAAGCGCCGCCCGCGCCGCCCGCCGCCGCCTCGCGCCGGCCCGCAGTCACTTCCTCCGCGATGTGCTGCCGGAAGGCCTCGACGCACGCTGCGTGGCCCTTCTCCTTGGCACACTGCAGCGCGGACCTGCCGTCCTCACAGCACAGCTTGGTATCCGCGCCCGCCCTCAACAAGTGGAGCACGATTCCAGGGTGGCCGTTGCCGGCGGCGTTCATCAGCGCGGTCCAGCCGTCGCTGCTCTGCAGGTTGATCTCCGCTTTGTGCTGCAGCAGCAGGTCGATAGCCCGTTCGTGACCGTTCATGGCGGCGAGCATCAGCAGTGAGACGCCGCTCCCGGTGGTCGCATTGACCTTCCCGCCGCTGTCGAGCCACGCCCGCAACATTGACATCTTCCGGAGACAGCCTCTTGGCCAGCTCGGTAATGGACCGGAGTTGCAGGCTGCTAGGGTCAACCACTAACATTCTGGGCTCGCCATCGGCACCGGGCGACAGCTCAATGGGGAGGCGACCCGATTCGTTGGGCTCTCCGACGACGACCGCCAGCCGGCCGTTGAGGGCGGGCTCGGGCAGCGAGTGCAGCTCGACATAGTCGCCAACCGGCATTGACGACTGCACAACGCCCGTGTACGTTGCGCGATCCGCACTTTCGACCTACGCCCGCCCCCGCGTGCTTTCTTTTCACGAGAGGGCCCGGCAGAGGATTCCGACGTTTCTTGCCGCTTGTGTTAAGATCTAGTGCCATTCCTCAGTAAATGGCCAGAAGACCGGCCCGCAAGTGCTCCGCAGCAGCCTCGCTGGGCCGGAAGATCGGCCCGCGAGGTGGGGTGCTAGTATGAGACCGACCCGTCGCAGTTCTCTTGCTCCAAGCGCTTGCGCTTCGGCGGTTAGTGGTGCACTAACCTCCGAGACCTTTCGGGGCGCTCCTCATCCAAACCCTGTGAAAGAGTCGGAACGAAAATCCTTGTCGTGCCAGTGTGCTGTGAGAGAGGCTTGTTCGTAAGAATTCTTTCGGGTAAAATTCTTTCTGGTTCGTGCCGCTTGCGGCCGGGAGCGCCCTCTCTCTTAACGCGCGCGCGGAGGCATCCACATGCACGCCGGCCGCGAGAAGCGCTCCAAGCCCGTCAAGAAGAAGGCGCGCGCGGTCGCGGATGAGGAGCCTGAGCTGGTCGGCCCGAGCAAGCGCGACCGCTTCCTCAAAAAGAGCGGCCGCAACAAGTCGGACCTCGACGAGTCATGGCCGAGCCCGCAGCCGTCTCGGCCGGACGAGGAGGGAGAGGCGAGTAGCGCAGTGCCGCGCAGCCAGCGGCGGGGTGGGATGGCCGCCGCAGTCCACGTCGGCACAGAGGTGTTCATGGGCTGGGAGGAGGTGCTCGGCTCGCGCGAGTTGCTGCGGCGGCGGCTCGTCGCCATCTCCGCTGTGCACGGCTGGGAGGCCCGTTCGGGCCGCAAGACCTTCCTCGGCGGCATCGCGCCCGGAGCGCTGATCGAGAGCCTGCGGTCCGAGGTGGCGGAGCTCGACGCTGCGGCGGAGCTCGCCTCCAAGGCAGAGGTGCTGCTCGAGCTGAGGCAAGCGCGCGCTGCCCTCGAGGCGCTGTCGGAGGAGCGCGAGCAGGCGGCGGACGACCTGGCGGCGCTGCGGGACGAACACTTTGAGGTGTGTCGTCGCGTGCTCTTCTCGCACAGCGCGCCGCACCCCGCAGCTAAGCGATTCGTGCCCGCTTCACCAAGTGCCGCCTCTCCGCCTCCCGCGGCAGGTCCGCGACCTCCTCGGGCGGCAGGGCGACGAGCTTGAGAAGCTGCGCACCCTCGTGCGCGCCGCGCAGCCGACGGGAGACGCCAGTGCGGGGGCGGCGGCCGGCGGCGCCAGCGGCGAGGCTGAGGCCGCCTCCGCTGCTTTGCCTGGCGCGGCGGGCGCGGCTCCGTTCCAAGCGGTGCTCTCTCGGGAGGACCTGCCGGGGGGGCGGCGCTGTGTGGAGGCGCTCGCGCGGCTCAAGCTGCCGGACGAGGCGTCGATGGCGCCGCGTGAGCTGGCCTGCTGGCACGAAAACAAGCGGACGATCGAAAACAGCCTCAAGACGCTCTCGGGCCAGATCTACTCGGCGCGCGCGCGCATCGTATACGAGATCATCCAGAACGCGGACGACTGCTCGTACGACGCCGAGAGCGGCGAGCCGCCGCAGCTGCACATCGAGTGCAGCGATGAGGCTCTCTGCAGCTGGCACAACGAGTGAGTTGCCGCGATACACTGATCAGTACATAGGAGGGGAGGTCCACCAAGCCACTGACGGCGGCTCCGGCTCGCAACTCGTAGGCGCGGCTTCCAGCCCAAGGACCTGTACGCCATGTGCCAGGTCGGCGAGTCGAGCAAGCCGGCCGGCAGCGGCAAGATTGGCCGCAAGGGCATCGGCTTCAAGTCCGTCTTTCAGATCTCGGACGCGCCGATGCTCGTCTCTCCGCCGTTCCAGTTCTGCTTTGACACCGTCGCGCGCGGCATCTTTGGCTACATCGTGCCCTCGTGGGTCGACGCGCCCGCCGACTTCGTGCCACCTCGCCTCCGGCCCCTCCTCTGCGGCCTCGTCGGCGGCGCAGGGAGCGGCGGCGCGGTCGGCCGCACCGGCACGCTGCTCGTCTGCCCGTTTGCGCCGTCGGCGGAGCGGAACTTGCTGCGCGGCCTGCAATTCGACGGGCTCGCCCTCGCCTTCCTCAAGAACCTCAAGCAGATCCGGCTCGTCTCAACCGGCGGCGGCGGTTCGGCGCAGTCGAGCAGCGGCGGCGCGGCGGCGGGCGGCCGCGGCGGAGGGGAGGAGTCGCGCCCTGACGGCCCCTCTTCGCACGAGTACCGCGTCGAGCGCGCGACAGTGTCGGAGGAGATCGAGCCGATGGCGGGCGGCTTTGGCGGCGTGCTCAAGGGCATCGGCGTGCGCAGCCACACGCTGTGCACGTGCACGATCATCGAGAGCGCGCAGAGCGCTTCGGGTGCAGTCCGCGAGACACGAAAGCACTTCCGGCTTCACTCGTACTCCGTGCTCAAGTACAAGGCGGACGCCGACAGGGCGGGCGCCGCGGCCGCGGCCGCGACGACGACCGTCTGCCTTGCCTTCCCGGTCGGCAGCGACCAGACGCCGCGCCGGTCCGACGAGGGCGAGCTGGTCTTCGCCTACTTGCCCGTCACGGCGGCCGGGTTCGGGTTTGCGATCCAGGCCGACTTCGAGCTCGTCGCCTCGCGGCAGGACGTCTCGGAGCACAGCGGGAACCACGTCCTCCTCGGCCGGATCCCGGGGCTGTTTGTGCACGCCGTGCTGTCCGACCCGGCCCTCGGCGAGGACGCCTTCCCGTGCTACCTGCCCGATTTAACCGCCATCCGCAAGGATCGGAGCGGCGGCGGCAGAAAGTGGTGCACGCTAGCGTCGGCGCTGCACCGCGCGACGGAGTCTTTCATGACGGTGCGCACCGAGGACGACGACCGCGTGCGGAGGCGGCACGCCGTGCTGCGGCCGCGCCACCTCTCTTGCGCCCTCGTCCCGAACGGCGTGCTCAAGGCGGTCAGCGACAAGTCATTCGCCCACGCCGACGCGGAGGTGGACCTCGTGGGCTGCCTCGAGGCGTGCCCGGTCGGCGTCGTCCTCGACTGCCTCCGGAAGGTCTTCCAGGAGATTGAGGAGGCGCAGCCCGAGAGGACGGCGGAGGCGCTGCCACAGGCGTGGCGCTACCTCTCCGCCGAGTACGCCGCGGCAAGGGAGCAGCGACAAGGCGCAGCCGGGCAGAACGAGGAGGAGGGCGGTGCGCTCGGGGCGATCGTGGAGGCACTCGTCGGTGGGACAGACCCCTCCTCGCCGCCGCCGCTGCGCATCTTCCCCGTGCGGGGCTCGTCGACGCTGCGGCTCCACTCGGAGCACGGCGCCCCCCTCTGCTGGGGCCTCTCCCCCTCACTGACGCAGCACGGCGCCTCCCTCCTCCGCCTCGCCGACCGGATCGTGCCGCAGCTCGACTTGGAGCGCATCCGCGGAGCTCGCACGGCAGACGGCGGAGACGTCGTCGACGTCGACGCCGTCGAGGCGCTGATGCGCCGCTTGCGCGTCCGCGAGGCGACGCACGCCGAGCTCGAGCAGCAGCTCAAGACGTGCTTCCGCTTCGGGCTCGCCGTCACGGTGGAGCCCGACCTGTGGTGGGACGCGTACAAGTACGCCGAGTCGCTCGGCCACGCGCGCGGGCTCGCCGACTTTGTCGACGGCGCCGCGGTCGCGCTGCCCGTCTCCGACTCGCGTGTCGTCTCGTCGCGCGACGTGCGGCGGCTCTCCGTGTCGCTACCTTGCTTACTGGGGCTCCGCCGCAAGCACTCGTCGAGCGCAAAGTCGACGCTCGCGCTCCCGCCCTCGGCGGCGGCCACGTGGGGTGGCCTGCTTCGCTGGGAGCTCGCGATGGCGACCGCCTTCGGCGTCACCTTCCCGCAGGCGGACGCCGAGCGCATGCCGCTCGAGTCGCTTTCGTCGCTTGCGCACGAGCTCATCGACGCCGTGGTGGACGCGCGGTGCCAAGGAGACCTCGCGGCGCTGAGCGCGCTGAGCCGCCTCCTCGAGGTGTACGAGGAGCGGCTGGGAGGCTTTCTGGCCAACCTAAAGCGCGCTATGTGCACGTCCTACTACCCGGAGAGGAGCTTGCTCGAGCCGAGGGCCGCCGATTGGCGCGGGCGCGGGCGGCTGCCCTTCGACGCCACGTGCTCGCCCCGCTACATCGAAGAGCTGATGGCCTTCGCGATGGTGGCCGACGACGCCTCGAGTGATCTACTCGAGACGCGGCTGACGCTGCTGCGGCTGCAGGAGGAGCGAGGCGAGCCGGGCGAGGGGTATGAGAGCGCGGCGGAGGAGCTGGGCAGCGACGAGGAGGAGGGGCAGGCGACGAAGGCGGGCGACGCCGCGTCCAGCGCAGAAGGAGCGGAAACGACCGAGGTGGAGGATGAGGCTGCCCCGACGACGGCAGATGAGGGCGCGGTCGACGAGGCGGTCTGGAGCGTCCTGCACCATTTGCTGGGGTTTCGGCACGTCTTCGCGCCGCGCGACAGCACCTGGGTGCTATATGGAGCGCTGCAACTCGAGGGTGACTCGAGGTCACACCCCGCCATTCACGCTTCCGGCACCCCTCTCGAGCCGCTCGTCACCAGCCTGGCGAGGGCCGCGTTGACGGCCCCGTCGACGTCCGACGCAAGCAGCGGCGCGGGCGGTTGCGCTCCGACCCTCTGGCCGTGCATCTGCTGCGCTGGCGGCATGTGGGTGGGCTCCGAGTTTGTGTTGTTGCGACAGTGTGTGTGGGATGTCAGTGACCTCGTCGTGTGGGGGGCACTCCAGCGGGTCGGCTGCCGTGACGGTCGCATCGTTGAGCTGCGCCGCGCCCTCTCTTCGTTCCTGCACGAGGCGCACCCGCAGCAGGAGCTGTGGGAGGAGCACGGGATGCTCGCGCCGAGGGACGTCCTCGCCCACCTCGGCGAGTGCTGCATGCATGGCCGGAGCTCACAACCGCCTCTGCCCTACCCGGCCGCGATCGACATGATGCTCGGCGAGGTGTTGCCGTGGCTGCTCGCGCGCGATGGCACCTCCGATGACGACTCTGGCTCCGTCACGACGCAACTCGAAGAACCGTTCGACGACGAGGAGGGCGACTCACAAGCGGCATCTGACGAGTCATCGATCGGCTCTTCCTGCTCGGCCTTGGGAGTCTCGGAAGCTGCCGGCCGAGAGCGGCCCGTCTACGCTGCCTCGGAGGAGAGCATCGCCTGCTACTCCGCCGTCCTCGCCTCGTCGTCGGCCGCGTCTCGATCTAAGGCGTGGGCCGTGCCAGTGCCGACCGCCGCGGGGACCCGCCAAAAGGTGGTCCTGACTGCTAAGGAGGGGCGAGCCGCTCGGTCGGAGGAGCGGCTGCTCGTGCTGCCCGACGCGGCGCATTGGCCCGTGGCAACGGCGCACGTGCTGCAACACTTTGCGGCCGACTGCCTCCATCCGACTTTGGCGCCGACCTTTGCGTTCATGCTCATGGCGGGCCGGAGGGGCGGCCTCGAGACGCCGTGCGCGCGCATCCAGCGCAGCTTTCACCGGTCTCTCCGCTTGGCTGCCCAGGGCGGGGAGGACGAGGTTTGGGCGCTGGTCACGGAGCTGTACGAGCGGCCTGCAGCCTCAGCCGCCCCTTCGATCCGCGCCATCCCCGCCCTCTTCTCGCCCAACGACCACTGGGAGGTGCTTCTCTGGGCGGCCATCACCTGCGCGACGGAGTGGCACCGCGCCGTAGAAGCGGACTACGTATTCATGTCTTCCAACTAGCGCTTGAGAGGAAACGTATTCAGCTGTATTCAGCCGTACTGCGCTGTTTCCCCTGTATTCGTAGCCCTTGCATGCACGCGGTGCCCGGATTACACTGCACGATACCGTGCTCCCGCCCTGACGTCGGTGTGTGCACACTGTAGGCACCGCACGCAGTCGAGCGACGCGATGGAGGACGCGAGCCGGTACCACGAGACTTTGTCGCGCACGCGCCGGCTCGTGCCCTTTGTCGAGCGCTTGCTCGGTGGCGGAGAGCGCTGGTCCTTCCTGGATGAGCGCGACCGCGAGCCCGAAAGCGCGGCGGCCCCCGAGCCCCTGGCTTCCGACGAGTCTTTCCCCGGCGGCCGGAACCGCCCGGCAGGTGACGAATGGAGATTCCCCGCCGAGCCATCCTCCGAGTCAGGAGGCGGTAGCAGCAGCAGCACGCCGCCTCCGCTCGCGGCGGAAGCAAGCCCTCCTGCCGCCCCCCGTCCCGCCGTGCTCCTCCTCGGCACGCTCTTCGGGTACGACCTCTTCGGCACCGAATTAACTACTAATTAACTACTAATTAACTACTAATTAACTACTAATTAACTATAGGTACGACCTCTTCGGCAGCTTGCGCGGCTTGGAGCTGCGCGGCTCTCCGCCCACTTCGACCGCTTTTGTGCCCTCGCGCATCCTCGCGTCCGCATGCGCGGTGCGCCGGCGCCTGCGCGCCGGCGACGTCCTGCGCGGCCTAAGCTCCGCGTCTCCCAGGCTCGGCCGCGGAGGCTCGAACTTTCCCGAGGCGTTCGAGCGCGAGTCGCTCATGCTTCTCTGGGAGTGGTTCTGCCTCGAGGTGGCGGGCGCCGCTCCGCCGGCCGTGCTGTGGGCGACGGTCCAAGAGACGATCGGCGAGCGGACGAGGCCGCGCATCCGGACGGCGATGGCGGCGCTGCAGCGCGGCGTGGCGCGCGGCTCGCTCGAGGAGGCGTTGCTCGACTCGGTGCGCACGCACACGCAGATCGAGAGCCTCATGGAGGAGATGGACGCGCGCGACGAGGCGCGGAATGCCGCGCGCGAGCGCGAAAGGCGTGCGCGCAACGCCGAGCGCGAGGCGCGCCTCCGCGAGGCGCGCCTCCGCGAGGCGCAGAGGCAGCTCGAGAGGCGCGAGCAGCAGCAGCTCGAGCGCGATCGCGAGGCGGAGCGCCAGGACGCCCGCCGCGCCGAGCGGATGGCGAGGGCGAGGGGAGCCCCCGACGACCAGCCGCCGCCGCAGCAGCCGGCGGGCGAGGAGCCGCTGCTTCCGCGAGCGTCGGGCTCGCGCGAGCAGCGGGTGCGGGAGGAGCGGGCGAGGCAGGGCCTGCTGACGCCAGACGAGCAGCGGCAGGCGCAGCAGGAGGCGGCGAGGCTGCGCCGGCTGGTCGATGCGCAGCGCTCGGAGATCGAGCGGATGCGCGCGGAGCAGGAGGCGGAGGCGGAGCACCGACAGCACGACGCGGCGGTCGCGACAGCGGCGCTCGAGAACCTCGGCGTCGCGGGCACGTTTCGGCGGATGCTCTTTGCCGGCGGCGGCTTTGGCGGCGGTTTCGGCGGCGGCGAGGGCGGCGGGGCGCCGGCGGTGCAGCGTCGGCCGGCGACCCTCCGCGAGTCGGAGGTCAAGGCGAAGCTGGCCCGCTTCCTCGCCGGCATGCGCGCCCTTGAACGCCAGCGGGCCGCGAGCGCGCAGCCGCCGCTGCCGCCAATCATGAACCAGTTCATCGTATGGGCGGGCGACTTGCTTGCGGGCGGCGGCCGTGGCGAGGGAGTCCAGGACGCGGCCGGCGTCGAGGCGGCGGCGCGGCGGTACGTGGGCGGCGCCGCCGGTGCGTCGGGCACCGCGTCGGCGGGGGCGAGCGCCAGCGTTGACGACAGCGACGGCGACGAGGATGACTGCTGCATCTGCCAGGAGGGCCTGTCCGACTCCAAGGCGAACGACGAGTACGGAGAGCCGCTCGAGACTGGCTGCGGCCACCGCTTTCACGTGGTGTGCCTCGCGCGCCACCTCGAGGCGTCGACCAGCAGCGGGCAAGAGCCCGTCTGCCCGATGTGCCGATCCAGCAGCTTGTCGGTTTCCTTTCGGCCACTCACTCGGCCGGTGGGATGAGCGCATACATGAGGCGCGGGCGGGGGAAAAGGGAGGCACTTGTGTCGTTCACTGTACCTTATCTCCTCACAGATCAATGAGCTGTTGCTGACACAAAGACGTCGTCGCGTTACCACATAAACCGCGCCACGCTGCCGTCCACCCACTGGTACGGCCGGTAGAGGAAGAGGCCGATCGCCGCGGCATTGACGGCCGCGAAGAGGAGCAGCGGCGGGAGCCACTCGCGCGGGCGGCGCAACGGCGGCGCGTGCAGCCGCAGCAGCAGGACGGGGAGGGTGAGATAGCGCGGCTCGATCAGCGGCGTCGGCACCAGCACGAGCGCGGCGCAGCAGCAGAGGAAGAGGGCGCGCAGCGCGCCGTGCGTTCGCCAGAGGGGCGGGTAGAGCAGCCAGCCGCCGAGGAGGTAGGCGGGGAGGAGGGCGTACCGCGCTGCCCAGTGCCTGCCCAGCACGTGCCTCCACACGTAGAAGGTGACGTGCCGGTTGTCGGCGAGCAGGAAGGGGTGGCAGTGTGTCAGGCGCGCACACGCGGCGGCGAGGCAAGCGCTGCCGAGCGCGAGGGCCGGCGCGGCGCGCGCCGCCGCCGCCGCGCCACGCAGCGTCGGGAGGAGGGACGCCGTGAGCCGCTCCGCGCAGAAGGGGGCGGAGGCGAGGCCGGTGAGATACAGGAGCTGCGCGCCGTGGAGCGTGGGGCGGTGGTGCGCTGCGTCGCCGACGACGACGCCGCCGTTGCGCACGACGAAGGCGGCGAAGCCGGAGAGAAGCGACAGCACGGGAAGATGGCGCGCGCAGAGGTGCGGCAGCTTGCGGGGCAGAGCCAGCAGCAGCGCGCCGCTCGCGGGGAGCAGGCGCGTCTCGGCCGGGTCGATGGACCGCCCGTCGGCCAGCTGCGTGAGGGAGGCGGAGATGACGCCGTGCATGAGCCAGACGGCGTTCGTCTGGCGGATGGAGAGGGCGAGGGCCGCAGCTCCGCCCACGCCGAGCGGGCCGGTCGCGAGGCGGAGGAGGAGGCCGCCGCCGCCGCCGCTGCTGCCGAAGCCACCGCTGCTGCTTTGCGCTCCGGCGGATGCAACCTGCTGCGAGAGGAGGACGAGGAAGAGGAGCACACTGGCTGTCGCGGCCGAGTCGGTGTAATAGAGGAAGTGGAAGAAGAAGTGAGTCGGCAGCAATGATAGCACCGCGCTGTTGGCGAGCGCGTCGGTCGTCGAGAGGGAAGGGTAGAGCAAGCGCAGCTGCGCGAGCAGCAGCGGCGGCGTGGCGAGCGCCGGGATCAGGTTGACCGTGCGAAGCAGCGGCAGCTCACAGCCGGGTGCCCACCCACGCACCAGTAGCGCCGTCGCCGCGTACAGCCCGGGGAATGTCGTGATCTTCTCGTCCCACTCGGTCCAATTTCCGGCGCAGTACGACTGCGTCTGACGCACGTGGAAGGGCTCATCCATGTATGGCTCGCGGACCTCGTCGTTGAAGGCGCGGTACAGAGCGGCGAGCAGGGCCGCGTAGAGCGCGAAGAGAGCTGAGCTGCCGATAAATGCCGGCGGCGGCGGCGGCGGCGGCGGCGGCGGGAGCGGCGGCGGCGGCGGCGGCGCCTGCTGCGGAGGTGCTTGCGGCACTGCACCGAGCTTACCCGAAAGCCGCTCCGCGAGCTCGTTGGCTCGCTTGATCTTGCGAGCGATCTCCTCTTGGTCCATGTGTGCCGGGCGTCGGGCCCCACCGTGGCCTAGCGTTCACGCCGCCACATCTGGTGGATTGGGCTCAAGCGGGGGGAGGCGTCAATCGCCAGCGCGCACACCATGGATGGAGGCGGCGCGCGTTCCGCCCAAAAAGCCAGAATGCCGTCCGTCCTGGGGGGGCGGGGGCCTAGCCCTAGGTAGACCTCACAGAACTCACAGAAAAGTCAGCGGTTACTCGAGTACTCACCCGTCACGTGTTCTGATCTCATTGCTTGGGTGAGTGAGTGAGGCATGACGGGGCGCTCATACACAATAAATAGATGGTATATGTAGAGGCCCGGGACGCGGGCGGGTGTGAAGGAAATCACTGTGGGGTGAGTGACAGAGTGAGCCAGCACTACAACATGTCCGAGACACCTATTGGCGACGTGGAAAATACTGTATTGAAATATTGAACCGCACCGCCACGACAGTAGTCGTGCTTTTATAGCAGGAGACGCTTCCTTTGTCCGTGACACCCATTGGCGCCGCGCTTGCGATCTCGGTTGTACTGCTACCACACACACACACACACACACACACGCGCGCGCGTTATGCCCTCCCCGATGGACAACGAGACGGCCATCGCCATTGCGGACGACGCCAACCTGCCGCAATCGGACGACAACCCGTCACCAGCCAAGGGCAACCCACCGGCTGTCGAGGCAATCGCACCCACGCCTCGAGCCCACCCACCGGCCCACCCTTGCTCCTCTGCACATCAAACGTCCATCGATCCCCGCCGATCAAAGCCTTTCGCCTGAACGTGCACAAGACCTCCACGCACGCCCACCCATCCTCTCCACTGCACTGCAACCAAGCCCATTCCGCACCGCCTCGCCCGCCACCTCCCGTCTCCCCTTCCCATTGACCTGCAAGGCGGTTGACTTCTCGCTCTGCAACCCACGCGCAAAGGGTGTCCGATCGAGCGACCCGGAGCCCGCCGAGGGCGCCGGTGCGGAGGGCGGGAAGGTCGAGTCGGTCAGCTTTTACGGATGCAGCGGGTCGCTGCGCGCCCCCTTCAAAGCCTCCCGCTCCGAGGGCGCTCCGGAGGGTAAGGTGCTGCGACTACCCCCGAAGGGTCTACCTTGCCACCCGGGAGCTCAGGCATTACCGCTCCGCTTGCGCAGGTGCGCAAGGTGCGCGACCCGGCCAAGGCCATCCTCTCTGCGGTAACCGTGCGAAAGCTTGGCGTCGCCGAGCTCGACACCGTCTTCCTCGCCGCCGGCCGGATTGCCAACCACGCCGTCGTGCTGAACAACACGATGGTCTCCCTGGTGGAGGGCTTGAAGGAGAGCGTCGCGACGTGTATGGGCGCCTTCCAGCTCAAGCCGCTCCTCACGCAGGCCGGGCCTGCGTTTGCCGTGACCACGCTCTCCGACAGCAGCAGCACCGCCATGCTCGTCGCCCAGTGCACGCCGGCCCGTGGGCTGGTGGTGTGCGACCAGGCCCTCTATGACGACGCGACAAAGGTCAACGACGAGGTGAAGGCGTCGCTCAAGACTGCCTCGGAGGCGCTGGTCGCGTTGACCACAGCCGTCACGGAGGCCAACGAGGCCGGCTGCGGCATCTCGTACGAGGTTGCTCAAGGCAGCCTCGGGCTTAAGCTTCCGCCGGTCATTGAGGAGGCGCCGAAGGAGGAGGCGCCGAAGAAGGAGCCGAAGATTCAGAAGGGCCTCGTGTCCAAGTCGGTGTCGAAGAGCCTGAGCGCGGTGTCAAAGGGGGCGGCGCTGGCGGTGTCCAAGGCGAAGAAGATCGCGGCCAAGTCTGGCGAGGAGGACGAGAGCGGGGACGGCGGCGCCGGCGCGGGGGAGGGCATCGAAGAGACGGGCGAGGGCGACCGCGCGGGCTGCGCCGAGGCCGAGGCTGCTGAGACGATCGAGGGAGACGAGGAGACCGCCGAGGGAGCGGAGGGCGCGGCCGAGACTACGGAGCCGAAGAAGAAGGAGGGCCGCGTGGTCAAGTCGGTGTCCGTGGGTCTGGGCGCGGTGTCCAAGGGTGCGACATTGGCGGTGTCCAAGGCGAAGAAGCTGGCGGCAAAGCTCGGCGAGGGCGAGGGCGCGGGCGGCGCCGACGCAGGGGAGAGCATCGACGAGACGGGCGAGGACGAGATCGTCGAGGGAGCTAAGAAGGTTTCCTTTGGCGATCTTCTCGGTGAGGGCGTGGCCGAGGTGCCGGAGGACGAGGGCGACGATGACGTCCTGGACGGGTTCGAGCCCGACGAGCCGGCCGACGGGGCAATTGCCGCCGCCGACGAGGCGGCGCTCACGGCGGCGGCAGCCACTGTCGCAGTGCTGTCGAAGCGGCAGCAGTTTGAGAAGGCGAAGGAGGAGTCGGCGCTGCAGAAGGTTGCCTTTCGCGCGTGCACCACGTACTGCCAGGCGCTCTTCCGCCTGCGCCTCGCCCTCGTCTCTGCTCGCTTCGAGGGAGTGCTGCAGGGCGGTCTCCGCGCGGCGGTGGACGAGATTCGGGCTCGCGTGTCGGAGGCGTTCTCGGCCGCCGGCCGGCCCATTGACTGGCTCAAGGTGATCTCGCTCGACCTGCTCAAGCTGCTGGAGGGCAAGCTGGTCTTCAAGCTCAAGCTGAGCTTTGACCACCTGCAGATGGAGGCGGCGCTGAAGAAGTGCCTCCATTTCCTGACGCGCAAGATGGTGAGGATGGTCGAGACGATCGCCGTCAAGTGCTACTGCCTCCTCAAGGAGTCGATCACCATGATTAAGCAGCTGACCGACCTCGTGGTGCCCCCTTAGCCTCTTTCGCCCCCCCCCCCCCCCCCACCCCACCCACCCTCCACCCCCCGCCAC
>Ga0115008_10003461_pt1 | contig 13082 bp, 9 predicted proteins | sample FraStrMetagenome_FD_87164 | JGI IMG/M metagenome (GOLD analysis project Ga0115008, IMG submission 87164) | Marine eukaryotic phytoplankton communities from Arctic Ocean - Fram Strait ARC3M Metagenome | ecosystem: Environmental > Aquatic > Marine > Oceanic | place: Fram Strait | collected 2012-06-18
AGGAATTTGAACCTTTAATTGTAATTCCATGCATAGATTTAGATTGAGATTGCCTTCAGGAAATTAACATTTTATTTAGTGCGTTAGCGTTTAAACAATCAATCCCGCTCACATATTTTTTGTTGCAAAATCGTTGGTCTTTTATAAATAGGAGTAGAACACGGACGTCGCAAAAGTAACTCAATGTTGAGATAGATAATTTGGAAATTCGCGGGTATAATAGATCATTTTAATCGTATGAGCCATCAACTAATTTTGACCATCCATCAACACTGATATATGAAGAATAAGATTGAGCTTATTTCGAGTTGCCTTGATGAAAGGGAAGTCGATCTTTGGCAATTGAGAGAATATGCAATCTCGGAGGGAGGTTTCGTCAACAGTAAGTATCAAATTCCGCCATCTTTTCGTGTTATTCATGTCTACTGTACTCAATGTATTATTTTCCATATGTGCACTTTAATTTTGCGTTATTCGATAGGCAGTCTGAGGAGGCGTGCATGGTCGAAACTTGTTGGAGTAAATAATATGACCTCATCTAGCAAGAAGCCTATTGACGTGAAGAAGCTTTGCCAATCATTTTCGGAAGATGTATGCTCCAAGAGAGGAGAAGAGATTAAATTAATAGACCGTGATCTGAACCGTTCAGTTCTCATACGTCATTTGCAACCATCTCCATCTTTTGATCATGCATCGAAATCACAAAGTCCAACCTCAAAGTTCGATCAACCACAGGCTCCACCATGTAACCGAATAGGCAAGCACCAAATGTACCTAGGTTATGTCCTGAAATCTGTTACCGCTCAAAGCGATGCAAATTCACCTAATCGTTTTCATTACTATCAAGGTTATCATGACGTTGCAGCCATGTTTCTCTTAAATGTTGTAAATCCCCAGTTGGCATCGAATATTCTTGGAAAAGTTTCTAAGAGCCACTTTAGAGATGCAATGCGAAAAGATTTTTCTTGTATTCATGGTACGCTCAAAACAGTCTTGTTCCCGTTAATCGATGAATTGGATGAAGACATACATGAAAGTTTAATGATCTCTGAGATAGACGAATCAGTGGTGTTACCTTGGATTATATCTTGGTTTTCGCATGATTTACAAGATGCTAATCTATCAAGCAGGCTTTTTGACTTTTTCATTGCTTCTCATCCATTGATGCCGGTATATTTTGCAATCGCGATTATTGTGAACTCTCAACTGAAGAAACAAATTCTAAACTCAGATGACGATACAGCATCTATGTACGTTACTATTTCTTCTCTGTTATCCAAAATTTCTAATGAAAATGGAGCAAATCCTGAAGATCCATGCCCATCGCTTACATCTACCGGGAGCTTTTCATCAGTGGCCACAGAAGAAACTCGTGAGGAACAAGTAGCAAATGAATCTTACAAAATCGTGGATAGAATTGGAGGAACAATCAACGTTCAGACTTTAATTGATGAGGCCATTGAAATCATGTAGGTTTTTAAATTTGCTGAAATATTATAGTGTTTTATTGTTTTCTTCAAGCATCTAATTTTTCCACCCATCATTTGAATAAAGGAGAAAATATCCTCCTGGATCACTTGTCTCACTTTCCAAACGATACTATCGTGAAATGAACGGAGAACAACCAACTCTAAAGCAAATAACCTCCATTCAAATGCTTAAAGCCGCTCCGCAGTGGTCTTTAGTTTCCAAGATTCCAGCAGACTGGGTTGTTCGTCAAAGAAAACGGGGCAAGTTGAAAAAGTTGAATTCCTTTAAAAAAGTAATATCTCCAAAAAAAACATCATCAACGCAAATGAGCAGCTCCAAAATGTCCAATTCTAGAGTTGCATGTGGTTTATCCCCTATTGAAGATTTCTGTAAAACGGGGAAAAGAAGCAATACGATGTCTACTATATTATTAGACAAGGTTAAGAACTCTCATACCTCAATAGTAGACGCGTACTCCCACTTCACCAGAATTTTGATAAGAGGTAGAAGAAAAAGAATTACACGATAAAAACGTCCTAGCGCTGCATGTTTGAAAGCGCATAATAATGAAGCTAAATAGAGACACAATAACTTCACTGGTTGCGCACAACGTTACGGAAGAAGAGCCGTGAAACCATTGAATGTTGGAAAATATTCGTAAAATGTGACTGTGCAAGGAATTCCAATTTTCCTGTCGCGCGAATGTTACGAAATAAGTCCCAACTTTGCTCTATGCTTCCGGCTATACATAGAAGATAAAGATAGATTAAAGCTTGCTTGCTACTAAAATCGAAATTTTAGTAGTATGTAATGAAGAAGAAAAAAGACATTGGGAGAGGTCGCTCCTCCGTCATGTAAGAAAAGTAAAGCAAGTTTATAAGAAAACCAAATTATACAATATTTATAGATTACTTATCTCTCTCTAGAGAGAGACTATCATTGATTCATATGTTGGTTGAATAGAAATAATTATCGTAAGAGAATATGTGTATAGATGTATTTTTTTTTGTGTTCCCAAAACATTTCTAGCCAAAACTTCCATATTCATGCCAAAATGATTTCCCTCATTAAAGTAATATCTTCTCTAGACATGTTGAAAGTTTGACTTCTAATAATGTTTTAAAAACATAGGTTTTCTTCCAATGGAACAGATTCTTCAATAGAGAAAGGAGGACATATGTTTTAAAGCAGAGGAATATTTATGTCACGAAGTTAGCCGAATATTAAGGGAAATAAATATCAGCATGCACCAAAAGTCAAAAAGAAAAAGAGAGAATATCTTTTTCTATGTGTAGGGATATCATCAAACTGATTCCGATGATAGTATATAGGAGTACAATGCATGGTGATGGTCACTACAGCTCATTAACCCTAACATATGCAAAGGATACATCGGCGCAGATGAATAGGAAATATCTTTTGAAATCTTTTTCAACTGCTGGCATTGCATGTAGACATGAACTTGCGTTCCTCGATACATACCCAAAGAAGTTTTTCCTTCGTAAACAGTATATTCATATGGTTATGGTTGTGGTTTTAAGATATTTTTTAAAAAGGGTTCATTCATATGTATGACACTATATAGAGTTCACTTACAAGGATTTTAGTTTCACGTACAGTACAGAGTTGTTTGTTGCCTGTTGTATTCAATGGTTCTCAAATACGGGCTTAGGATGATTTGCAGTCTCTAAGTAATCTTGATGTTAATTAGGTCACGAATTCGTTGCATTGATTGGACTCTATTTTTTTGTCATTTTTATTCTATTTTATGAGAATCATAAGATATAACAAGAGAGCTCAATCAAAATGCCGGAAATGAAATATGAAGACGGTCCTACCGTCCTTTTTAAACATGTAGAACAGCGTGATTGGAAAGGAGTCAACTTTCGATCAAGCCACCACCCAGTAAGACTACCAAAAATGTTTTTCATTTCATTATCTACCTTGATATCTATTTTTCAGCTTACTCATTCGATAATCATTATCCTTTTTATCTTCTTTAGGCAGAAGCAATCACTTGGGTTACTAAATCCAACCCTGTAGGCTACAGAAGTCTTCCACTTCATGAAGCGTGTATGAGACGCCCTCCTGCTACAGTAATCATGAGCCTTTTGAAGGCTTATCCTGATAGTATCAAAGAAACGATGGATGGCGATCTTCCTCTTCATATCGCCATCAAGTACGGTGCTCAAAAACAAACCATCAATGCATTAAGCTCAGCTTACCCAGAAAGCCGAGATATGAAGGATAGGCTGGGAGTATCTTGTAGTGATCTTTTACAACAGAGAAAGGAGGCCTTATACAAAATATTGGAGAAGGCCGACGAAAGCCAGAAAGAAATGGGAGACAAAGCTGAAAAGATGTTGAATGATCTAATTGCTGACTTTTCAAAGGCGACTCTTGAAAAAAGTGAATCAATTGAAAGTTTTGAGAGTGCAGATTCTTTACCATCATGGCAATCAGTAAGTGATTTTTGCACATACTTTTGTATGAATGTTCCATTGAACTAAGCATTTCTTCCTTTTCTTGAAAAAATCTAGAACGGTCTTGCAATCGTTGTAGTGGGAGCTTCGGGAGATCTCGCAAAGAAAAAAACTTACCCCTCGCTTCTCGCACTACATGCAGATAATTTCCTTCCTAAGAATACAGTTATCTGGGGTTTTGCGAGGTCCAACTTATCTCATGAAGATCTACGTGCTCGGTTGAAACCTTTCCTTTTAAAGAAACATGATGAAAAAATTGTAGATTCTTTCTTAGCAATATGCTATTATCAGAAAGGAACAGGATATGGAGATCAAGAGGCTTTTGCTTCATTGAATACTCAACTATTAAAACATGAAGCAGCCGACGATGAAAAATTTCACAAAACTCATACTCATAATCGTCTTTTTTACTTTGCAATCCCACCTAATGTTTTTGCCGAGACTGGATTGGCCATCAAAAACAATGCAATGGCCCCTAGAGGCTGGTCTCGCATGATTGTAGAAAAACCATTTGGTAGGGATTTGGAAAGCTGCAGAACACTTTTGAAGACTTTGGATGAATACTTCACAGAAGATCAATTGTATAGAATTGATCATTATTTGGGAAAAGAAATTGTTCAAAACTTACTCATCATGAGGTTTGCTAATCGAATTTTTGAAAACATGTGGTCGAATCGCCACATAGAATCTGTCTTCTTGACATTCAAAGAACCCTTTGGTACGCAAGGAAGAGGTGGATATTTTGACAAATATGGTATTATTCGTGATATCATTCAGAACCATTTAATTCAAGTAATGTGCTTAGTTGCTATGGAAGCTCCCATCAGAGTGAGTTAATAGCAACATATTTTTCTTTCCAGTTTGATATCAAACAATTTATTCATCATCCCTTCATTGTTGACTTTAGGCCTCTGGACCTGGATCATCTAGCGATGTACGTGATGAGAAGGTGAAAGTGCTTAAATCCATTTCTCCTGTCACATTGGACGACGTTTATCTTGGGCAATACGAGGGTTATACGGATGACGAAACTATTGAAAATAAGGATTCAAACACTCCTACTTTTGCAGCTGTGAAGCTACATGTGAACACTCCACGTTGGCAAGGCGTTCCATTCATTCTGAAGGCGGGTAAAGCGCTGAATGAACGTAAAGGTAAGCTATTACACTCCTTTAATATATTCTTTACATAGCCCATATTCCTGACTCTTATATACCATCAAAACTTAATTTCTTAGCTGAGATTCGTATCCAGTTCAAAGATGCTCCAGCTGCTGACTTTATGTTCTACGGAGACGTACCGAGAAACGAATTAGTAATGAGGATGCAGCCCAATGAAGCCATATACATGAAAACAAATTTTAAGTCTCCTGGCTTTTCCTCTTCACCTCTTCAAGGTGAACTAGAAGTCAATTACGATACACGTTTTTTCCATAACGAATCAGGAACATCCAATCCTGAAGCTTATACCAGGTTGATTTTAAATGTGATTCAAGGCAGACAAGCAGCCTTCGTGAGGGATGATGAACTCATGAGGAGTTGGGAAATTTTCACACCAATCTTGCATAAGATTGAAACCGAAAACATTAGACCTTTCCCTTACAAGGAAGGGTCCAGAGGACCTGAAGGTGCAGATCCATGGATTCTAGAAAAAAGTGGCTATATTAGGAATAAAGCCTACAAGTTTTACAAGTAAAAATGGCTTGATGTTATTGTGATTCCATGTGAGCATACTTGCCATGACATAAAGTATTAGGAGATGGCAATAGTTTAAATTATACGTGAAGATTTTGAATCGATTCTTAAATTCTGTTCAGTCAACTACATAAATCCTATTTTACCCTTCTATCAACTTGCCCGTTCAAATTTCATCCATTACAAATATGAAAATAGGTATGAAGAAAATTTAACTTGTATACGAAGCTCGTTCACATCACACATTTCACCAATCGAAACAACTTCTTTTTCCATCGAAGTCTCATGAAATTGATTAAGAATCCTAATTTAATACACATCTCAAAATAAAAAAGTCATCACGCGTAAAAAAAATATCTTTTGAGTGTGTGGAAAAAAGAAATCATGGATGATTATTTTAAATAGAATATCAATATTTTGGTGGTCATCGTTTATTGTGTATGAACTGGCTCAATCAATACTAATGATAAGAATTACCATCCACCATCACCCTCAAGACCCCCTTTAGGATCGACAAATGTGGCACTATCCCAATTAGTTTCGATTTCATAAGGTTCACTGACAAGGGCTTTTCCATCATCAGCCATTTCTACTTTGGCAATTTGAATTCTATTCAAAGCTCTGCAATCCCTGTAGAACAAAACTCTCATGCAATCCTCAAGAAGGGCTCTCGCCTCTCCTTCCTCCAAATCAGGCCTCCACTTTTCTCTCAAAATAGGAATGGCCAAATAGCTTCCAAAACCAGTGGCTAGAATATTATCAGTATAAGCAGTTCCAATCTTATCTACCAATCCCAAAAAGGGTTCCTTTTTCACTTTATCATATCCGCCAATAATCAAATCATTCCATAGAGGATTCATTTTATTTCTGCGATTGTACATAATGGCACGTAGGTAGCTCCAAATTTCGGGAGCGCCTTCGTCATCATCATCCTGATAAAGAGAATCACTGCTTGTACAATGGTTCTCCAAAGAATTGCGCTCTAATAAATCACATACAGCTTGAAAATCTGAATATTCTCCTCCACCACCTAATACGCAGCCAGAGTTAATAACTTTGAGTCGACGGGCATCTTTGTACTTTGCCATAGATCCATAGGAGCATAATGTGTCGGCGGCAAGCATGATACCATCTTTGTAAACAATACCAATAACTGAAGTTCCTGTCACAATAGGCCGGGTTGTACGTTGATTCGGTGCACTTGGATTTGAAGATGCCACCACGTTAGAGGATGGATTTGTTGTTGCAAGTCCTCCAGAAGACAAGGACAGCGACATTATGAATAGAGTTATTAAGTGATGTAGGGAAATAATTATTGAGTTTTAGGAATCTGTGAGAGCAATGATTCTTCTGACACCCGATTGATCTATAAACTTCTATTTTTACGTGCAATGAGTTGGGAGGTATTTCGAAAAGGAACGTTTTGGAAGAAACATCATACGAAAGTATTGCTGGGTTTTTCACCTCCGGGTTCTCTTCATTTCACGACGAAGAATTATAAAAAACAGTTGGAATTATTTAAAGATAATCGTATGTTTTTACGTAAAGAACATACAGAGTTACACATACGGCTATTTTCATAAATTAAAACCATCACGTTTTTTAAATTCTCTCATTTATTTACTTTTTTATTTCTTCACTTTTCTCTTTGTTTGCTTTCCTGCTGTCTTCTTTTTCTTGGAAGACTTCTCTTTTAATATATTTTCTTTCATATTTGAATTAGGCTGTGTCATTTCTTTCTTAAAACATCCATTCGTTCGAAGAGCTATAATGTAACGTGATTTCATTTCAGCATGTCTACCCGCACCCGTTCGCCATAAACGATCAAAATAGCTAGTGCCTTGCGAATTTGTGGGGTCTTTTTCAAATGTATGTCCAATCGCTGAACAAGGTTGACCCTCATATAACATTATAGTAGATTTCAGGTTATCACCTTTTGATTTGTTGCGACCATCTTGAACCGAAAACATTTCAATGGGACGTAATGATGGTTCTGAAAGTGCCATTTGTTTGAAATTAACTTTTTCATTCTTTGCATTCCTATCTTTTATTACATTGATAATAGTCCTACATATAAAGAAAGCATACCAACGATTGTCTGTGACAATAATGAATTCACCATTTCCATCATCTTTCAAACAATTTAGGGCAGCATTTAAGACACTAGAATTCAACATATGAGCTGATTCCTCTTCCTGTGACCTTTGTTCATTCTGATGGCTGATTGATTCAGTGTTTTCGTCATCTTGAAAAAAATCTTTTCCGGTCTGTGTTGGAGGTTCTGGATGATTGACATAAATTCTTGAAATGGATCGAGGAGGTATGTGTTTTCGAAGAAAAAGACCACATTCAGAGCCACAACAACACAAGTTCGTCAAGGGTGATTTTATCTTGCTGCTGTTAGATTTTTGGATGAAATTTAGGTTCAATGTTGCTTTTGCAAACGTTTGTGCGACTCGATCTGCACGTAGTTCAACAGATATGTAATTTACATCGGCGTTAGCAGTAGCCTGTGATATTATCCAATCACCTGAGCCTGCTCCTAATTCGATATAAATGGGTTTTTCTTTCTTGGGACTTTTTGATTGCGTCAAGTTTTGCTTTGTTTTCGCATCCACTACTAGAGGTGAAAAAATATGTTGAAAATTCATCCATCCCTCCGACGTAAATACTAAGTTCAGCAAATTTCCTGTATGAAATTCTTTCGCAATATTCTCCAAATCATTTAAATTATCTTGGTTTATCATGGGATAAGAAGAATTGCCTACTGTTGGTGTATGCGTTGATTTTGAAACTAATGCAGATAAACCGAAACAAAACCACAAGGTATTCAGCAAATCTTTTGCTAACAGATGCATGTCATTTTTATTCGTGCTTTTTCGATCTCGTTCTTTCACGGCGTTCATATCTGTTGTTCCTCCACCACAGAAATAAAGCAGACGAGTCATCATCAATTGAGCGACTTGCTTTTTGGATGGGCACCTCTTAATTCTTGATAGAGCCTTCGCTTCATTTAATAATTCTGACTTTCGATGTCCACGAAACAGTTGATTCGATATTGATCTGTTTTGAATCTGATCGTAATTTTTATCGGAACCAGAGTTTTTTGTGTTGTGATTTTTCCACGCTCGTTTGCCTCCATGCGCTCCTTTTATTTGCTTTTTTGTGGTGTGATCATATTTAGCATTTGAATTGTTTCCGTTACTATCAAGTATCTCCAATGCTTTTTGTATGTTCTTCCGAGAAGTTGTTGCATTCCCCAAAAGAGCATGTGCACGAGCTAATGCAACGTAAGAAGTGGCTAAGGTTTCACTTTTGTCTTCTCCAGAAGAAAGAAATTTATTGTTGATCATTTCTACAATTCTCTTGCTAGCATCTTGGACTCTCAACGCTTGGCATAGAAGGTTGATTGAGTATTCATAAGACGAGTAGTCAAAAAGTTCAGTGCCTCTGCCTTCCCCAGTAATAAGCCATGCATCTTCACTGGAAACAACTCCGCCTCCTTTACTCGCACTATATGGATATGAAGAAGAAGAAGCTGTCCATAAACATCCACGAAGGAATGTATTAAATGTCCTTATGTTTGGTCTTGAATATCTCGCTTCAGTCATCAAAAGAAATATTGTAGAGTGCACATTTGTTATTAAAGAGAAGAATATCATTCTTTTGGCTTAGGAAATCAAGAAATATCCAATTAATTCAATACATGAAGACTTACTTCGAAAAGTACACATTGTTCGATACAATTCAGCTGCTTTATCCATTTGACCAGAATGTGAATAGCCTTTCATTAGTGCAGTATAGGCCTGAACAGATATTTGATATTGCGTTATATCAGTGTCATTCTCATTTTTTTGTCTCTTTTGAACTTCTAGAACCATACGTCTAAAAATATTTTCGGCTTGATCTATATCACCACATCGAGAACAACAGTCAATCATGATACTGCCATGGTGAGCATCCCGAATATTTTCATTCGCAACATCGTTATATAGTCTTAATGCTTGCTTTAGTTGTTTTTGATTGGATAATTCTTTTAATGTAGATGACAGTTCCAACGCTTGTGGGTTCACAATTCTATCCTTATTCCTGTTCTGAGACGAGTTGTATTGTGACTTTCGTTTTCTCGTTTCGTTCTCATGATTATTTACCAATTCTAGTAAACTCAAAGTACCACCTAAAGCTGCTTCGTTACCATCTTTTTTAGTGTTCTTGTTGTGATTGTTTTTTTTCTTTCTTTTACAAGCTTGAGACGATTTACCAGGATTTATTTTTCGTTTTGATACACTCAAGTTCTCGCGTTTCTTCTTCGCATCATTGAAGAAAGATGCAAAGCTCATAGTTTGCTTTCGGTTTATAGAAGATGAGGCAAAGAGAAGAAAAATTATTAGAGCATCAAATTTGAACCCTCCATCAATCCACATTCACAGACTGCTGTAGAACCAGTATTGCATCAACATACTCTGTCTCTCTCCGTAAATAACTTTCCTGCTGATCCTTTCATCTTTTATTCTAATAAACCTCCGTCGCTCAGGGTGTGAATTTTTTTCTGACGTCATTCACGTTACTGTATCCTCCTTCCTTATTTGTCTACAGCAGTTAAAAAACAAAATTAATAGGCATATTCATATCACTAGCTAGCAGCAATCATCTCAAATCATGGAAATACAAAAAGAAAGATATTTATGCAATAATTAGAAGAGTATAAACTTGAGATAGCCTATTCTATGCAGGTTGTATTTTTTAAATTGTGATATATAAATGATACACATACAATTTGTTCCTAGTAAATCGATTTGAACTAAATAAAGTCTGGCCACTTGCAAGACGTAACGGATTACTTATAATGGATATATAATCAAGCTCTAAATGTTGTTTACATGTATGAACGTAATTAATTTCATGCATTTTTATACTTTTTAATAAGTTCAAGAAATCCTAATTGCTATATGGAGGATTTTTAAATTGTTAATTTTTAATAATGAGCATTGTGAATGTGAGTTGACCTCTTCTTTCATGTTTGTGAAACCTAACCTTCGTCACGTTAACATTCACGTCAATCTTCACGTTAATGTTGACATACTTCATTCCGGAAAAGATTCTAACCTCAAAATTGCAACTCATTAAATTATTCTTTCCTATCAGTCAAGCTGATTTGATACAAAACTACACCGGAAGTCAGTAAAAAAGGTCGAGAGCATGTCTAAGGAGCCTGTAACGGACTATGCATTAGATGGGCACTATTATTCCCATGAGAAAAAACAGAAGAGCAAACTTTCCTATCATGAGAAATCCCAGGATGAAGAAGAGGATATACGGAATATAACATCGTTTGCTACCTTGTCAGACTTAACTGAGCCATCGACACCATATGTTAAGCAAGATTATTTAGAAAACGGAAAGTACAGGGCGAAAGACATTGAAAAACAGCAGTTTAGTAGTCAAAAGTCTACAGAAACTGATGTTTACATTGTCAAACAGAAACGAGGATACTGTTCAATTTTTTTCAGCGTCGTTCAAACGTTGGTATTGATAGCCATGACATGGCAGTGCAAGTTAGCACCAATGAGTATAAATCCTATGGTAGGTCCGTACCCTGATGCACTCTCCTACTGGGGTGGAAAAAACACTGTATTGATTTTGGAAGACAATGAATACTGGCGGCTTGTGACCCCTATCTTTTTGCATGCTGGATTGATTCACTTATTTGGAAATATCGCTGTTCAGTTGGAATCTGGTGTATTCTTCGAACGCGAATGGGGGAGTGTGACCTGGTTGATTGTTTATTTAGTGTCAGCTCTGGGGTCGTCAATATTATCCTGTGTTTCAATGCCAAATTCAATAAGTGTTGGGTCATCTGGAGCGGTGATGGGATTGTTTGGTGCTAAATTATCCGAGGTAGGTTTTGACGCAATTTTACTCTGACACAATCGCAAATAATCTAATGCACATCTAATATTGTTTGCAGATTTTTTGCAGAGCTTGCGAAAGACGGTGTACAAAGCAAGATGAATTAGCGCACAAAATTCGCATGGAACAACTTGGTATGGTACTTTGTAGTGTTGTAGTTGTTGGCCTATTCAGTTTTGTTCCTTACGTAGATTGGGCAGCACATTTGGGTGGCTTGATTGCAGGTCAGACAGTTGGTTTAATGATTTTCTCATTGAGAATTCGTACTTCATGTTGGAGAATTATTTGGTGCCTTGTTGGATTAGCCATAACAATATTGTCTTTTTCTGTGGCACTGTATTGTATGTTCAATTTTGTTCAAGCAGAACCGGACTTGAGAGATGTTTGTGACTATTATAAGAGATCATTTGAAGGCTATGAATGCAACTGTCAATTAGAATGATGCAAGAATTTCACTTATGCATAAAAGCTTCGATACAAAAATTCTCGAGTGGTTACAATTTTTTTCACGGTAACGATAAAATATGTTTATTTCTACTATTCAAATGACAGGATTTTATTTTAAAGTGTCACAAACAACTTCAGCCACAAATTTTAAATCGAGCCAACATTCAGATTTCATCCTGCCCCAACAATTGCATGGAGAAGCAATCTTAATTTCAGAAGCTTTCGAAAGGATATGGACTATGCCGAAATTTTGAAACTATATTTAATAGGAAAGTTAACTTCCTGACAGACAAAAACGCATACAGTGGTATTTTCATTGTAATTATTCTAGAGTCCTTGTCTACTCCCCTCTCTAACAGCGAAATGCTTTGTTTTGATGAGTCAGATCTTTGAACAAAATAAAATGCATCGAGATAAACCACTTATTAATTTTAGGGTTGGTGTTGTAAATAAAGCATTTGTATTTCTTCGATCATGTTCGCCATTTCAAGTTTTGAATTTTGCCCAGACCTCCTCCCCATGACACTTGATGCCAATGCAAGACAATGGCTCAAATGATATTCAGTAAAATTTTCATTTATCCAGTCAATTGTACCCTGTATTTTAAAGAAAAGGCAAGACCTTTTAGTATCAAAATGATTTGTTGTTTTTATATCAAAGAACACCTTACCTTTTTGTCAAAATAAAAAGTTTTCACATAGGCATCAACGTATTGCATTCCTCTGGATGGATTTATTTTTGCAGGCAAAGCAGTCGTTGCTTCATTTTCAAACTTTGGCGCATCATTAAAATTGGCTTTGATTCGGTTCAAAATGGAATCGCGTTTCATTTCTGACGAGTATGTTGCTAAGTCCATGCTCATAAGTGCACGCCCTTCTGTTGAACAGGAAATTACTTTCGAAAAACCCTCAAGAAGACACAAAAATCCAGCAACTACAATGCTTTCCCACGTGGAATCTAATACTTGATCGGGCAACTTTGACTTATTAGAAGGCTTCGACATTTCATACCAAATATTCGAGCATCGATCGCATAAGTCCTCTACATAAGTATTGCTTTGCTCATGTAACTCAAGCGC
>Ga0115008_10003463_pt1 | contig 13075 bp, 8 predicted proteins | sample FraStrMetagenome_FD_87164 | JGI IMG/M metagenome (GOLD analysis project Ga0115008, IMG submission 87164) | Marine eukaryotic phytoplankton communities from Arctic Ocean - Fram Strait ARC3M Metagenome | ecosystem: Environmental > Aquatic > Marine > Oceanic | place: Fram Strait | collected 2012-06-18
AGCTCAATTAAAACATGTTAAGTACCTCAACATCCCTTACGCGGAGCCACCAACTGCCAAATTACGATTTAAACCGCCAGTGCCAAAGTCGACCTCCTGTGCCAAGAATCAAAATCTTAATAATGTCCAAGGAACACGCGCTCAGAATATTTTTTGTGACCTGAAAATACATTAGCATACGTATTTAGCTTGCAGTCAAAGTTCAACTTGAGTTCAATAACTTCTTGACCGCGTTAAGCAGCAAAGATTTGCCCACAAAGATTGGACTTTATCGCTGATTTTCTGCAACCGAGCTGGTTCAGAGACCAGCCGAATAGACGCAGCTTTTTGGAGAGTGACAAACTCAAACAAGATGAAGATTGTCTTTTTCTCGATGTCATTGTTCCAACCAAATTTTACCATGGTAAGCTAATAAACGCGCGACTTCGCGATAATTATGTTATAAGAAACCAATGCGAAGTCATTTTATGATGTGAAGCAGAAACTGCCGATTCTCGTGTATATAACTGGACATACGTTTGGAGACGGGGCAAACAGTTGGATGGACCCATCGGCGCTCGTTTCTTTTGGAAATGTGATTGTCGTTCTTGTGCAATATAGATTAGGCCCTTTTGGCTGGCTCAGTTTCCTCAGGTCTGTGTTTTTATTGATTTCGTGAAATCATGGATTAAAATTTACAATAATAAACGCATGAAAAGAGAAGGATTACGTGGTAATTTGGCGCTGATGGACGTGCAGTTGGCACTTACTTGGGTGAAAGGTCCGGATCGATTATACTTTTGATCAGATGTGACAAACTCAGTCAGAGTTGAGAAAGCCGCCTTCTCTGTCGGACATAATGTCGATCACGTAAAGATAAAATCGGGCAATTTGGAGGAGATCCGAGCAAGGTTTCTGTCGTCGGAAGTGGCGCAGGTGCAGCTATGGCGCAAATGCTTATGATTTCAGAGAGCAAAATCAGTGCGTATTCTTAATTGATTTCAATTTTGTAATTATATTCTCAGAGCTTTTCCAAAGAGTAATTATGCTCTCCGGAAGCGCCCTCGCCAACTGGTCTTTTTCGAGCGATCCCGTCACCAAGTCCGAGTTCTTTACAAAGCAGCTCGGCTGTCCTGTAAAGTTTAACGTCACTGAGACGATCGAATGTCTGCAATCAAAATCAACTTGGTCTGACTTTGTCGAAATCGATATGAAGATGTTCGCAAACGATATTTCTCCGATTTGGGGACCTGTACTTGATGGAAAAATTCTCAGCTCTGACACAAATACGGGAAGCCCGCTTCAGAGAATGCAGAGCGGAGAGTATTTCGACTATGAGGTGACTCTTGACGAAAAATATCAATCTGAAAGTTTAGCAAGATTCTCGTTGGAGTCGATCAAGGAGAAGGAATATTCTATGTTCCTCAGTCCTCGCAGTATTCATACGACCAACCCGCGGACAGTTCTGACCAGAGCTGGACAGAGTTTTTGAATAAACTTATCCGAACAAACTTCAAGTCTCTTCCCGCATCGTCTTACATCTCAAACGTCGTCGACTTCGTGTACAGCGGTTCGGAAATCAACACGACGGCGCTCAGCCCGCGTCAAAAAGGTCTTCAGGTGGGACTCTAGTCATTGATTTGCGCGCTAAATAATTGCAAACGATAGATGTTCTCCGATTTTGGCTGGACATCGAATGCCATGCGCACGGCTGAGCTGCATTCTGGACTCAACTATGACACCTTCGTGTATTTATTCGACCATCGAATGGGCTCTGAGTCATATCGACCGTCAGAGCTTGACCGAGCGGGCACTAATCAAGCAATTGCATTTTTATTCGGGTAATTTTACGGAAAATTTATATTTTTTTACGCAGCATTTCAGAATTCCTTTCTATGGAAAAAGTACAATTGGCACAATTTTTGATTCTATCGTTTGGTCGCCGGAAGAAAAGACGCTTAGTTGTTCAATGATGACCTATTTTGCGAATTTCATCAATTATGGGTAAATTAAATAAATATGTTTTTTTTTATATGAAATGACGTGATTGAAGGGATCCATCCCCAAGAGGGACTGATAAAATGCAGCAAAACAACAGATGCACCGTTGGCGAGCGATTCTGGCCAAGGGAACTAGTTTTAATTATTTCACCGGCACTATTATTACGTTTATAGAAATCTTTACGCGGGTGTTTCATGGCCAAAATTCACACCTTCGACGCGTAAAACAATTGAATTCTCTCTCAGAGGGTCAAAAGTCTACCGCGATGAGCCGTCTGTAGAAAGAACACTTGTTGATTATGCCTCGCAAAGAATGAAGCTTTGGAACGATCTTATTCCGAAAATGATGCAACCCTTGAAAAAAGCTAAAATCAACTTTCCAAGCAGTTCTTTCATTCCAGAACCGACGGATGAAACGGCGACGATTGCAGATGACCTCAAAAATATGAACAATATTACGATACAGAGTTTTGAAGACAAACAAAAAGAAGAAGCAGAAAAGGTTGGCTATATTATCTATAAAATATTAAAAGTCTTAAGGAGGTTGGTGTCGGGCTGGAGATTTCAGTCACGCTTTCGATAGGCCTCATGCTTTTTATAATCAACGCTTTTGCTTTTCTCCAGATGGCGATCAAGAAACAAAGGGAGAAAAAGAATTTCCGGGCAAAGATTGAGGTGCATGAAAATTATTTTCCACCCAAAATTGTCTTTTTTTCTAGGACCAAATAAAAGAGAGACTGATAAAGAACAAACAAAACAACTCTATTCCGAATCGAGTGAACAAACTTACATTGGGAAATGATTTGCGAAGGTCGCAGTTGTCCTCCGAAGGACACAAAAATTATTTGAGTCGCAAAATGAGCTTGGAAAGATCTCAATCGCCGAGGAAGGACTCAACTGGAAGGTGAAGTTCAAATTGAATAAGTTGGTTCTCCTCCTTGATTTCAATAAATATTCTAACTAAATCCGCCTGCCACGGTCTAAACGCCAATCATCCCTTTTTTGGGTTTTGACTTTCGTGGACACTCGATCGACATCGCTTGACATCGCGCGCGGTCCGTAATTTCGCCGCTTTTGTCACATGACAGGCATCCAAAGTGCCGCAAATAGCGCTTTCAATAAGCGGGAGCATTATTTTGCGCTTATCTTACACTTTCAGACGGAGTTCGAAGAAAAGTTCAACCTCATCAACTCGTAAGTCGATTAACGATTTTCAAAAAAAAACAATATTATTCAGCGAATTTATCAAGAAATCACATAAAAAATAACTCGATTCCTTCGCCAATGAGCAAAATCTCAATTTCATTAGGTAAAAATTTTGAAAATCACTTATCGCCAATTCTTCATTAAGAAAATTCTCCAAGTAGTGATGTCTCTAGTGCTACAGTAGTGCCACTACAAAACGACATCAACCATGCACATAGAAAGCTGACTCCGATGCCGTCGCTGGACAGTTCAAAGTCGGAGTGCATCAGCATATGTATAGAAGAAAACACGCCTTTACAAAGTCTGGAGGGCAATCATTTTGCTCAAACTGCCGACGAATTACAGGCACGGGGCTCTAAAAGACTTGACGATCGATTAAAACAAAATCTGTCTGATTCGCTTCCAAAGTATTATTTTCATCGATATTTGATTTCGAACGAGCTCGCAGCGTCGCGCTGCTCTAAGTTAGTTACGCGCCTGAGTTAATCATCAATTTAACTAATTTGTCAAACTTAATAAAGCGTATTGCAATGTTCCGTCGCTTGGAAAATTTATTCTTTCCAACAAGCGCCGTTCGCGTGCTATTAACAGCCCGCGAAAAGTCATTGACAGAAAACGCAAACGATCATTATTCAAGTTTGAAGAAAACCTTCAAGACCTCAGCAACGAAACTTTAATAATTTAAACAATTACTGTAGATAAACATTTGTACAGAAACTGCAACAAAAAAGCTGAAAAAATAAAAAATTCGCAAAATATCATTTTTTTATTTTTCAAATGTACATTTCAAAGATCAATTTACAGTTTGTTACAGTTTGTCTGGTATCGCTCGCCCTTGCCCTCGACGCAGAACTCTTTCGCGGGCGGGTACTGATCAGATAAATCGACTCGCTCTCTTCGGTCAACGCAAAACGGTGATAAAAGGACCTTGAGCCAGGGCTTGCCGAAGGACGCCGCGCAGTAGTTGAAAGGAAACCACGCTGTGTGGATAGTGTCCAATGGATACTGCAGGTATTTTTTAAAAAGCGTAGTAGCAAATTCTTTTCTGCTCATATTTTCGAGGTTTTTAGATTTCGATAGTCGCCCAGTTTCGTGCATATGCTCTTCAAGCTGTTTAAGAAGCTTGTCTTGCGGGACGTAATCCTGAAATGACACAATAAAATATCATTCTTTTTTTTAAACATTACCTCGACCTTTAAATGCTGCTCGAACTTGCTCTTCTCCGCCTCGTCGTGGAAACAAAGTCCACGCCAGACAAATGTCATTCGAAGATCTTCTGTCTTGAAAACATCGATCAGCTCATCATCGGAAAGAAGATACCAGGTATTATTTCCCTGGTACTCGATTCGGTTGAACAGGTCCTTGTCGATCGCCGCCACTTGGTATCCAGGCGCGGTTCTAGCGACACCATGGATCATTCGTCCACCGTCCATCAGAATTGCTTGGCCTCGTTTTGGCTTCAGTTCCAATGCGTCTGCACCAGGGCCGTAAGGGAAGAAAACGTATTCACCGCCATTCTCGTAGTAAGGCTTTTCTTTCGTTCCGTGGAGGTAAGCAACTCCTAGAAATATTAAATAATAATATAATAAGAAAACTAATTTTTTTCTAAATAATTTTTTTAATAAATAAATAATAACAATTCTTACCTTGAGCTTGAGGAATCATCTTGTCTTTATAAAGTCCGGACTCCTGAATAGTGTGAAGAATCCAATCAGGCTGGCTGAGCTGATTGATCCCCCAGTACCACTGATTATCTTGGTGGAGCGGCAAGTCTTGTCCAGGAGGAACAAGAACGATATTAACTTGTGTTGGGCGGAAGATAAAGTCTCCTTCTTTTCGTGGTCCGTTAGTTCCCCATCCATCGTGGCAGATGTTTCCAACTTTTCTCTGAAAAAATGTAACAACTTTTTCAAATCATATATTTTCTTACCAAATATTCTTTGTTTTCAAAAAGCCTCTTGATTTCTGGATCATTCACTTTATCTGGGTAGTAGTTGATAAACGACAGCGTCGAAGAAAGGAGCTTCTCTGGCGTTTCTTTCATGCCCCGGTGTCCTCCTGTTTTGATAAAATGCTGGGCAATGTCTGATCGGCCGGTGTACTTGCAAGTTGGCGAAGTTTCCGTTGCTGTGAACGTCATATCTGTGCAGCTTCCATCCGGGTTTACAGGCTCGTCTTCTCCAATGCTCTGGACTCCTCGGGCAGCAGCGTTGATGACAGTTGCAAATCGGCGCTCGTTAAACACCCATTCACGCAAACTAAGAACGTCGCTTTCAGAAAGAAAGTCGTCTTGGATCTCGTATTTAATCGGCTTGTCCAAAACTCTTTTATTTCCGTAAAAATGTCCTGGAGCATATCTGAGAAGAGCAGCAAAGATGATCGGCACAGAAGCCCATTTGATCGAGGTAGAAATATACGATGATTTTGAAGAACTTTTCATTGGCTCTTTTTTTTATTTTTATGTAAAATATTGTGAGTTGCTGTCTGTTTTATTGTTTTGAAGAGTAAACAGGACTGACGCAAATCAACATGGACCGGCCTTGGATTTATGCTGATCATCGTCTCGTGTTTGTGAATGGCCTTGGAATAAGGACCTTATTATACGGACTTGGAACGACGTGCGATTGTCTACCTTTAGATGTCCTTCCATCAAGGAAAGTTCTCAACAACACATTCAAGGATTTTTCTTAACTGCATTGGAAGACAATTTCTGCGAGATTAGTCGTACTGAGTTTTAGGTTGATCCGCAAAAATGCACAAATTGAGCGTCGTTATGGACTACGTCACATCATTAAACTTAAAAATCGTAAAAATCAGATCTCAAGCGGCTTTTAGTTAAAACTCGAAAAATACATTGATTATTTTAACACAAAATGAGAGTTCTTTTTTTGCTCTTTTACTTTGCAGAAGCGGTCAGCAACTTGAGAGTAAATTTGAGAGACTCAAAATTGACATGGGAGGAGGAAAATACGTCAGTTGCGATGAGCATGATTGTTTTAGAAAAAGGATCACCAGATCGAGTCTTTGTGAAGGACTTTGCCAAGAAGCCGGAATATTATTTGAAAAATATTGGACAGTATCGTGGCGCAAATCACATAACAATAATGCCGATTGCGACAGGATCTGGGATGAAAGAAAAAGTTATTCATTTGACTTTTGAGCAGAAAAATATTCTCGCTTTTGCAAATTTTAGCGTGAATCAAGACATTCTTCCTCCGACAAATCTCTACTCGTCAGATATCGACTACCACCGTTTTAGCATCAATTGGCGACCTTCTCTTAGAGACGATAACCAACTTTACTATATAAATCTATACGAGCTTGGTTACTCAATGTCCGATCCGAAAGAAGAATTGATCCGAACTTATCTGACTCGTTCTCCTTATTTCTCGCCGTTTATGCTAAAATCAGCAATGTACCACAAAATTGAAGTATTTAGCGTGAAAGACAGAAGTCCATACGGATTCGAACGGTCAGCATCAAGCGCAATTTTGATGGAAGTAAAAACTCTCGGAAACGCGCCTCAGACGCAAAATTGTCAAGATTTCCTTTGCGACAATGACGTGGCTGCACAAGACTGGCGGGAAGTTAATTTAGACAGGGAATCCTGCCGAACTGCGAATATGTATTGCTAGAATGAAAGAGTGAATTCAAATGCAGGAAAATGCTATACAAAATTAACAGAAGAGTGTCACGAGAATCCACTCTGCCGGACGTTGAAAAACGAGCAAATAAGTTGCGCCAAGATCGACGGAATTTGTCCAGAATCTTGCTGTTCTGATGCGACGAATAATTGCTACAAAGCTCGCGACTGCGAAGCTCGAATATTGCCCGACGGAGAATACCGCTGCGACCGTGGTGGAATGATCTGCACAACAACTTGCAATTCCGGCTTTGTCAATATCGGCAAAGAAACATTATTTTGCACAGAAAACGGCTGGGATGGAAGAGGTGAATGTGTTCGCCCAAATTGTGGTCCGCCACAGCTTCTGGCTCCATATCCAGCAACTTTCACGGGCTGCTCGAACAGCAATTATCTCGGCAGCACGTGCTTTATGGACTGTGATGGCATCAAAGAAAATGGAAAAGGCGCTCGACAGTTTCTGCATCCTTGGAATAACAAGCAAATCAGATGCAAACAAACTGGCGATCAAAAATACGAATGGCAATCTGAATATCCTGAGAAGCCAGAAGTGCATCCAGGTTGTCTTAACTACACTTATTTCATCGAACAAGAAGGAATTGGCATTGAAGCAGAGAGCGAGGCGTCAAGGTACATCTGGAACAACTGGCTGCTGAATAACAACAACATCTTCGTCTGCGCGGAAGGAGACGAGAACAGTTTCATTTGCAAGGTGGGAACTTGCATCGCCAGCAGATTCGTTTGCGATGGCATTGACAACTGCGGAGACGGAAGTGACGAGCAAAATTGCGAGATCATTATTCGCGACAAGGATGGAAGTATTACAACTTCGTCTTTTCAGTTTTACGTCGAGCCAAGTTTTGCCAATGTCAGAGTCGCGCGTGAAGACGGACAGTTCGACAATGCCGTGGCCAACAACGGAGTATTGGTTACAGAAAATGGTCGACAGAAGAAGCTGTATACAGTTACAGATGCGTCAAGCTCGACAGAGTACAGAGTTACAGCGAGCTGGAACAACCTTGACTCGAAAGATCTGCTCGTAACTACTGCTCTAATCAAGCCGGCGCAAGTGCGTCATGTCAATAAAGACGGCGACGTTGAGATTGAATGGACGATGGAGCAGTGGAGCGATGATGATCTTTCAAGTCTTCAAGAGTTCAATTACAATGTCGTCATAACTGACAGCACAGCAAGTGACGGTCGAAGAAAGCGAGAAGCTGAAAAAATCACTAGAAACTGCGTTAACGGATGCCAGGATGTGTTTATTGATGCAAACGTGCGAATCATCAAATTCGAAGTTCCGCTCGACAAGAAATATATTTTTACATTGACCGCAATCTTCAAAAATGGAAAACAAACTGACACGCTAATTTTGGGCGGAGAAACGCGAGAGCCAACGATCAAGTCGATTACTCAAATCGGAGGTCGCTCGTCAAAGGCGACTTTTGACGTGGAAGCTGAATTCGGAGCAGATATCGATGGAATACTCGGAAAACTGGAATTAAATGGAGACTGGACATTCGATGTTGATCAGGAAGAAACTGCATCGGGGAATATTATTCAATTAACAAACTTGCCAGTCGATGTGGAGGACAATATTATTCTTGCTCCGAAATTAAAAACATTCATTGACCAGACATTGCGTATTGGATCATCAACAACACTTGCTTTCCGGACACTTCCTCTTCTTGAACCAGAAGTTATCGAGCGGACGAGTGACTCACTTGTTGTCTCTTGGACAAAATACCCACAATTTGATAATTACGAAGTATTCATAACAGGACCAAACAATGCTCGAAGAAGCGTTATATGTATCGACAATTCTGGAAACTGTCTTATCGATGATCTCGATCGAGAAACTCTTTACAAAATCGAAGTATTTGGTTACGAAATGAACCGTAACTTCTTTAGCGACGGAGAAGCAGTGACTGTTCCGACAATCGGCACTTTCCCGACAATGACTATAAAACGGACTTATACAGGAACAACAACTGCGGATTTCTCGTTTGCTTTCTCATTCGAATGTATTGACATGGAAATATTGACAAACGAAGAGTTTATCCAGCAAACGCCGACTTCATGCGATGCTGAAACGTTGACTTGTCGCGGATCGGGACTTGCTCCAGGCTTTGAGCACACTTTGCGGATATCGGCGAATTGCGGCAGGGCGGGAAATCGTGCCACTGTCAGGTCGACTCATAAATTCAGAACGAACTGGCTTCCTCCTTTCTTCGACGAGCTGAAGATCGCGTCGACAGAAATAACTGGGTTCTGGAAAGAAGATGCGAACGCGCAAAAATACATAATCAAAGCTAAATTTAGCGACGAAACGATTGAACAGACAAAAAACAAGGGCGAAACTTCTTTCTCTATCAACACTGGATTCAGGAACGATCTTTTCTCATTGAGTATCAGATCAATTTACAACGAAGCGAGTGAAACCGACGACGGGACGATCTTTGATTTACAACTCCAACCTCTTATCACTGATTTCAAGCCGACACATATAACTCCATCATTCGTGCATTTGACGTATGATCATGAACAATTAGCAGTTCAAAGTAAAACAGAAATAGATGGATTGCAAACCGGATTTTCAGGAATTCCAGATAAATTGACAAAAACATGGAGTTTAAGCTTCGTTGAAAATGAAGCTTCAGAATCTTTCAATGCAAATCTACGAGTAATTTACGAAGATACGGTAGAATCACAGTTTTATGCGGATTCCGTCATTTGTGATCTCATTTCTGAAAGAATGGAGGATGTTATTAAAGCGGCTTGTGTTGAACATAAAACGATTGTAACAAAACTTTCTGATTGGAATTTATTGACTGTCGATACTGCTGTAAGAATAGTCAGGGAAAAGGTTGAAGGCCAAGGTGGACAAGGCATGATTTCTTGGTCTCATGAACGGGAGTATAGCCAATTACTGACTCCAAGTTACAAAATAAGAGTTTGTGAAGAAGGAGTGTGTATAAAACCAAATGGAGAAAAATGGGAATCCGATGAATCAACGACGGAGACATTTTTTAATGCTGATGGAGACCCGGAAGGTTGGCCGGCTATATTTACGGTTCAGGCTGTTTATCAAGAGACTGATCCTCTCATCGAATCGAATCTTCTGTTTCCACTGCAATTCGAAAAAGGCGTTGCTATACCAGACATTGCGTTGGAAATCAAGACTGAAAACGTCCGTTCAACCACAATTTTTGTGAATTTAATAACTCCGCTTTTTTATGAAGATATAATGGTTCAAAATCAAAATGGAATCGCGGCTAAAACTGTTAAACTAACAGCAACAGAAAAGGATGATGCCACTGTAACTCACACTTGCATCGCCAAGAGATCTGATGACCTGCAGTCTGGCACTTGTGATTTCAAAGGACTGACTCCTTCAACTGAATATGTGATAAATCTTCGCGTCGAGTGGGATGAAATTGGAGCGCTTTCAGTCGAAAAAGACAGGACGACAGCACCGGCGCCGCCGTACGCGATGATAGAAATTGCGCGATCTAATAGTGTCGAGTTGACTTGGTCTAATCGATGGAAGACGCCCGACATTGCAAACTTTCTTGAGCGCTACTGGATCACAGTGATAACAGCAGATCAGACCGATTTGAGAGACGAACGGGAATTCGGAACAGAGATTGCCAACTTGAACAGAACTGAAGGTGTTACTGAAGCATTAATCTTTATCGCAAATAGCCCTGATGCAAGTTATCAAAAAATATTGCAGCCTCTAACAGGATACTCGATAAGTATCGTCGCAGACTTGGGCGAGCTTGGTAGGACTGATCCGCTGATCGTAGAAGGCCGAACAGCTTTACCGGCACCGAATTTGGAGTACCTTGCGATTGAGTCATCACAGATCACCGTTTTCTGGCCTTATCACGAAGTCGTTGTAGAGAAATTCGAAATTCTTAATATGATTACAACAACCACTGATGAAAAAATAAGAGTAGAAGGTGAACAGCTAGATCAAAAAAACGACGGCTACTACTTGAATTACCACAGTGAATCGTTTCCAGGAAACAAAGTTGATATAAACGTTTCAGCTGTTATCGAAGACAGGCTCGAGAACGAAAACCCGGAGCGACCGTGGAAAAGAGTGGAGAAATCGGACACGGCTTCGATCGTAACTGTCTGCCCCATCCAAATTAAAGTCAAAATTGGAAACATCCGAGATATCTCAACAACACTTTCATGGGACAAAGTTGAACAAGCAGACGAGTACTTGCTGATTTATGAGTACGATGAGGCAGAAGGAGACGGAAAAATAGACAGGAAAGGGGTCATTATTTTTTTTTTGTCCTCGTTGATCTCAGTTAAATGATTCCAGAACAGTGCATACTTTGCTGGAGGAAATATCGTTCATTTGGACAAAGATATTGAGACAAAAACGATTGGCCCTCTAATCCCGTTCACGACTTACAATTTCCTGATGAAGGCGAAATTCAACGGTGATGTGGATCAAAATATTATCAACAAGTATACAGACATGCTGAGACTGTCCGTTCGCACTGCAACTCAATCACCAGACATCACTCTGAACGACGAAACCCTAACAGGCTCGGTAATGTATTTCAATTGGCCGAACTGCGAAGAACTAAAATGTCCACAAGACGTTAATTGCCCTCCATGCGCGACGATAGAAAGAAGGAAACGCAAATCAACTTATAGAACAGAATTTTTCGAGTTCAAATACGAGCTTTACCCAATTCAGTGGCAGGTAAAAATATCTGGGCTTGACTTAAACGGCGACGAAGATGGCTACGTCGACACAGATTCAACCGTGCAGGATATTGACGGAAGTCAATGCAGAATTTACGATAAGGCGGATTATCCCGTCGTGCAGTTCGAAAACCTCCGGCCAGGCTCGACATACAAGGTCGAAGTCATCGTCAAGTTCAACGAGTTTCAAGGAAAACAGTCAACTATTTCAAACAATCGACAAAGCTCGCCTAAAATCATAAACGATATTGATGCGAAAGTAGAGGTCCTTTTTGATCTAGAAACGCTTGATCCAGATGTTAACGTTTTGCTGTTGATTGACAATACTGACGCTGTAGACGGCAGAAAAGAAGTCGTTGAAAGCGTTTTAAGCTCGCTGCCTCTTGTTCTGACAATCGAACAGAGGGAGACTGCTATTTCCAGCGCGTTAAAAAACAGGTTAGATATCACGAGAGCTTGTAAAATTTAAAAATAAGCTTAGTGTCTACTGGAAACGACAAATGGGATTCTTACAAGACGTTATCACATCACATAAATACATAAGCGAAAGCGCTTCTAAATTTGCTGTTTGCACATACGAAGGGTATCAGAAACTTGATGAACTGCATTTCTTCGAAGATACTCAAGACGCAGACACAATTGTTGAAAAGCTTGACATCACCTACGATGGCGGAACATTCATGCCTTTTCATGCGATGTCTTACGCAGTAAGTTCAATTTTTCTCTACTTGAAAAAACGTTTATTTCCCAAGGCTGTGAAAGGACTCTCAACTGGGCTACTAAACTCAACCTTGACTGAGGAAAAGCCAAATGTTTTCATAATGACGATCTCAAACACGCTTTATCTTCCAGCATCAATCGCAAATGTCGCTGACGAAACAATCATCAAAACGAGCCGCATTCTACGCTTCTGCAATGACGCAACAATCATCCCTGTTGGCGTTCATCCGCCGGCGAGTTCTCGTGGAACATACAATTCAAAGTTCAGGGAGCATTTGAACATGCTCGCGTGCTGGCCGGAGGAAGATGAAAGCATACTGCAGGACGAGAATTTTGTCTGCGATACTGCTAACGGATTTTGTACGTACAACAAAGATGGAGACACGGCTCACCAAGCCGATGTGATTGAGCAAGTTAAAAATTATTCCGAAGAAGATTGTCCAAACGTCAAATTTGTGCCGCAAGATAGAAACTATGCAGATGTCGTGAAAAGGAAATTGGATTTAAAAAAATAGAAATATTTTTATTGCAGTTCTAATTTGAAGAATCCAAATTGAAAGTATAAAACAACTCATTGTGGACAAGACTCTTGTTTCTCCAATCAACCATTCAAACCCTGAATATATCCTTCCTCGAACAATTGAAGATCGAAGAAGGACTTGTCTTCAATTAATTGCGAAAATGACCGGGGAAAATGCGAATGAGCTCCAAACAAGATACAAAGCATTTCGCGAGGGCGAACTTTAAATATTTGAGTCTGAAAAAATAAATATTTTATAAGTTCAATCGCGTATTA
>Ga0115008_10003466_pt1 | contig 13068 bp, 9 predicted proteins | sample FraStrMetagenome_FD_87164 | JGI IMG/M metagenome (GOLD analysis project Ga0115008, IMG submission 87164) | Marine eukaryotic phytoplankton communities from Arctic Ocean - Fram Strait ARC3M Metagenome | ecosystem: Environmental > Aquatic > Marine > Oceanic | place: Fram Strait | collected 2012-06-18
ATTTGACTATTTTTATACATGAATTGCATAAAAACCATTATAAACTGAAAAAAAAGTGAAATATTCTCGATTAATTGCAGGCACTATGACTTGGGGTGTTTGGGGTAAACAACTCCATAAAACACAAATTATAGACCTTATACAACACTGTATTGAACAAGACATTACCACATTTGATCATGCAGATATTTATGGTGGTTATACAACAGAAACTGATTTTGGTTTCGCTTTTGCAGAAAGTGGCATCCAACGAGACCAGATCCAACTTATTAGTAAATGCGGAATTCAACTACTAAGTGACAATAGAACAAACACCGTAAAACATTATAATTATGATAAAGATTACATTATAAAGTCTGCCGAAACTTCTATAAAACATTTAAAAACCGACTATCTCGATTTACTTTTATTACATAGACCAAGTCCTTTAATGGAACCTGATGAGATCGCAGACGCATTTAATAACTTAAAAGAAAGAGGATTAATTAAAGCGTTTGGGGTTTCAAATTTTACACCATCTCAAGTAGAATTGATATCGAAATCTGTACCTATTTCTGTGAATCAAATTGAATATTCTCTCACCCAGCATAATGCAATGCATAATGGATCATTAGATCACATGATGACTAAAGCCATCACGCCAATGGCGTGGTCTCCTTTAGGTAACGTATTTAGGGAAGACACAGAGCAAACAAGACGTATTCATAAACAATTAGGTGAATTGCTGGACAAGTATAACGCTACCGAAGATCAATTACTTTTGGCTTGGATTTTAAAACATCCTTCACAAATTCATCCGGTGATTGGTACAACAACCAAACAGCGCATTACTGATGCTTCCAAAGCTGCAAAAATTGAACTAGAATTAGAAGATTGGTTTAAACTATTGGAAACCTGTCAAGGTTATGAAGTGCCTTGAAAATAGTTGGCAGTGGTTAGTATTCAGTTGGCAGTGATTACTCGGGTAAGATTTTTAATATCAACATACAATTTATATGACATACAAGCTACTTGTTTTAATTTTTAGTCTTTTTTTGATGAGTTGTAAATCTCAACAAATCCAATCTGAAAAAGAAATTAACGTATTATTTATAGGCAATAGTTTAACCTATTTTCATGATATGCCTCAAATGTTGCAAACTATGTTAAATGAAACACATCCTAATATAAACATTCATCAAAGTACCTTTCCAGGAATGCAATTGGATGGTCATTTAAATCACATAATTGTTTCTAAAACGGAAAACGGAATCAGTACACGAAAGAAAGAAGCTAATGAAATTACTGAAACAGAAATAAAGATCAAAGAGCGCAAATGGGATATAGTAATTGTGCAAACAGGTGGAGCAAGTGTATTAGACTCTAGAAAATCTGTTGTTAATAAAACTATTTTAGATATTAAAGGTTTAGTAAATAATCTAGATTGTAAGTTTATTTTGTTTAGTACTTGGATATCATTAGACGCTCACAATAAAAAGGATACAGAAGATAAAATCACACTTTTAAATGGTGCGTACACAGAACTTGCAGAATACAACAAAATAATAAAATCAAATAATGGTAATAAATTCTACGAGATAACAACAACTTATCCTTCAATCAATTTATACGAAGACAATTATCACCCAAATGAAAATGGATCTTTTTTGAATGCATGTATTTTTTACGAAATACTAACTAATTCTAAAGCATCAGATTTGAAATACACAGGAGATATTGAACCAGAAATAGCACAACTATTAAAAGAAATAGCATATTAAAATTATGAACAAAACAGCACTAATTACAGGAGCAACAAGCGGGATTGGAAGAGCAACAGCTCACGAATTCGCAAAACATGGTATTAATTTAATCCTTTGCGGAAGACGTCAAGAACGACTGGATACCATCGAAAAAGCATTAAGCAAACAAACCAATGTGCATACGCTCAACTTTGACGTACGAGATAAAAAAGCAACTTTTGAATCCATTGAATCGCTACCAAAAGAATTTCAAAACATAGATATTCTCATTAATAATGCAGGAAATGCTCATGGATTAGACCCTATTCAAACAGGAAATTTAGACGATTGGGATGCTATGATGGATATCAATGTGAAAGGTCTGCTCTATGTGAGTAGAGCAATAATCCCACAAATGACTGCCCGAAAAAGTGGTCATATTATTAATATTGGATCTTCCGCAGGAAAAGAAGTATACCCAAAAGGAAATGTGTACTGCGGAAGTAAACATGCAGTATTAGCAATTACAGAAGGTATGCGTATTGATTTAAATCCCTTCGGTATAAAAGTAACTGCCATAAATCCTGGTCTTGTAGAAACTGAATTTTCACAAGTAAGATATAAAGGTGATTCTGCTGCAGATAATGTATATAAAGGTTATAAAGCATTGCAAGCAGAAGATGTTGCAGAAGCTATTCAATTCGCTATTTCAAGACCTCCTCATGTGAATATTGCAGATATACTCATGTTTTGCACAGCACAGGCCAATTCTACAATTGTAAATAAAGGCTTATGATAGATTGGCATAAACAATCCATACACTCATTTGTTTTTTGTCTTTTCATCGTGATGATGTCATGCACATCATCAGCTCAAAAAATTGAGGATGATCGTTTTGTACTCCATGTTATAAATTTAGAAACTCAGAATTTAAAATTTTACTATCAAAATGAAACTGGTAATAACTTCGGAAATTTTAAAACTTTAAGACATAGCCTCCTTGATCAAAATGAGGAACTCGTATTTGCCATGAATGGAGGCATGTATCTCAAAGATGGTTCTCCTCAAGGTTTATTTATAGAAAACGGAATCACAAAAAAAGAAATAGATACAACAAAAGAAGCTTACGGAAATTTCTATTTACAACCCAATGGTGTATTCTATTTGACTAAAGCCAAAAAAGGTATCGTTTGTAAAACTCAGGATTTCAAAACAAATTCTAATATAATTTATGCGACACAATCTGGACCAATGCTAGTGATTGATGGCGAGATTCATCCAGTTTTTGTAAAAGACTCTAAAAATTTACATATTAGAAATGGAGTTGGAGTTCTTCAAAATGGTGATTTATTATTTGCTATGTCTAAAGATCTTATTTCGCTATATGATTTCGCAGCGTTTTTTAAAAGTCATGGTTGCAAAAATGCGTTGTATCTAGACGGTTTTGTGTCTAGAACTTACTTTCCGAGGAAAAAATGGGAGCAATTAGATGGTAGTTTTGGAGTTATTATTGGAGAAACTAAAAACTTAAATTAAAAAGGAGATTCATATCTTCATACTAAAATAAGATTACTGCCTTCATAGGAAATATTATGATTAATAAACGTCTTCTTATCAAAAACCTACTTGCTCATAACGATGAGAACAGTTTCTATGATAAAAAACGAAAAGTCGACATTACACATAAAGAAGGTAAAGCCAAATTTCTTAAACATGTTTGTGCGCTATCAAACAGCAATCCTACAAACAACGCTTACATCGTTATTGGCGTCGAGGATGAAGACAATAAAATTATAGGTGTTAGTTTTTTTGATGATAGTAAAATTCAAAACCTCATCAATGCCTATTTGAGTAACCCTCCAATTGTACAGTATGAGAATATCCCGTTTCCGCATTTGCCAGATGATAAAGTAGTTGGATTAGTAACCATTAGACCAATTAACCAAATTACTTCTCTTAGAAAAAATATTTGGAAATATTATGGAGGTTCAGTTTTTTTGAGAGATGGCAGCATGAGTATGCCTAAGGTTTTTGATATTAAAATTAAGGATACAAATTCTAAAATTGTAGACGCGATAGAATCGCACTCTCAAAATAACATAGAATATACATTGGATGGTGTGTTTGACTTTATGAATATGCGCAAAGACTACAATCCGCAATACAAAGTCTTCAAAGAATATTTTGTGTTGTGTTGGTCTGGTCAAAAGAAAATGGTCAAAGACGACGTGTTTTTCTCAAGAGTAGATATAGAACTAATTAATGAGCAAGTACGTTTGTTCTTTTCGACTTTTGATGAAGTTTCAATATCATTTAATGATAATACGTTTAAGATTATTGAGTATGTCAGCTTAGGACTTCAAAATCAAAATAAACATTATAAATTAGAAGAAACAATAATTCATTTTGAGGATAATGCGCATTACAATATTGAAACAAATTTATTGTTTGAACCACCTCAATTTGATAAAAAAATATTACACCACATTTATAATACAAACAATGCTTTACTAGAAAAACTAAAAAAAGGAATAAGTCTTAATAAAAACGAGCTGCTCGATTTAAAAAATTTACCCGCAACCTACTTGATATGCTATCTCAACTTATTTCATGAAGCCATTGATAAACTAAATGAGGCAAAACCGTATCTTAAAACGCATAGCAAACATGTTTACAAATCGTATCAAGAAGCAACTAGAATTTTGCGAAAAATCAAATACAGTTAATCTATGTATTTTACAAAAAAATTCATTTTAACCTTTTTTATAGCTAGTTATAGAATTTTTTATTGAGGGTAGCGAATTATTACGATATTCGCTTTGCTATTAATCAGTTACACATAACCTTATTTCTAAATCGACTTGTCGAAAACGAAATAAGGTTTTTGTTTTTTAGACATTTCTCGGGTCTAAATATTACTGCTTTCTTCAACACATTTTTGTTAATTATTTTGTTACTCTTAACAGCGAACTTGATTAAAATTAACCATTTATACAGTTTTTTTGACCACTTATAGTTTTTTTTAAAAAGTAAAGGAGATTTTTACGATTTTCGCTCTGCTATTAATCAATTACAAATTACCTTATTTCAAAATCGACTTGTCGAAAACGAAATAAGGTTTTTTATTTTATAAGGTGAAATGAATATTAAATAAAGTCTAATTTAGCAAAAGACTTGTTTAGAATACGCTCATCTTTTACAGCTAACCAATTTGCTAACACAGTTGCATAAATTGATCTAAAATCAATAGTGTATTTTAAATCCCCATTATCGTCCAAGTCTGAGAGGCTTGCCAAATCATTGTAGAAACCTTGTTTTTTTAATTGATTTCCGATAATAAACACATTGCTAGCAGAGCCATGATCTGTACCATTAGCTGCATTTTGTTTTACTCGTCTTCCAAACTCAGAAAAAGTCAAAATTAACGTGTCATTAAAAGTTCCTTGTGATTTTAAGTCGTTTACAAAAGCATCTACTCCTTCTGCATACATTTTGAGTAATCGACCCTGACGATTAACTTGTCCAACATGAGTATCAAATCCGCCAAGAGACGAATAAAATATTTTAGTTTCTATACCCGAGCTGATCAATTTAGCTGTTGTTTTTAATTGATTTGAAAACTCATTATTGGGATAGTCTTGCTGGCTTTTTGCTGTTTGATAATTTTTATAAATATATTTTGCAGATGACTCTGTAGCAATCATTGTTTTATATAAATACCCCAAATTATGTTCACTTAAATGTTCATCTTCATAGTGTTTAAGTACATTTTTAAAGTAAGGGTCTTGAGATGTTTTAAATAAGATTTCAGGATTTTTAGTTGCAATTCCGTTTACGTTTTTTCCCTTTAAAGCCAGAGACAAACTATCATCTATCTCAATAGCATTATATGGCTGTTTTCCGTAGAGATCTAAATAACGTCCAATCCAACCTTCTTGCAAATATTCATTAGAGTCACTAGCTGTTTGCCAAATATCTGTAGCTCTAAAATGAGAACGATTTGGATTTGGATAACCGACATTATTAATGACAGTTAAATTACCGTCGTCATATAGTTTTTTTAACGGAAGTAAATTAGCATGAAAACCTAAATCACTTGTAGCTTTAAGCACTTCCTTTTTAGAAATTGCAATCTTTGGTCGATTGCGATAATAATCATCATTATTAAAAGGCACGATGGTATTTAGACCGTCATTTCCTCCAGAAAGCTGAATTATCACCAAGCGCTTATAACCAAGGCTTTTAGGAGATATGTTCTCTAATGCCTTAACAAAACTAGGAACAAAAATTAAGCTACTCGCTAATGTAGATTGTTTTAAAAAATGTCTTCTATCCATGACTATATAATTAACACATTTGATATTCTGGTAAAGACATCAACTGCAAACAAAAATTTCGTTTTGAATTTTGATTTAGTGTTTTCAAATAGGTTTCAGTACCATCACTCAAACCTGGAATAATGAGCAGATATTTTAAATCCTCAAATGAAGAATCTCCGTATTGCTTTTCAAAATTCTCCCAATCTATTTTTACTGAAACAAATTTATTTTTTCTTTTTTTTGAGTAGTACTTTTCAAAGCTGTCTTCAAACTCTCCTTTTTCTTTAATTGAAATTTTAGCATTTGCTAATAGGATTGAAGGCAGTTTTAAACGCAACATAATAGTATTACTATCAATCCAACTTTTTCCACCTTTCCATCCTGCAACATTTGGCGGATTTAATAATATTTGTCCTAATAATTTTTGAATTTTAAGAACGTCTTTATTGCTTTTAAACTCTATCGGAACCGTTCTAGACATTCCAACTAAAAACTCAATAGGTGATTTAATTTTTGAGCCAATATGGGTTTCATTATAAAACCAATCAGACATAAATAAATACCTCATTAAGTTCTCAATATTATAATCTTTATAAAATATAGTAGTTAGCTCGTCTACCTTCTCGTCATCGATGATATCATTAACAAAGTAACTATAGATTTTTTTGCAGACAAAACGAGCACACTGTTTTTGTTCTAATATTATATCTATGATATCATCTCCATCATAACGACCTGTATGACCAAAAAAGGTTTTAAAATCGTAGTCATGTTGAAGTCTTTTCAATACAAATTCACCTTCAAAATCATAGCTGTACCCTGTAAACGCTCTAGCACTTTCCTTAATATCTTCCTCTGTGTAATGACCTTCACCTAAAGTAAACAACTCCATTAATTCTCTGGCAAAGTTCTCATTTGGTTTTTGCTTACGGTTTTGTTTATTATTCAAATATTTAAGCATAGCTGCTTCTTTAGAAATAGCTTTTACAAAATCTCCAAAATCCCCTAGTGCATTCTGTCTTAGCGTATTATTATACTGTTGCACATAAAAAATATTTTGATCATGACACACAAAATGATTCGCCCAAAACAAGGTCATTTTTTCTCTTAGTGTTTCTTCTGATATTACCAATCGATTTATCCAACGGCCATTAAAATCTTTAAGCTTCTCTCTACTTATTTTCTTGAAATCATTTTGTTTTGCCTTATCATTAAATAATGAATTAGTGGTAAGATGATCTAATTCTGAAGTATCTATCATCAAGTTAGTCGCATTTTTAGATTCAAAAAATAAGGCGTCTACAACTTGATGTCTATTTAAAATAGACAACTTTTTGAGTTGACTTGGCGTAGGACCAAAGCCTCCTCTCCAATATAAATGCTGAATATCTTGTTGTTGCATAGATGTAAGACTCAAATAATTATACTTAGTTTAATTATATACGTTCAAAAATGGTTCCAAAGTTGAGGACAAAAAAAAACCGTCTCATAGTTATGAAACGGTTTTTGTCAAATATTTGTTTTAAACTACTCTTTATAAATCAAATTTAATCCCCTGTGCTAAGGGTAATTCATCAGAATAGTTGACTGTATTTGTTTGTCTTCTCATGTAGACTTTCCAAGCATCAGATCCAGACTCACGTCCACCACCCGTTTCTTTTTCACCGCCAAAAGCACCACCGATCTCTGCACCAGAAGTACCAATATTTACATTTGCAATACCACAATCTGAACCAGCATAAGATAAAAACTTCTCAGCCTCTTTCAACTCGTTAGTCATAATTGCAGATGATAATCCTTGAGCAACTCCATTTTGTTGTGAAATAGCATTCTCAACCTCACCAGAATATTTCATAATGTATAATATTGGAGCGAACGTTTCGTGTTGTACAATTTCGAAATGATTTTCCGCTTCAATAATTGCTGGTTTTACGTAACAGCCACTTTCGTAACCTTCACCTTCTAAAACACCACCTTCTACTAAAACGTTTCCACCTTCAGCCTTCGCTTTTTCAATAGCAGCTAAATAGGTGTTTACAGAATCGTGATCAATTAATGGGCCAATATGATTGGTCTCATCTAATGGATTACCAATAGTTAATTGCCCATAAGCACCAACAATTGCATCCCTTACTTTATCATAAACAGATTCGTGAATAATCAAACGACGCGTTGATGTGCAGCGTTTTCCACAAGTTCCAACAGCACCAAATACAGCACCAGGAACAACTACTTTTAAATCTGCAGTTGGCGTAATAATAATTGCATTGTTACCTCCTAATTCTAATAAAGACTTTCCAAAACGTTCTGCAACAGTTGCACCAACGATTCTTCCCATTCTTGTAGAACCAGTAGCAGATACTAAAGGAACTCTATGATCTTTAGTCATCATTTCACCTACTTTGTAATCTCCATTAATGATACAAGAGATCCCTTCAGGTAAGTTATTTTCTTTTAAGATTTCTGCAATAATCTTTTGACAAGCAATTGAACATAAAGGTGCTTTTTCAGAACCTTTCCAAACACAAACATCTCCACAGATCCAAGCTAAAGCTGTATTCCAAGCCCAAACTGCAACTGGAAAGTTAAATGCAGATATAATACCAACAACACCAATTGGATGCCATTGCTCTCTCATCACGTGAAAAGGACGTTCAGATGGTATTGTTTGACCATTTAATTGTCTAGATAATCCCACTGCGAAATCACAGATGTCAATCATCTCTTGAACTTCACCGTAACCCTCTTGTAAAGATTTACCCATTTCGTAAGAGACTAATTTCCCTAATGGCTCTTTTAAATCTCTTAATTTGTTTCCAAACTGACGAACGATTTCTCCACGTTGTGGCGCTGGCTTATCTCTCCAAGATAAAAATGCAGTTGTTGCTGCGTCCATAACCTTATCGTAATCTGCTCGTGTAGTTGTTTTTACTTTTCCTATTAATTTACCATCAACAGGAGAGTAAGATTCTATAGTATCTCCACTAGAAAAGTTATTAGAACCCGTAGATGTTCCGTCATTAATATCCTTTACACCTAATTGTTGTAAAGCTTCTTTTATTCCAAAATCGGTAGCAATTGCTTCCATATATGCTTAAATTTTATGATTTATTAAATTATCACGCGAAGTTACTAATAATTTCTCATTTTTTCTTGATGTAACCTCCCGAATACTGTAACTTTAAAGCTCTTAAAAACCATATGTTATGAATAAATCCATCATTCTTTTTGTACTATTATTATCTCTGTGTTTTAACTGCGGAGAACCTACTCCCAACTCTAATGAAACAGCAAAAGAAAACGCTGTAGATATTTCCGAAGAAAAAAAAGCTGAATTCGCGATAATCATTCACGGAGGCGCTGGTACAATTCTAAAAAAGAATATGACTCCAGAAAAAGAAGCTGCCTACAAAGTAAAACTGGAAGAAGCCATTAGAGTGGGTTATAACATTTTGAAAAATGGCGGAAGTAGTCTTGATGCTGTTGAAAAAACGATTAATATCATGGAAGACTCTCCACTATTTAATGCAGGAAAAGGAGCAGTGTTTACAAATGCTGAAACTAATGAGCTAGATGCCTCCATTATGGACGGAAAAACATTAAACGCAGGAGCATCTGCAGGAACAACTACTGTTAGAAATCCAATTAACTTGGCACGTATTATTATGGATAAATCACCTCATGTAATGATGGCTGGTATTGGTGCAGAAACTTACGCAAAAGAACAAGGATTGACCATGGTAGATCCTTCTTATTTTTATACGGAAAGCAGGTTCAACTCCTTAAAACGCGCTATGGAGAGAGAGAAAGTAGAACTCGATCACGACGACAAACAAGCGTTTTACGATCCAGAAATTAAGGACTCTAAGTATGGAACTGTAGGTTGTGCTGCCTTAGATAAAAATGGAAATCTTGCAGCTGGAACTTCAACTGGAGGTATGACTAATAAACGTTATGGACGTGTTGGAGATGCCCCAATTATTGGAGCAGGAACGTATGCTAACAATAATTCTTGCGCTGTATCAAGTACAGGTTGGGGAGAATATTTTATTCGTGCGATGGTAGCTCATGATATTTCGGCATTAATGCAATACAAAGGATTATCGCTCAAAGAAGCTGCTCGCGAAGTCATTCAAAATAAAGTGCCAGGACTTGGTGGTGATGGTGGTATTGTAGCTGTCGATAAAAATGGAAATATGGTTGCTGAGTTTAACACTGCTGGTATGTATCGTGCTACGATGAATGATAAAGGTGAATTGGAAATTGGGATTTATAAAGCAGATTAATTGTATTTGGATTTCTTCGGAAATTTGAAAACTCAATATATATAGATTCAGCAAAAAAACGAATTCTTCAAAATACACAACACATACTATTTTATGTTCAACGAATCATTGTTTTACCTTAAAACACGCTCATTAAAATAGTAGTTTTGAGTAGCTGAAATCATTGACTCTTAAATACTATTCGCTATGAAACTAAAACATCTTTCCTTAACCATGTTTTGCCTTGCAATCCTTTTTTCTTGTAAAAAGAAAGATACCATTTCGCAAGAAACAGATAACCTTTTCAAATACAGAGACTATATAAGTTATACATCATCTGGATTACAATCTGTTATGGAGCCTATAAAAATCAATCTCGCTAATGATGTTAAAGGTTGGGAACAGGGGCAAGAAATAGAAGGAGATCTTGTGAGTCTTTCTCCTCATACAGATGGAAAATTAACTGTTTTAAATACGCATACTTTAGTTTTTACTCCTGATGAATATCTTGAGCCAGCGACTGAATATAAGGTAAAAGTAAAACTAGACCAGATTTACAAAAACATGCCTAAAGATTATGAAGATTATGTGTTTCAGTTTAAAACCATAACTCCAAATTTTAGCATTAATACCAATGCCTTACAATCTTACAGTAAAAAATGGCAATACCTAGAGGCTGTTATAAAATCTGCAGATGTGATTTCTATAGAAGACGCAAAACAACTTATTGAAGCTTCTCAAAACGGAAAAAAACTAAAATTACAATTCAACGAGTTAGAAAAAGCTTCAAGACAATTCGATTTTAGAATTGATAGTATTAATCGATTGGTAGACGATTCTGAAATACTCATAAAATGGAATGGTAAGTCTATAAAATCAGATAATGTAGGTGAGAACAACATTCAAATCCCTGGAATTAACAATTTTAAAATAATCAATGTTGAACCTTATAAAACACCTGAACAATTTTTATACATCAACTTTTCTGATCCTATTAAAAATCAGCAAAATTTCGACGGATTAGTAACCATTCAAGGTGTAAAAAATCCAAAATTTGTGGTCATTGGCAACGTCTTAAAAGTGTATCCAAACACCAAATTGGTTGGTAATATTCAGGTTGATGTCTTTCAAGGCATTAAAAATGAAGATGGTTATAAATTGAAGCAGCCTTTTTCTGAAGCAATATCATTTGAAGAAATTAAACCTATGGTGCGACTCATTAGTAATGGGACAATTCTACCAAATTCTAATGATCTTAAATTCAATTTTGAAGCTGTTAATTTAAGTGCTGTTGATGTGAGAGTAATTAAGATTTTTGAAGATAATGTATTACAGTTTTTACAAGACAATCCTTTAAACAGTAATAACAAAAATGAAATCAAACGTGTTGGTCGTCGCATAGCAAAACAAACCATTCAATTACAATCTGCTGCAGAAAACTCAGGAAAATGGAAAGCCTACAGCATTGATTTGTCAAAATTTTTCAAAGCAGATGCAGGCGCAATTTATCGTATAGAAATTGATTACAATAAAAACTATTCGCTATATGACTGCGAAGCCAACCCAAGTGGCTCACTAAATGAGGATGACGAATACGATGATTATTACTACGAAGAAGATTACTATTATGAAGGTGATTACACCGAAACATCTACTGAAGATGAAGATTTAAAAGAGGAAGAATATTGGGATAATCGCACCTACAGTTACAGGAATTACGCTTACAATTGGAGGCAGCGAGATAATCCATGTGATGGTGCCTATTATGATAATAATAAAATAGTAGCTCAAAATTTACTGGCTTCAAATTTGGGTGTCATCGCTAAGCAAGGTGCAGATAATACTTATTATTTCGCGGTAACTAATATTCTAAGTACAAATCCAGAAGCTAATGCTACCATAAAATTATTCAACTTTCAGCAACAAGAAATTGGAACTGTTTCGACCAATAGCGAAGGTTTGGCAATTTACGAGGCTAACAAATATGCGTCATTTGCCATTGTAACGAAAGGCAACAATACGAGTTATATGAGACTTACCGACGGAAATTCTCTATCTCTCAGTAAGTTTGATGTTTCAGGAAACAGATTACAACGCGGACTAAAAGGCTACATCTATGGAGAACGCGGAGTTTGGCGTCCAGGAGATTCGTTGTTTTTAACGTTTATGCTGAATGATAAAGCTAATGAACTCCCAAAAGGACATCCTGTAAAAATGGAAGTCACAGATCCCAACGGGAAACTGGTGTACAAAAACGTCACTACTGATAATATCAATAACTTTTTCAAGTTTATCGTTCCGACTTCTTCCGAAGGAAAAACAGGAAACTACAACGCCAAAGTATCGGTTGGTGGTGCACAGTTTTATAAGGCTCTAAAAGTTGAAACTGTAAAACCAAACCGTTTAAAAATAAAAATCGATTTTGACAATGAGATTTTGTCGAGCACAAATCCTCTAGATGGAACACTAGATGTAAAATGGTTACATGGTGCTCCAGCAAAAAATATTAAGGCAGAGGTTAAGGCGAAATTCAGTGCTTCTTACACCAACTTTAAAAACTATAAAGGTTATGTGTTTAACGATCCAACACGTCAATTTAATACTGAAGAACTCAATGTATTTGAAGGAAATCTTGATATAGACGGAAAAGCAACTATCAACACAAAACTAGATATCGGTAAAAATGCACCTGGAATGTTAAACGCTCAGTTTTTAGTCAGAGCTTTTGAAAATGGAGGTGATTTTTCACTCGATGCCTTTACA
>Ga0115008_10003467_pt1 | contig 13067 bp, 12 predicted proteins | sample FraStrMetagenome_FD_87164 | JGI IMG/M metagenome (GOLD analysis project Ga0115008, IMG submission 87164) | Marine eukaryotic phytoplankton communities from Arctic Ocean - Fram Strait ARC3M Metagenome | ecosystem: Environmental > Aquatic > Marine > Oceanic | place: Fram Strait | collected...
GTTTGATCCGCGTTTTGATAAACTTCCATAAAAGTTTCTCTTGAAAATTGAAAGTGTAACAGTCAATATTGTTCCACTTGGAACAATATGGTGATTCATGTCCGACTGCACAAAACTGACGATACCGGACCTTGCCGCCAAGAAAGCAGCAGGCGAGCGGCTGGTTATGGTTGCAGTGGGCGAAGCCTTGACGGCGGCTTGGGCCGAACGGGCTGGCGTCGATATTGTTGGGGTTGGCGACAGTCTGGGTATGACATTGCACGGCCATGACAACACATTGGCAATGACAGTGGATCAAATGATCGATCACTGCCGCGCGGTGCGACGGGGTGCGCCAAACACCTTTGGCCTCGTTTCGATGCCCTATGGGTCTTATTCGACCAAAGAATTGGCCGTGTTAAACGCGGTACGATTGATGAAAGAAGGCGGCGCCGAAGCGGTAAAGCTGCAAGGCGGACGCGAGATGTTTGACATCATCAAAGCGGTCGCCGACGCGGGTGTTCCGGTGATGAGCCATGTTGGCCTGTTGCCCCACCGCGTCCACATGCTCGGCGGGTTCAAGATGCAGGGGCGCACAGCCGAGGCCGCGATGGAAATCATCGACAATGCCAAAGCCATCCAAGAGGCTGGCGCGATCGGGTTGGAGATCGAAGCCATGCCCTATGAAGTGGGCAAAGCGGTGGATGACGCCGTTGATATATTTACCTTTTCCATCGGCGCAGGCGCGGCAGGAACATGTCAGTTGTTGAATGGCTATGACCTGATTGGGGCATTTGAAACATTCAAACCGAAGTTTGCCAAACGGTATGGCAACATGGCCGAAATGGCGACCAAAGCGTTTGAAGATTTCGCCACGGAGGTGCGTGGTGGCACCTTTCCCGACGCGGATCACAGTTACAAAATGAAACCGGAAGAGGCAGAAAAGCTGGCGGCTTTGCTGGCAAGTCAGGGCAGACATGAATGAACAAACGCAAATGCCAAACGGACAGCGCATTCCCAATGGAATGCTACAAGACAATTATCCGCGTAACATGTGGTGGGTCGCGGCGCGTTCAGACGAGGTAACCACAAATCCAATGTTGCGCTGGCTGCTGGAAACGCCTGTGGTTTTGTATCGGTTAGAAGATGGAACACCCGCCGCGCTATATAATCGCTGTCCTCACCGCTGGGCGCCTTTGTCCGAAGGGCATGTAACGGGGAACAAAATCATCTGCCCCTACCACGGGATGGAATTCAACACGAACGGACATTGCACCAAAGCCCCAACCCAAACCATGATGCCAAAAACCGCGCAAATTCCGGCATTTACTGTCCGTGAAGCAGGCGCGTTTATCTGGGTTTGGATGGGTGACGCGGACGCAATTGACCGCGACCCACCAGATGTGAGCTATCAGACTGACCCCGACTGGACCTTTCTGACGGGCTATTACGAAGTGGCGGCAAACTGGGTTTTGATCCGTGAAAACGTGCTTGATCTGACCCACATCGCATTCTTGCACAAGAACACGTTCAAACAGGACGACTGGATCACCGCACCCGACACATACATGGACGGCGAAACCGTGTGTTACGAACAAGAGTTCGACCTTGCGCCACTGTCGCCACTGTTTTGCGCTGGAATGGGGCTGCCCGAAGACAAACCCATCAAACGCACGCAGGTCGGGCGAATGCCAACGTTGGCAATTTCCTTTTCCGATTGGAATGTCCATGATCCCGCGCCCGAGGCTGGCCGCCGATCTGATTTCATCATGCGTGGCTGTCATATCGTAACCCCCGCACATCGCGGCAAAACCCATTACTTTTGGGGGGCCGCATTTGATGTGCCCGAATTGTCCCAAGAGGTGGCCACCAAAACCAAGAACAGCGTTATTGAAGCCTTTGATGAGGACAAACATCTGCTGGAAAAAATGCAGGCTCAGATTGCGGCTGATCCGCGTGGCATGGATTTCCTCGAAGTGACACTCGGCGCAGATGGTGCCGGCATAAAAGTGCGTCAAATATTGAACAAAAAACTCGCTGCCGAAGGGCGCAGCATTACCTAGGGAGACTGTAATGAGACCAGAACAGATTTTGGCCGAACCAGCGCGTATTTTAACACAAGCACAACGAGAGCACTACTTTGAGCACGGTTTTGTTGGGGTGCGGGACGTAGTTCCAGCCGACATTTTGGCGGAGCTGCAAAAAACTACCGCAGATTTTGTCGAAACCAGCAAAGGCGTCAGCGCGAGTGACGACAGATTTGATGTCGGGGCCGAACATTCATCCGAAAACCCTATCCTGCGGCGTTTAAAAAATCCTGATGAACAAAGCGAGGCCTATTGGAATTTCTCGACCGGACTGATGGCGGATATCGCCGCTGATCTGGTGGGGCCAAATGTAGTCTTCCACCACTCCAAGCTGAATTTCAAATGGTTTGATGCATCGGATACGGTGAAATGGCATCAGGACATTCAGTTCTTCCCCCACACCAATTACAATGTGCTGACCATCGGCTGCTATCTCGAAGATACAACGATGGAAAACGGCCCGTTGGCAGCGCTCAAAGGATCGCACAATGACGATTTGTACAATCAGTATGACGATGCAGGAAACTGGACGGGCATGTTATCGGATCAGGATGCGGCAAGCGTGGATATGTCCCGTGTCGAGTATCTTACGGGCAAGGCGGGCAGCATTACAGTGCACAATGCGCGCACGTTGCATTATTCTCCTGCGTCCAAAAACCCGATCCCGCGCCCCTTGCTGTTGAATTGCTATACCTCTTCGGATGCGAAACCTTATACCGCCCATCCATCACCGACCCAAAACACCTACAAAGTGGTGCGTGGCGAGCATGTGATCTGGGCCGAACATGACCCGCGCCCCTGCCAAATACCACCGAACTGGTCTGGCGGATATTCCTCGATTTATGCTGCACAAGCAGGCGAAGATAAATCCGCTGGCGGTATGATGTAGCGTTTAACGGCGCTAGAATGACCTGAATATTTTAATTTTCAGGTCATTCCCACGCGCATTGAAATGCCGTTACAAAATCACAATTTCAGGGACAAGCACAAAGACCGGCAGAATGATCCACCCACGACGTTCGTTTATTTTTACACCGGGGCTAAAACCCAACATGTTTCCAATGGCATCGGCGTCAGGTTCGGATATTGTTTGCGTTGAACTGGAAGACGGCACCGCCCCCAGGGACAAGGCAAAGGCGCGCAAACATGCCTTGGCGCTGTATGACACTCAGCAAGCCAATGATGGTGTGGAACTTATTGTACGCATCAACTCCCTGCGCGAACAGTTCGGGATCGAGGACGTGGCCGCCATCTTGGCAACGGACACACCGCCCCCCGCATTGATTTTGCCCAAAGCCGCTGCCCGCTTCTCTTTGGTGTATTTACCATGCGTCGTACGAGCCGCTGTAAGGCGCGCCAGGCCATCCTCTGTCTTAGGACCTGTAGACTTCCCACCGTGCAGGGAACAGCGTCCATTGCGCTTGTACGCCGGCCTCTGGCAGGGCGTGCCTTTACGGGTTTTGGCCCCGCACTGTTAGCCGGGCCAATCGGGGCCAAAGCGCCACTTATTACCCGTCTGAAACCTACCTTTTGCCATCTTAAAAACCACCGCATTTATGAGGTTTTATTATGCCATATTTGCAGTCGCATTGCGAGATGCCGGTTGCTTGGTTCATGGGCCGTGATCCGAGTTGCAACACCCAACGCTAGTTCTGCGCGGGCAACAATTTCGGCAGGCTGTGAGGTTGGCGATTCATGGTGTAAGTATCCAAACGAAACTACCTGCGAATGAATGTATGACACTAATTGTAAAGGGCGTTGGCTTAAGGCGCCCGGCCCGAAAACAGGAGGCCCCTTGGCAGAAAATGACGTTGAGCCGTGAGCGTTGGCCGCAATAACCCCTAGAAACGACAGAAGTAGGCGCCGGCTGATCCCTCAAAGGCGGGATTTACTATAGCTAATATATATAGAGAATCCCGCCTTTGAGGACCTGAATGGGCTCTTGGATGGAGAACTGGCTGCTTGCAATAGCCCTTGAGCTAGGAAAGCCTCCTGAAGGACCTAAGGTGCTGCTAAGTTAGATTGGTCCCAGCCCGGACCATAACGTGGCGGTGGGCGTATGCCATAGGATCGCTTAGGGCAGTGTTGTGCAAGCGCTCTAGGCACATTGACCCGGCCTATCTCAGCCCGGTGCCGTCAAAGTCAATCTAACGCTTGCTGTAACGGCAGACACCGGCTCTTGATCTGTGGCCCTAATTTAGGCCAAAAGTACAAAACTAGACCGTATATCGCGCCGGCGCGTAGGGGGACATATCAATATTTGGAATCTGCATATCGATCAATTGGGCGATTAAGCGTCCTGTTTTTGGTCCGGCCGTAAGCCCGACATGCTGATGGCCAAATCCAACAAATATGCCGCTACTTCCCAGTTCTCCGATCAATGGAGTGCTATTAGGTGTTGAGGGGCGAAAACCCATCCATTCTTTTGTGCTGGAATAGGTGAGATTTGGAAAGGCACGCTTAGCATGCCTTTTGAGCAGAACTGTAGGTGCATCACTTGGGCCAGTATGATGGCTCCCCAACTCCACCGTTCCAGCACATCGCAAGCCCATTTCCATCGGGTTTACGCCAAATTTGCCATCAGTTATCACCATCGGGTTGAGCGGCATCTCTGATGGGTCCTCAAAAATAACATGATAGCCACGCTCAGTTTCAAGCGATACCTTAAGGCCCAATTGTTTCATCAGATCCTTAGACCAGATTCCAGCCGTTACAACCGCGTGGCTGCATTCGAAAGCACCCTTGTCGGTATCTATATGCGATATATACCCATCAGATTTATGGAAATTTTGAACTTCGGCCTGAATGAACTGACCACCATTTTTAATAAAGTAACTGGCCAATTCTGTTATATATTGACCGGGATTGGACACATGCCCCTGACCCTCAAGAACTGCCAAGCATTTTATCGCAGATCCCAGTATTGGCTCCTCTTCCTGAACAGCTCGACCCACAATTAATTTTGGTTCAAGTCCAGCCAACGCTTTCATTTTCCAGCTATACGCATCTTTTTTAAAATCAGGCTCCGAGGTATAGACAAAGCTAATTTTACTATCCAAAATCCATTTTTCGAGGGCAGTCCCGTGCACAAGTGACTTATGTTGGTCAACCGCATCACTTAAAAGCGGCACCAGATTTTTTACAATGCGTTGAGTGCCCACATCGGTGGCATGGGACATAAATTTAGCGAGCCACGGAAGAATTTGGGGAAGGTAGGCCCACTGCATGAAAAGGGGGCCGTTGCTGTCCAAAAGATATTTTGGAGCATCCCACCACAAATTGGGTGAGCTCACAGGATCAACGGCCCATTGCGCCAATAGCCCAGAGTTGCCATAGGATGCTCCCATACCGGGCATGCCTTTATCCATTAATATCACACGATGGCCCGCTCGCTGCAGCCAGATCGCCGTAGAAACACCACAGATACCAGCGCCTATTATGATGATAGGTTTATCAATCATAGCCGAGCCACAAGTTTACGATACGTCTTTTTGCCATTAATCCAATGGCACTAGCACACTTACTTACCGGCAGTGCGCGTTCAGTAAATTCTAGTATCGGTGAGTACGGGCAAGTCATTTCAGATCACTCGCTTGTTATAAAGTTCATGCGCGCGCGCCACGGCGTCAAGGTTCAGTTCAAACCCAAGACCCGGGCCTCGAAGCGTAGCCATCTTACCATTGCGCAAACCAATATCGGGGCTTTCAATAATGTCCCATGCCAGAAAGTGGTTCATGTACTGGTTGCCATCATCAAGATTTGGCAGCGCGGCTGCAGCCTGATGGGTGGCGCAAGTGGTGATTCCAGTTTCGTAAAGCCCATGGATGCATATATTAATGCCTGCCGCCTCCGCAATGCGCGCTGACTTAATGAAACGGGTAATGCCGCCCGTTTCGTGCAAGCCAATAACGATCAGATCAGCGGCTTGAGCGCGGCAGACATCATACACATCATAGGGGGTAAATACGCGCTGATCGACAGCGATGGCGATCGGGCTTTTGGTTCGGACCTGCACCAGTGCAGACAGGCTTTCGCAATCAGTTGGCTGTTCAACAAACTCAATGTTGCACTCCGCAATTTTGGACATCATCCGCGACGCTGTTAATGGGTTCCAATGTTCATTCGGATCCAGACGCAGGCGTCGATCGGGACCGATAGCATCGCGCACTTGGCGCACAATCGCTAAATCAGTCGCATCGCCCTTACCTACCTTGACATAAATTACATCGTGGCCGTCGCTGGCAAACTGTCGAGCTTCTTTGGCTATCTCTTCCGGGGTTTCGCCCTGCGGAAATCCGAAATAACTGATGTCATCATGAAGAGCACCGCCCAAAAGGGCATGAACCGGACGTCCAGTTGCTTTTCCCATAATGTCCCAAAGAGCCATTTCGATCCCGGCAAAAACCTGACCTGCAAAACGTGGTGCGCTGCCAGTGCCGCGTTCCTTAAATAAGGAGTGATAAGCCTCTGCCATCAGGCGTGCGTTGGTGAAAGGGTCATGCCCGACAATAAAGCGACCGGCCTCAGCGATAAACGCCCGAATACCGTCAGCGGTAGGCGTACCCACACATTCGCCAAAGCCGGTAATTCCTTCGTCAGTCAGGATTTCGACCAAAACCACACAGGCACCGTCGATTGTTCCTTGCGCCCAATAGTAAGGTTTCTTGTAAGGCACCAGCAACGGCTTGCTTCGAATTTTCACAACTTTCATGAACTTACCCTAAATAAAAAGTCAGATTCCGAATGTCTGGCGTCGTCCACGCTGCATGACTTTTTCCAAATGACGGGTTGCGATAGACAGAGGCCAAGCAAGGAGAAAATAAATTACCCCGGCAAGTAAGAAGAGATGCATCGGAAGAAATGACATCATTGCCAGATCCTTAGCTCGTAGCATCAACTCTTCAGTCGAGATCAGCGAGCAGATCGAAGTATCTTTCAACAGAATAATCAACATGTTAAGTAGTGGAGGCAAAATGATCCGAAAGGCCTGAGGTAGGATGATATATCGAAAGGTCATCATCGGCGTCATTCCCACGGCTAAAGCCGCTTCGCGTTGACCTTTGTGGATTGCCTGAATCCCTGCACGCAACACTTCAGCAATGTAGCCAGCAGCACTCAGCCCAAGACCAATCACGCTTGCAGTAAAAGCATCAAAGACAATTCCAAGCGGCACAAGGCCGAAATATAGCAGGAAAAGGATGGCCAAAACTGGAATTCCACGCGCAACTTCAACGTACGCTACGCAAAAAGCGCGCAACAGTGGAAACCGGCTCATCTTTCCAAGGGCCAGCAGCAAACCAAGGACAATTGCCATTGAAAAAGAGGCAACAGTCAGCTGGATTGTGACGCCAACGGCTGCATAAATCTGAGGGCCCCAATTCGACCAATTTTCAACATAGACTTGCAGAAAATCACGGATATTGTCGATCATAGCCAGGCACTCTGACGACGTTCGAACCGCTCAACCAGTCGCGCCAACGGGAAGCTGAGACAAAAGTAGAGAATTGCGGCAAGTATATAAACAAAGGTTGTCTGGAAGGTTGAGGTCACAAGATTGCGAGCCCAGAACATGATCTCTGGTGCAGCGATAGCCGAAACTACTGCGGTGTCTTTCAAAAGCGCTATGGCATAATTGCCCAGAGGGGGAAGGGTTATCCGCCATGTCTGTGGTAAGATGATATACCGCAGATTCATCCATGGCGTCATTCCCACCGCCAGTGCCGCCTCACGCTGGCCATGGTGGATTGCGTTCAGTCCAGATCGGAAAACTTCAGAAAGAACTGCACCACCGTTCAAGCTAAGTCCAATAATTGCGGCAGGAACAGGGTCGATCATGATACCAAGGCTGGGTAGGCTGAAATAAATTATAAAAAGCTGCGCAAGCACTGGAGTGTTGCGCAAAATTTCAACATATCCTGAAATCAATACATTAATTAGACGTAACCCCAATAGACGGATCAGCGCCAGTGCAAGGCCCAAAATGATAGCACCTGAGAAGGACGCGAGTGTGATCCCGATCGTAGTAACCGCACCCAAAAGAAGCGGTCCACCAAGCTGAACTATTTGGTTAAAGAAATCAGTGATATCTCAACTCCCAATTTGGCGTAGAAAGGAGATCAAACGTTCATGCTGCGGATTATCCAGAACCTCACTCGGCGGCCCCTGTTCAACAATGACGCCGTCGTGCAAAAAGATGACATGATCTGCCACTTCTCGAGCGAAGTTAATCTCGTGCGTGACCAGCACCATCGAACGCCCTTCCTCCGCCAATTCCTGAATGACGTTTAGCACTTCCCCTATTAATTCTGGATCAAGTGCTGAGGTCGGTTCGTCAAATAACATCAGCTTGGGCTGCTGCGCGAGAGCGCGCGCGATTGCTACTCGCTGCTGTTGTCCGCCAGACAGGCGCTCAGGATATTCTTCGAATTTGTGGGACATGTGAACCTTGTCAAGCATTGCTTCCGCAAGTTCAGTAGCATTAGCCCGGCTAAGGTCCTTCACCCTCATTGGTCCGATTGCAACGTTGTCACGCGCATTCAGATGCGGCCAAAGGTAGAAACCCTGAAACACCATGCCAATATGAGCCCGTTGGGCTGCAAGCTCCTTATCGCTCATTATTTTATAGCTATCGTTGATCTTGCGTTCACCAAATAGTTCGCCATCAAGATAGATATGACCTTCGGTCGGAACCTCCATATAGTTGATGCATCGCAGCATCGTGGATTTGCCACAACCGCTAGGACCTATGATTGCAGTTTTATGACCTCGGTGCATCGTCATGTTGATGCCTTTAAGCACTTTCAGCGCACCAAAATTCTTGTGCAAGCCTTCAACCTGCAAGAGCGGATTTGACACCGTCGCCCCCAATTAAATATAATGTTTTTCATGGAAGCCAGCCGAGTTAAGCCCCGGCCGACAATTGTGACCATTCAGCTATTACAACTATCCGGTAATGTTGGCTGTTTCCAGTCCGTGGGGCGGTCTACTCCAGCGCGCAGATTAAGCGAACCCGGATCGTACCAGGACAAAGCACCTAGGCCATATTTCTGTGCAACTTCTAGGTTCTTGCATTCGGCCCAGATTTCAGCAATTTGCTCATTTACAGCCTTCAATAGCTCCGGCGCGTCTTTGTTTAAGCCAAAGACGACATTGTACTTGCCAGTCAATAAGCCATATTTTTCGTCATAATCTTGCTGTATCGCTACTGCGTGAATATTCCAGTCAGGGTTCTTGGCAATTGCATATTGGATCAGTGGCGGGTCAGCGAACAATGCTTCAATCCGACCAGCTAGTAGATCTCGTATAGCGGCATCAGAGGTATCATAAAGTTTCAATTTTGCCCCATCAATAGCCTTGAGTTGGTCAATCCAACCAAAACCTTGAATTGTTGCGATCGTGCGACCCTCAAGGTCCTTTACAGTGCTCCAATTGGTCGCTTTCGTTTGTGTGATGTTGGCCCCGCCATAATAAATCGGGTCAGAGATATTGATCACCTTAATACGTTGATCATTCCAGCCCATCATCCCGTGCATAATGTCCACGCGGCCAGACTGAACTGATTGGATTTCGGCCGCCCATTCCATTAGGTTCGGTTCAACTTCAAGGCTCAGAGCATCGGCAACCATCTCCATCAGTTCGCCATCAAGCCCGATCATATGACCGCCTTCGTAACCAGTGCCAGGCATGTCACCATTAAATGCAACATTTAGCTTGCCTGCTTCAACAAGCTCTAGGTCTGCCGCGTATACAGCCATATTCAGGCCGGGTATTAGCAATGTTGCGAACGTCAAGAAACGTACGCTTCTCAGAAATTGGCTCATAGTTCTCTCCCTTAATCTGTTTGGCTGCCATTTTTATCGACAGTAAAAAAAGTATGTTTTTATTTTTTACTTCAGTCTTGAAGTTTTAAGCTATATATTTGTATCTATGAGCCAGATTTATCTGCCCAAACGACTAAAGCACAACGCTAATTTGGATTTGGACAAGGCATGCGTTAAGCCAGATCTTCAGATCGGGTTCATCCTTTCGCCAAAATTCACTCTTATTGCTTTTGCTAGCTTCATCGATTGTCTCAGGCATGCCGCTGACGAGTCAGATCGCAGTCGGCAAATCCACTGCCGGTGGAATGTGATCAGCCCAGACAATTCAGCAGTTGAAGCAAGCTGTGGGATGATGGTTTCTCCCGCTGTCGAGCAGCCATTGATTGAATCGTTCGATTATGTTGTCGTTGTCGGCGGGACGTTACCCGACTGTCTAAACCTTCCTCCTGAAACCTATGACTATCTTTGCAATGCACATTCATCGGGAACGTTGGTAGCCGGTATATGTACCGGTAGCTTCATTCTTGCAAAATCGGGATTACTGAACGGTCGGAAATGTGCAGTACATACCCATCACAGACAACAGTTGGTCGATATGTTCCCTTCAGTAATTCCTGTCATAGACAGGGCCTACGTAAAAGACAGCGGTGTGTTGACTTGCCCAGGGGGAACTGCTGCCATCGACCTCGCGTTAGCGTTGATCGAGAACCATTGCGGCCGAGCACGTGCAGTAAAAGTACTAATTTCTATGCTAATAGACAAACAACGTGCAGGACATGAAATCCCACACCGCCGTTTTGAGGAACTGACGTCTTGTGGCAATTGGCGTGTGGAAAGGGCTATTGAATTGATGGAGCAATACTCATTAGCTCCTTTCAGAATTTCAGAGTTATCAAGACGGATAGGGTCGTCGACACGAGCACTTAATCAAGCATTTTCGCTTACTGCTGGCGCCACGCCAAGTTCTATCTGGCGACGAATTCGTTTGGCACATTCTCACTGGATGCTACTTAATACTAACAGCAGTGCAACAGAGATCGCTCTGGAGTGCGGCTTTGCCGATCTGCCGCATTTCAGCAGATGGTTTAACCGCGAATACGGCGAAAACCCAGCAGCATTTCGGCGACTGCGGCAAATGAAAATCAGATCTAACTGAGTGCGCGAACATTTGCCATTCGAATTAGCCAATGTCGATTTGATCTCAAAATAAACCTAAAAAAACCGTACTTTTTTCAGTTCGACACTGGTCAAACCCCACAGCCTCAATCCCACGCTCCGCTCCCCCATACCAGGTCCCCTCCTAGTGCACAGCGTTCCTGAGCCACCAGGGTTGATGGAAGTAACACACAGACGTGACGACAACGGGTGCCGACGCCGCAGCAGCGGGGCCAAAGTACAAGGATTGAAGTGGCATTGACCTCGGGTCCAGTTACAAGTGATAGCTTTGCTTGGTCTTCGTGTCCTGCACACAGCACACTTGGTTATAGCTCACCCGTACCGGAGAGCATCGAAACCATAGACCAAAGACCATTTTTGCATTACCTTTTAACACAGATTACCAAATGGGGATATTTCACCGCCCCTCCTTATTGATACTGAAAACGTGATATGCTGTAAGAAACGATGCCCATGACTGACCAAAGCAACCGCAAATTTTCCCTCAGCACCCGCGTCGCGCAGGCGCTCCATTTTGTTGAGGAGGATACGGGCGCCGTCATCCCGGCGATCCAGCCCTCCGCGACCTATGCGCGGGATGAGAATTATGAGATCCGCAAGCCGTACTGGTATCGCCGAGATGGGTCGCAGACGACGTCTCATGCTGAGGCAGTGATTGCTGATATGGAGGGAGCTGCAGACTCCCTCCTCTTCTCATCAGGCATGTCGGCCTGCACGGCGGTGATTGAGCAATTGGATACGGGCGTGCATGTCGTTGCACCAAAAGTGATGTATCACGGCGTTCTGCATCAGTTGCAGACTTATGAGGCGAAGCAGCGTCTGAGTATTAGCTACTACACCGCTGGAAACCTCGAGGAATTAGCGGTGGCAGTCAAACCAGGTGAGACGACGCTCGTCTGGGTCGAAACGCCGAACAATCCGAACTGGGAGGTCACCGATATCGCAGCAGCGGCTGAGATCGCCCATGGTGCAGGCGCTAAGCTGATGTGCGATTGCACCGGCACACCTCCCTCTATGACGCGAGCTTTGGATTTAGGTGCGGATTTTTCCTTTCACTCCGCCACCAAATACCTGAACGGTCATTCCGACGTGACAGCGGGAGTTCTGTCGGTAAAAAAGGTTGGCGATTTTTGGGAGGAAATCGCGCTAATCCGCAAGTTGCAGGGCACGGTCCTCAACTCCTTCGACGCCTGGTTGCTGATCCGAGGAATGCGCACTCTGTTCCTGCGGGTAGAACGCTGCAGCCAGAACGCCATGGCCGTCGCCAAGCATTTCCACGGGCATGACTATTTAGAGACGGTTCTCTACCCCGGCCTCTCCTCTGACCCCGGTCATGAAGTTGCTAAGAAGCAGACCAACGGGCAGTTTGGCGGGATGATGTCTATCATCATTAAAGGATCAGAGCAGACCGCCGTTGACGTCACGCGCTTTTGTCAGTTGTTTTACCCTGCAACGTCATTAGGTGGCGTGGAGAGCCTGATCGAGCATCGCAAGACAGTCTCTGGCGAAGGGTTTCCGGTGCATCCACGCCTGCTGCGGTTGAGCATCGGGATTGAGGATGCGGATGATCTGATCTGGGACCTCGAACAGGCGCTAACGCGCGCGTTTAATTGAACGCACATCATCCGAGGTTAAAAATGGCAAAGGCCTGTGACAATTACACTTCATGCGAACTTTACTTATCCAAATAGCTAACCCGCGGCCTTGTCCTAGTCATAAAAATTTGATCAATGTAACTACGTTGAATTCCCTTCTCCACCCCAACTCTAAAGCCCCTGCGCGTTGACCATACACATGCTTGAAGGGGGGCGGGCCTGTTTGCCGTGGCTTTTGGAGCTTGGGGGTTGGGCGCAATAACCCCCTTAGCATGGACGGTGTTGTCTGGTGCGGTGGCCGTACTGCGGGATTCAGTTTATTTCAGGCTCTGGAACCGGCACGCCAAATTCCGTGGTCAGAAAGTCGAAGTCGCACCCTTTGTCCGCTTGCTCTACATGCCGCGCAAACA
>Ga0115008_10003469_pt1 | contig 13066 bp, 8 predicted proteins | sample FraStrMetagenome_FD_87164 | JGI IMG/M metagenome (GOLD analysis project Ga0115008, IMG submission 87164) | Marine eukaryotic phytoplankton communities from Arctic Ocean - Fram Strait ARC3M Metagenome | ecosystem: Environmental > Aquatic > Marine > Oceanic | place: Fram Strait | collected 2012-06-18
AAATTCTTTGTATCCACGAAAGTTCGCAAAAATTACTTTCGGCCCCTCCCGTACACCTTTCGGCTACTTTCGGGGGGAGAGATACAACATCGTAGATCGTAGGTAGAGGTGGCTCACTGACTTGAAATCGGTTGACTGACTGACCACTGACACTACATCCAAATCAGTGACTTATACTGACTCTTCACTGACATGATGTATATCCGTTACAAGAGTATAGTTGATACCGTTACAAGAGTATTTTCTATCGGTATTCGCGAAAAAATTACGGAATGAATATGATGTGTTACAAGTTACAACAGTATTTACGCGAATTTTATGTCACGTATATCCGTTACGAGAGTACTTACGCGATGTCAGTATATTTCACTGTCCGGCCCGAATCAGTCAGTCAGTAAGTGAGTCATTCAGTCAGTAAATTCACTGACACGCTGATCAGTGAGCCACCTATAATCGTAGGTCGTAGTCGTACCTTTTATGGCACAAGAAATGTACCGGTATTCGAAAGGATGTGGCGATAACGTTTAATGAGTAAGTTTCGTTACTCACCCGAACTTCTAAGTTGGTTGATGATATCGGTTGACTTAAAACTTTTGTTCACTAAAAGAAGATCGGAAATTTTTTCTAGAGACAGACAACCAAAAAGGACGGAAAGATTCAGAAGGTTATGAATGTCATCAATCATCAATCATGAATCATGATAAGAAGTTGAGCGATTTTTCAGGCATGTCAAACGTATGTAAATACTCCGAAAGAGAACCCAAATTGTGCTCGTACTTCGAAAGAGAACCCAAATGGTGCTTGAAGTTGTGATTCAATTAATTCTTTCAGCGTCGCCGCCTCGATTCGATTCGGATTTCTGTCGACATTGAGAACAACGCTTGAAGTTATGACTTTTGTGGTCAATATCATATGTATTTGCATGAAAGTACGTACGTTAGCGATCTTCTTATTCCATCGACTGCTCAAAATCCATGAAAATACAGCAGCTTCTGTTTTCACTCGTGAAAGTATTCGAAAGCGAAGATATTTTCGGCTTAACATTCGTTAATTTCGAATAAATACTTTCTATTTTTATAACTATTCTCTTTCTCATTACATTCTTCATTTATTTCTTAGAATAATATTTTCCGCATCTTCTACCAGCCAATCGTATGGCGTCAATATTTGTCTAAGACCTTTCTTTTCCTAGTCCATCCATTTCGATTGCGTACATCTTGAAGCCTGACCCGTCAGGCTATTGACGTGAATATCGAAATCACCGCAAATTTTATTTTTGGGATACACCCGACTCCAACTTCGCCTTATCCCTCTTCCTCATCTTCCACCATGGTGAGACTGAACAACTTCGAAGAGCAAACTTCCTTTTACGATTCATGCCAAAGTCAATTCGAGGACGATATAACAGCACAAATACAATGCATCTCAGATTTATCACAGGAGGTAAGTTGGTTTGCTGGTCATGTATGCCTGCATGTGCGTTAAGTAATTTAATCATTTAGCTTAATTTTGGTTTTTCCTCTTTGTCCGAAGAAAACCAATGAGATCAGTATTGGGATAGATACATTCTTTCTCCTGTTTGGATCATCCCTTATGTTTTTTATGCAGGCTGGATTTGCCATGCTATGTGCTGGATCTGTGCGGTTGAAAAATGTTCAAAATACAATGGTACGTCTGTTCGTCTGTCGACTCGTTTGGTGAAGAGAAAAAATGATTTGTTTGTGGGATCATTTTTCTCATCCGTTTCGGAATGATTTCTCTTTCTATTTACACTCGTTTACACAGCTAAAGAATTTATTAGATGCCTGTGGTGCAGCCCTTGGCTTTTGGTCCTTTGGTTTTGCGTTTGCCTACGGGGGAACAAACGAATTTACACGGGATCCTCGGGAACAAATCGAGGATAGTGTCACTACCTTTATAGGAGATGGACATTTTTTCTTACAAGGATTTGAAAATTACTCTATTTGGCTGTTTCAATTCGCGTTTGCTGCCACATCCGCAACAATTGTAGCCGGTTCGTTGGCCGAACGAAGTCAAATGAGAGCATATCTATGCTATAGTTTCATGCTCACGGGCTTTGTGTATCCCGTCGTCGTACATACGTTTTGGAGCGTCGAGGGATTCTTATCTGCTTTCAATCCAAATCCCTTTTTAGGTATCGGTGCTTTGGACTTCGCCGGGGCCGGCGTAGTTCACATAACCGGCGGTATGACGGCTCTTATTGCTGTAATGATTCTAGGACCGCGAAAGGGTCGATTTACGGATGAAAGGACGGGCGAAGTTATTGAACGACCGAAGCGAATGAAAGGACATAGTATGTCCCTTCAAGTACTGGGAACGTTTATTTTATGGTTTGGTTGGTATGGATTTAATGTAGGAAGTACTTACACTATATCCAGTACAAGCAGCGCGACAATTGCGAGTTTGGCAGGAGTTTGCACAACCCTAGCGGGATCTGCTGGGTGTGTGACTGCACTGTGTTTCTCGACGTTTAAGACTGAGAAAATAACGGGCGAGACGACGTTTGAGCTCGTGTATGCGTTGAATGGATGTTTGTCCGGTCTCGTTAGTATTACAGGAGCCTGTGGACTCGTTGAGCCGTGGGCTGCCGTGGTCATTGGCTTTGTGAGTGGATTTATCTACTTTTACAGCTCGGAAATGCTTGTCAAGTTTCGATTAGATGATGCAGTGGATGCTATACCTGTTCATTTGTTTAATGGATTGTGGGGTATGCTTTGTATTGGTTTCTTCGCCAATCCCTCTCGTGTGGAACAAGTTTATGGTCTTGAAGCCAGTGGACTCTTTTACTATGATGGGGCAAGTAATGATGGGTCATTACTTGCTGTCCAAGTTATTGGAATATTATTTATACTGGGATGGGTCATGGTTCTAATGACACCATTTTTTCTCATACTGAGCTACGTAGGTTGGCTCCGGGCGGATCCTTTGGAAGAAATTGTAGGATTAGATATAAGCTACCATGGTCGGAGTGCATATAATATGGAGTGGGATCGATATGAAGATGGAGAAACTCCCGCACAAGAACAGAAATCACACGGTGGAGATACTGTGGGAATGTCAGGGACTATGGGTATGTCTGGCGATGTAGTTGTATCATTAGATGAGGAGGAAATTGATGATGTTTGGAATGAATGAAACGTCGAAATCATCCATCCAAAATATTCAATCAATAGAAAAATTTCCGAATTCATATTGTGTTTAAATTATGACGGAAAGCAGGCACCAAGAAATAAATTTATATTAAGCTATAAAAGTAATAAAGAAGTATATTTAATCCAATAGCTTTTTTTACACCTCAACCGTTGCATATTGCGCCGAATCTAGAAAGCAACCATATTAAGTATCAAAATTAAGACAGTGTGTCTAGTATATCCCCTACATAGGTAAGAAGTAAGAATATTCGTTATGATTATTCAAAGTTCAAAAATTTTAACGTTGCTGCAATAGAAACAACTGAGCCTTTGGTTGTTTTCGCTCAACTGTATACTTTATTAATAATTGTTAACGTCCAAGACTAGGCGCCGATTCAAAAATACAACTACATTGTACACCAATAATGAAACGAGTGTTTTTTTTCAAATTAACAAAGTAAACATATATATCTTTCTTTTTACTTCTTCACTCCCCTATGACTTTTAAAGGTACACACTACCGGTAGTTACAATGCAAATGCCATTTCGAATATTTAAATATGTATATATATATATATATATTTGATTCATTCGTGATAATATAAACATTAATATATTTCATGATACCAAACTACGTAAGTAAAAATAAATTCGAATATTACACAACCGTTTTAATTGCACTATTGAATTCTATCCAAAAATAAAAGACATAAACTACCATGTATTAATTTCCTCCTTAATAATCCTGCCTGTTTCTTTAGCGGCCCTGCGCGATAAGCCATTCCATAACCTGATCAATATTGGTTACATGCAAAGCAGAAATGGGAAGGACCATCCACGGCGTTTCCATAACATAATTCAACGAAAGCCTCTCAATTAATTCCGACTCTCCAACATGCGGATGAATATCGATTTTATTGGCAAGAATCAGCAACGGCGTCGCACCAATACTTCCATCATCTAACAATTTATGTAACTCCTTTTTCGCCGTGGCCATCTTTTGTGGTGCCGAGGCATCCACCACATAAAGCACCACATCACATCCTTTCGCATAGCGACTCCACTCACTCCGATACTGTTGTTGCCCTCCTATATCCCAGCATTTCATGTTCACTTGACCCTTTTTAAACACCTTCACATTTAATCCAATCGTTGGTACGGTTTCCACCGGTTGCCCATTGGCGAGTACGGAAAGTAACGTCGTTTTCCCGCTATTTTCAAGACCTATGACGACGACATCAAGCTTTTTGCTATAGAATACATCCAACAGTCGTTGTAAGACTTGACCCATGGTTTTTCGTTATGTTTTTGTTCCGTGTGTGCAGGTGATGATCGTGTTTGTTTTGTAGGTTTTGGTCATAAATTATTATAGAGTTTCAATAGAGGAGCAGAGGAGAGACCAAATACAAGTCAAAATGTTCTCGCTGAAACAATTGCAGAGTAGCATTGCCTATATTTTTATCCTACTGTGGCTACACTGGCACTGGCTACATATACATATATATACTATATACAGCTACACAACATATTCCCTGCATTGGAAATTGGAAATGATTTTTCGAATATGCGAACTCTGGGTAAAATTTGACTTGATTGCCGGAAGAAGTTTATGTATATATACAACACGTATACTCTCCAAAGTACAATAGAAGAAAATTGTATACTTCAAAGAATTCAATACGTTGTGCATTGTGCATTGTACCGATGTATAATACTGCTTCTAATTTTTAATTCAGCTGACAGACGATCCGTATTCGTCGGATCGTCTTTACATTAATTTTGAAAAGTAAACAAGATTTTGACTGTGAAGACCATCATGGTAATGTGCAAATTTTTTTACTGTCTCTGGTCGGATTGTTTACGAGTTAAAGTTATAGGAATAAGTAAATACAGAATAGGTCTTATGGTGCAGGAACTCACAAGAATATCGATTATTGTAATTATAGATTATCCGTTGTTCCCTAGCAACAAATCGACTCAAGTTTATCAAGAATACAGTTCTTCAAAATTTCATCACCTTGAAGAAACCATGCAACAACCATATCCTCGGCTTACGCCACTACGTAAACTCGTTACATGGCATCTGCTTCGATTTATACAGTGTTACTCATAAATTATCTTTCTGTTTCACTAGCGATATATATTTTATTTATATTATATATATTTTCGCCTTTCAAAAACTGTGGAATCGTTTGATACGCCGAAACCCAATGTTCCTTTCCTCCCAATGGCTAAATTGCATGAGAGGTTGCCTACATGCATTTTGAAATAATTGTAATAGCCGAATGGCTAACTCAAGTACCGACATGAAGAATCATACGAATGTAGCGAGATGAAAATTAGCGCAATACATAACTGCTAATATATAATAATTGTAATTGTTCGAAACATGACATGAAAACAGCTGTAAAAATACATGAACATCTTTTCCGCGCGCAACATTATTGCGAACTTTGAACATAAAGTTTAAACAAATTTAGACACCGGGTGCCCGGGGCATTGCGCACCCAACATCCCTTATCTTTTTACCCACCCTCTCATGAAAAATCAAAAATACCCAATACAAAAAGTTAATTAAAACAATGGAAAAAGATCAAACAGATATTCTAGAGGAGCGTCTCATAGATGCAGAATACAAAATATGGAAGAAAAATACGTACGTTGTTATTTTCATGCCCACACTGCCATTGATATAGATATTCTTCTAATTCAATGTCTTGTAAATGTTCAATGTTATACCTTAACAGGCCCTACTTATACGACGTTTGCATGACGCATAGCCTCGAGTGGCCCTCATTAACGTGTCAATGGATGCCCAACAAAACGAATAACTCATCCCATGGGATTAACACGCAAACATTGCTCTTAGGTACTCACACCAGCCCGGGAGGTAAGATGGCTAATTTTTAATTAAAAGTTCGTACATCCAATTTTGAAAAACTTATCCTTTTTTGTTGTGTAATTTGTAATTTTAGAACAAAATTATGTAATGATCGCACAGGTGGAACTTCCAACAGCCGAACAGGCCACACAAAACGCCAAATACGACGACGAAACCAGAGAAGCTGGAGGGTTTGGGGCGGGAAACTTCGACGCCAAGATTGAAATTAAAATGAAAGTAAAACACGAAGGCGAGGTAAATCGAGCTCGGTACAATCCTCGAAATCACTTTGTCATTGCAACCAAAGGTCCCCAGTCCGAAGTATACATCTATGATCTAACGAAACATCCGAGCATGCCTGCGAAAGACAGTGCGCCGGCTCCTCAACACGTACTTCGAGGACACACAGCCGAAGGATACGGCCTTGCATGGGATCCAAACGAACCATCCGGGAGCGGGATTAGCCATCGTCTAGTTAGTGGAGGCGAGGACGGTAAGGTTTGCCTTTGGGAACTTACTGACGGCTCTCCGTCCGTGGTGGATGCGAAAAGTATTTTTACCGGTCATACGGACGTGGTGGAGGACGTAGCATGGCACAATCGCGATCGGAATTTGATAGGAAGCGTTGGAGACGATCGAGCAATTATTTTATGGGACATGAGAAAGAAAGGGGGATCGAAACCTGTTCATGCCATTGAGAATGCGCATGCGAGTGATATCAATGGTATTGCGTTTAATCCTCAGAACGAATTTCTTTTCGCGACGAGTTCGGCCGATAAGACCGTGGCACTTTGGGATGTTCGAAATTTGAAGAGTCGTGTGCATTCGCTTAGGGGGCACACTGATCAGGTATTTCAGGTGGAATGGTGTCCATTTAATGAAACTATTCTGGGCAGTTGCAGTGCAGATCGAAGGGTGAATATTTGGGATTTAAGTCGAATTGGTGCCGAGCAAACTCCGGAAGATGCCGAGGATGGGCCACCAGAGCTGTTGTTCGTGCATGGTGGTCATACCAGCAAGGTTAGTGATTTTTGCTGGGCAGATGCATCTTCGGGTGATTCAGATAATGCATGGACAGTTGCCAGTATTGCCGAAGATAATATATTGCAGGTATGGCAAATGGCGGAAGAGATTTATATTGGTGACGGTGATGAGGAAGATGATGAGAAAAATAAAAATTACGCGGAGTTGGGGAAAGACGAGTTAGAGTAGATGAAGCAAATCGGCGATAATATTTTATTTGTTCGGTCAACCTAGATAGAAGCCTTTTTATTACATTTTTGAATGAAAGTGAGCAGATGTCCCTATTTGTTTAATCAACTTCTATCAAAAGATGTGTGCTATCTACATTTGCTTTTTATATCCAAGCGACTTCACGCTCTTTGGTGCAATGAACGCTGACAATTTTTCTCTCGTGGACAAAGTCAGTTGTTAGGTCAAATACATCCGAATAATATATAAGCACCTCTCGCGAATATGCAAATAAGATGCTTTAGCTACTTCTTACGTTTACGCAGTGGGTACGGAAAAGCACCTAAACCTAATTCTACATGACAGCCTTCATATTATTGCAGTGTTGCTGAGTCGGTACATTTTATGGATGGTCTATCATCAGACAAATAAGGAAAATTCAATTACTGCTTGATTACTTGTTCAAGTGCTTCTGCTATGCTCTTTGTGGTTTTTAGAATACACGAAACTGACACTTTGAATTACTAGGGAATATCAGACGTATTATTGGAAGTCCGTAGCGCTGCAGTCATTCCAAAATGTGAAGTTATCATTGCGCAAGTGTCTGATCTGATCGTTAAATCCTATCATCTGTATATACAAGAAATATTTCACCAGGATAAGATAATGACTACACTCCAATAAAAAGAATAATGTAGTGATAATTAAACCAAGTCATATAGTCCGATGTTGAGTTTTAAATAGTGTAGGATACCTTGGAAAGTATATTTTTTTCTTGTAGTTAAACGACGACATTTGGTTCAGATACCAATACTCGAGTAACATTCTAGAAATAATATGGTCCGATAGAAAGCGGGTTCCTTATTGAGAGGAAGCTCCTAGCCTTTATACCGCGAACACGAAAACAATATTCATGTTGAAAGAATTGGTGCCACAGATTCTACAAAAAAGAGATAGAATATCAAAGCGAGAGCAGTTGTACTGCGAACTTTATATTTAAAGCTATGTTTTGCGAGGCCAAAAGTAACCAGACAGAAGAAAAGTATCAAATTTCAATTTACCTGGAAGCTTTCAGATTGTGTGCGAATCAATGCGCACATTCCTTTGCCTCTCCTCATTGAGCGGTAGATTGCTCAGACGGGGTAAAAAATCCAATACCAATTGTTTTTTCTTTACTTGGAATATTCGATGTAAACAAACTCCTACTTAAAGTAGGTTCATTGGAAAGAAATTGTGAAGGCGGCAAGGAACCATTCAGAGAAGGTTGGTTGGATACTAGGATAGACGGTGGGTTCAAACGAGCTTGCGTAGGAGAAGAGGATTGTTGCGAAGAAGGCTGACTGGAATCCGATACGGAGGGTTGGTTTGTACGAACCTGTGTAGGCAAAGAGAGCTCATTCAGAGAAGGTTGGTTAGATTCCAGGATAGACGGTTGGCTTGTAGGAGTTTTTGTAGGAGAATAGGATTGTTGCGGAGAAGGCTGACTGGAATCCGATACGGAGGGTTGGTTTGTATGAGCCTGTGTAGGCAAAGAGGACTCATTCAGAGAAGGTTGGTTGGATGCTAGGTTGGACGGTTGATTTGTATGAGCTTGTGTGGGAGAAGAGGATTGTTGTGGAGAAGGCTGACTGGAATCCGATACGGAGGGTTGGTTTGTATGAACCTGTGTAGGCAAAGGGGACTCATTCGGAGAAGGTTGGTTGGATGCTAGGGTGGACGGTTGATTTGTAGGAGTTTGTGTGGGAGAAGAGGATTGTTGCGGAGAAGGCTGACTGGAATTCGATACGGAGGGTTGGTTTGTATGAGCCTGTGTAGGCAAAGAGAGCTCATTCAGAGAAGGTTGGTTGGATGCTAGGGTGGACGGTTGATTTGTAGTATCTTTTGTAGGGGATGAGGATTGTTGTGGAGAAGGCTGACTGGAATCCGATATGGAGAGTTGGTTTGTATGAACCTGCGTAGGCAAAGAGGACTCATTCGGAGAAGGTTGGTTAGATGCTAGGGTGGACGGAACCGCACTAAATATTTCCTCTGTGATAAATCCGATTTCAGTTGGATTCGTTGTAGGAAAAGAAGTTGCCGGATCTGTTGCTATGATTTCCTCTGTGATAAATCCGATTTCTGTTGGATTATTGGTTTTCGTCAGCGACGGCGTGAGAGTTTTATCTATTGGTTTTACTGATGGAAATACAGAAGGTGGTATGGACGGACTCCCCGTGGGCAAATCACAATAACAAGTACATTTTGTGACCGTTCTAGCAGATCCAACAAATATATTCCGAACGAGAAATTCCACGTTATTGTGAAGCACCTGAAAAACATCACCATTCTCGTGGTGATGGTTATTATGCGAATAGTGTTGGTGATGAAAGGATTGATCATCTTTTTGAGATGAGAAATCATCCGAGAATGAGGTAGACTTCGAAAAATTTGAGTTGCTCGTGGTCGTTGTATGCCTTGCATGAGCGTGAATGTCAATAGCCGAATCAGTGCCAAGCCCAGTATTTTCATCGCAAATACATGACCAACCTGTATTACACTTTTGATTGTTATCCTTGGCTGACCTCTCATCTCTGTCGTCAATGTAATGATAACTTAGGCGCCTATCCTTATCATCTGATTGCTCGATTGAACTACCAGATACGGAAACGAACATTGTTGCAAGAATCCAGACGAAGTTTTCATTTTTCATTTGATCATCAAGTTGTGAAAACGGTGAAACGAAGATCTGAATGTTACCAAAACTCTCACTGTCTTCCTCTGTAGAGAATAGAAAAACATTTAAGGGGAAACATGTGTGTGTGTGAAGTAGTGGTACCGGGTACCGGTAACGATGTCAATGTATAAAATGGGCGAACACAACTACGTTTCATGTACATTAGAGAGATACTTTATTTAGTTGTTAGGTATTAAGCTAATTTTCTTCTCGCTACATTCGTATAATTCTTTATGTCAACGAGAATTTAATTCGAAGTGTAGTTTTTATTTAACAAAAATGAAAGTTTTCATTAAATCCTTTAGATAAAAATATTTAGTCGTGGATAAAATTCTGATTTCTAAAGACTCACCTCTACCGCCCCCCGCACATTCATGAGATTTTCATCTCAAATAACACACCCGAATTTTCATCTCAGAAAGCGTTATTCTCATCTTCAATGTGCAAATTTTCATCTTCACAATGTCAATCAAAAATCGACCGACTCACCACGAATATTTTCATCTTAGTGCTAATTTCTCATCTGTAAATTGATTATTTTTATCTCAAATAATAATTTTTTCCTCGATTACAAACGTATTATTATTCTGATCATCGCCATAATGGATGACCATATCGTATTGATTTGGTTCCACACTACAATGTATCTTCACTACTTTTAAAAAAGTATGAAATCAAAAATGGCAAGAATGGATAAGAATGATGTAGGAGAGAGAGAGAGAGGCCAAGAAGGGTAATGCTGAACGACTGAAATCTTATTAAGCAGAATGAATGCACAAAACATTTTCTTTCTCCTTTCTGCTGCTACGTCGTCCCTGCATGTAATTCAAATAGCAATGTCGGATGTTGTTCCCAGCGATGATAGTGATTGTCAAATAACTCCGTTATCGTTTGATGTTGATCCAATGGACAACCCACAGTTTTTGCATACTTTCTTTTGGTCTTGATAGTGGAGGTGTTATCAAGGAATTTAATGAAGTATATAAGTTTGAAGGAATGACATTACGTGGCTATGCTTAATGATTCATCGAGTTTATTAAGCTCACTTTTTTGGTAAGGTTTACAGAATCAATTACCAACGAATATACATTTGCACCTGCGGTGTATCCTTGATTTGTAACACCTGCTTTATCAAGTTAATTTGTAAAAATTTAATTTTGCACATTATTGTTCTTTTATTTCAACGATGTTTCTAGATTTTGAATATTTTACAGGAGATGAAACATTCGCATTCAATGTCCATCCCGCCAAATATTGTCAAGAGTATCGACTGATAATCAATCGAGTAGATTTTTTACTATGTGATTGTTGTTAAGTTTATTGTCGATGTAAGTGAATAGTGAGGATGAAGTCAGCGGTAATCCCTCAATATCGAAAGACGATTCGTCAATCGTTTTAGGGGATTGTGAGATTGCGTTTTACCGAATCAGGTATGAGGCGAAGATAAATATCTGAGCTTTAATATGTTTTATATTTAATTTTCACATTCAACTACAATTATACACCATCTCGAATTAGAGCACGTGCGATACGTTGTGGTCGTCCACGAACGAGGAAAAGCAGGTTGTTTCAAACGCTTCGTGATCTGAATAATTTAGCGACTCTTAGCAGAAGAATTCAACATCACCCTCATCTTTCGTCCAGGTGCTTCCAACTTAGCAGCGGATGCCGTATCCCGCCTGCCTCTTTAGGATGCGAAAGAACCTACCGCTATCACAGAATTAAAAAAGAAATTTTATGGCTCCTATTTCACCCTGCCTATTCAGTCAATTATCACCTCACATTTTCCCCTGCACTTCAATATTATCCAACAGCACCAACAAAAGGATTTCTCTTTAAAGCAATTTACAACTTCTTCGCCTAATCAGTATCAAATTCGTTCATTCGGCGAGTTTCATCTTCTGCATTATCGTAAACATGTATCGGATGATTGGAAAATTTTCCTTCCGAAGTCACTCAATACACCCACTATTGCCCACTGTCACCGAATCTTACATCATCTAGGTGCAACACGCCTACATCAGTCCATTTCTACACATTTTTATTTTTATTCTATGAGAAATACAATCAACAGTCTCATCAAAACGTGCGACATCCGTCAACGCGTCAAAGGCCCATTTCCTCGCCTCGGCCACCTTCCCTGTTAAAAAACCAGAAGTTAACCCGTGGGACGAAGTTCAAATTGATTTGGTTGGTCCACGGACATTCCAGATCCCACCAAAGTGGTCTGTTTCTGTGTTGGTTCTTACCTCCATCCATCCCTTCTCCGGCCTCTGCGACGCTTGTCGCCTCGAAAACAAAACCTCATTACATGTCGTTACCCTCACCTCCTTCGTTGCATCCACGATAACGGAACGGAATTCACCGCACCTCCATTCCAACAACTACTTCAACACATGGGAATTCAAAACGTCACAACGACAGTCAAAAATCCACAAGCAAACTCTGTCATAGAGAGAATGCATCTTACTTTCGGCTAAATCCTTCGTTCCATCTTCACTCAAGGCAAGGTATCACAAAATGAGCAGCACTCCGACCTCCTGAACTCGTGCATCGATACCGCCTTTTCCTTTTCCCTCTATGCCATCAATTCTGCAATAAATTCTGCAATAAATTCTAGAACAAAAGTTTCTCCCGGCCTCTTCATCTTCCAAAGGGACATGCTCTAGCCGATTCAGTATATTACAAACCGAAAGTTGATCCGTCATAGAAAGCAGCTTCGTATCCATCACAATAACTTCTTAGAGAATCAACGCCGTCGCCCCTTCACCTACACTCCAAATATGGAAGTGATGCTACACGATCCGACTGGAGTCAAGTTGGGTGCCAACAGCAAAGGACCCTACACAATATCAAAAGTTCACTCCAACGGTACTGTTACGATATGGCTTAAACCAAACGTTTTTCAACGAGTAAACATTCGTCGCATAAAGCCCTAGTTCCGTGAAAAATCGCAAATTTCATTATTTCATCAAAAATTAAAACACAAAACAAAATATTTTTTCAGCAAACACACACACACACACACGGATCTATATCATTATGCGTACCCCTAAGGGCAATAAAGTTCATTAGCCGTACCCCTAAGGGCAATAAAGTTCATTAGCCGTACCCCTAACATTTTAGCCA
>Ga0115008_10003475_pt1 | contig 13056 bp, 22 predicted proteins | sample FraStrMetagenome_FD_87164 | JGI IMG/M metagenome (GOLD analysis project Ga0115008, IMG submission 87164) | Marine eukaryotic phytoplankton communities from Arctic Ocean - Fram Strait ARC3M Metagenome | ecosystem: Environmental > Aquatic > Marine > Oceanic | place: Fram Strait | collected...
TAACTACTCCATCTCCGACTGTATTAATAAAAGCATCTTCTCCTACTACTAGTTCTCCTCCGCTGTGCTTAATAACATAAACAACATTGTATAAGTCTTGTGTAGATTTTTGAACATCCTCTATTTCTCCTGATCCAACTTCTCCTGGTAATACACCAGAGTAGCTTCCTGACCATTCCTGAATATTTGTATTTTCTTCGTTTAGATCTAATCCTGTAAGGTTAACTGCTCCAATGCTATCTCCTACAACTAAAGCGCTAAATGGTGCTTCTGTTGCATCTGCTTTTAAAAATACTGTATCTCCTAAGAATTTATCTGCCTGATCTCCAGCAGCAGAGTTAAGCTTCTGTACGTATGCTGGTCTTTCCCATTGCTGAGCGTATTCATTATTAAAGTCTGGTGAAGATACTAAAGGTAATTTATTAGAAGCAAAGTATGGAGTATAAAAGTCAAGTACTTCTAATTCTGGTCCTGCAATTGCTGCTACCATTCTATAAGTCTTAGCTTTTCCTTCTACTAAATCAGATGGGTTGTAAACGTATTCTTGAAGAATAACGCTTCCATCTAGAGATTCTTTCAACGCTAACATTTGTGCTGAAGATGTTACTTTTACTAATTTTGGGTAATTAAAATAATCAGAGTTAACTGTTGATTCAGATAACTTAATAATGTAGTTAGGATGAACTCCATTGTCTCTCAACTGATCATTGTTAATTGTATCTAACACAGGTTCTAATCCAATCATATCTCCATATGCTTGACCGTCTGATCCTGAAGGAGCGATAAAGGTTTTAGGGATATCAACTGCATTGTCTCCTACACAGTGAACAGATACAAATTCTAAGAAAGCTAATGAAGATGCTCCGTAAGTAGTATCAATTACTGCTGTGCTATCGTATGCGTTTCTAAATATTAATGTGTCGCTTGTGTCTTCTAAATAAGGAACTGTAGTAGCATTAAGCTGTATTAAGTTATCATTGTAGTCGATACTTGCTGATACTGCATCTTTAATTCCTTGAAATGCTCTTGGTCCGTAATTAGTACTGTAATCTCCGTTTGGTTCTACTAGGTCTTTTATTCCGTTAGGCGGTGCTCCGAAGTCACCGTATTGTCCTGTACCGATATATTCAAAGTTTGTAATGTTGTTCCCGGTAATAAAATCGGTTACCTTAGAACTATCTAGGTAGGCACTCTGGCTAAGAGGATGTAAGGATACGTTGGTATTAAGCTCTAAAGCTTTAAATGAACCATCGACGTCTTTTACGAAATCAATTGCGATTACTGTGGCTTTCATATGTTTATGTTATATAATAGTTTTCTTTGTTTTTACTTTACTCATGTCAAAATGTGCATCATCCGAATCTTTCCACTTATGAAGAGGACACGGGTTATACTCATCTGTATATATTTTCTTCTTTACTGGGCATCCGCAGGCTTTGCAGTGTCCTAGAACAGAAAATTTATCGCAACCTGTACAAACTTTTAATCTAGCCTCTGCTAAAACTTCTTGTTTGTCATCGGGATTAAATGATATCGCCCATGCTTTTAATATGGTCTTTATGTTCATTCTTTTATATAAATAGCATGTTATTATAATTACCAGACACCTTATATTAAAGTGATTGGCTTCTTTACTCCTAACTCTCCTCGGTAGACTATCTTATATTCTTCTGTTGAATAGAAAGGTGTCGACCCTCTATATAAATAGGGTGGGAGTATACATATATATCCTTCTGAATGTTGAGATGTTTCTAAGTCAACATGTTCTAAACTTATAGCTGGTGTTTTGTGAGTAGCTGTTGATGTAATTAGTCCTCTATTATTAGGAGTTACAACATAATCTTGACCTAAACCTTGCTGGCTATTATAAATGTTAGGAGAGGTATTTTTTTTATCTGCTGCAGAGTAAGGAACATCGGCCCAGTACATAAAGTTAAATAAACTATACCCTCTATGTGGGTGTTCAAATTCAAATCTGTTTTGCATAGTTACCCAGCCGCCTTTCTCTCCTGTATACCATGGTGAATTAACCTCCGGAATTGTCTCCAGTTTGTTAAAATCATAGGTAGATATTTTAAGAGCGTAATCTTCTCTTATCTCTTCCTCATATTTGAGTATTAACCCTTTGACATATTCTAGAAATTGATCTGAGTATGTTGTTTTGAATTGTTTGTTTATGTAAGAAAGGGAATGGTTTTCAAATGGTTGATTAGCGTACATATCGTACTTGAGTAAGTTAGCCTTCTCCTTCATTTCTTCTTTAATACTTGGAGGTGCTTTATCTACTATAAACCACCCCCCTGCATCTTTGGAACCTACATTATGGTACCCTGTTCTTATCATAGTCTAACCTTACTTTACACTAACGCTGTCGCTAGTTTAAATAGTTGTTTATTTACCTTTAAGTCCTTTTCGAATGAAGCTATCTTACGTACCTTTCTTACCTTTGCTCCTGTTAAAGCTGCATGAAAATCTCCTTGAGTAATCTTCTCCTGTATCACATTAAAGACTGCCCATAAATCATTCCCTTCATCTTCTTTTCTTTTTGGCTCTAAAATATCTTCAATCGTTTCTTCATCATATTTAAACTCTTTAGCTTTATCTGATTCAGGTTCTACTCCAGCTCTAATTAACATAGCATCTAGAGCTAACTTTTCTTTTTGATCTTGAGTAAGTATTGTAGATTGCATTTGATTCATTACCTCTACTCTGTTAGGTAAATCTTCTACTGCTTGAGTAACTACATTTCTTAACTCTCCAAATGTATACCCTTTATGTTTAATTTTAAAATCACTAAACTCTTCATCAGCGACAACCAATCCGTTTGAACATACTAACCTATATATACCCACACTAAATTTAAATGCTTGCATTCCATCGTGGGAGTTAGTTAGAATAATTCTAGGGTAAGCTTCTGTTTCTCCATCTTTACCTGCAATCTTAATGTCTGGGTTTTGAAATGAAACCATATGTTTAGAGAAGATAGTACTTTTACCTCTAGCTTTTCTCTGTGCTACAGAAACTGGTCTCCAACCTAATTTATCTAGATCATCAATGATTGTTTCTGTGTTAACAAATAAGTATTTATTTGATACATCTGGGTTTGTTGGAGCATCAGCGAATACTAATGGTGCTTGCTCTCTGATTTGCTCTTTAGATAAATAAGTATCTAATCCTTTTCCGTAACTTTGAATAATGTCTGACATTTTTATAACCTTTTTAATTATTAATATACTTAAATATAAGAAATATATCTCATGTAAGCAACTACTTACTAAGTTTTATTTAAAGATACTTATACCTTTATGTAACTGGAAGAGATGTTCTCCTCCTGATACTACGTTTTCTTTCATCTTTTCTAGCTGTGGTACATAATACTGCCAGATTTTTATAATTCCCTCTAGCCCTATTACTCTTTCTAGCTTATGTAACATGTAGGACTCTATTAAGGCTGATTCTTTATTTGATGTTGTATGAAAGTATCCTCCCATATCACAGTCGTAGAGTAAATCTACATGTGCCTCTGATTTAATTATAACTTCTTTATGATGTGTGTAGGAACATTCTGAGCATAGCTGTGCATAGTTAAATGAACATGGATAGTTTTCTAATGCATACGGATTATTTTCATTCATATCCCATTTCTGGAAAGGTTCTTGGTCAAATATAACATGTGAACCCTGTGAACTTGCTTCACTATAATCCTTATCTAATAGTCTCATATATGTATGAACTAGAAATTGCTCTAGAAAGCATGCTGAGTCTCTATCTGTCTGTAGTTTATCTTTTTTCTCAATAAAGAACTTCATTGCTAGTTCCGATGCTTCGTTGATTAATTCATAATTTTGAGCATGTACTAGATTCATGTTAGGAATAGAGTTCATATCGAAAGCTCTTTTAAAGTCACCAGAAAAACTATCCCAGTACCTAAAATAATAGTCTAAGTATGTTCGATGTTGTGCATCGTAATATAGGTCTCCTCTTAAATACTTACTTAAAACATCTCCTTCAGGATGCTCACCAGCTGCCATCTTATCTTGATCCTTATAGCAGAATAAATTATCTGTATATTTGCCTGCTGCTTTTAATCCTTTGAAGTCAATAGGTTTAAACAGAGTTGTATCTGTATCTATATGAAGGAACGGTTCGTTTACGCTTTTAAATGTATCTATTTTAGGTATACTCCAAGCTCCTAAATAGCTCTGGTGGTACTCTTTCTTTATTATCTCTGAGTATAGTGTGTCAAAGCCTGTATCAGTTAAAGGTTTGATTGCTGCCATATCTCCATACAAAGTAACATCCCCGTAGTTAAACCTAGCGTACCATGCACTAAGTACTAGGTTATAGAAGTTTACCTTACTTATAGGTCCTCCAGTGTTACCGGTTGCATATGTATGTACTACTTTCATTATAAGACTTTAACTGCTTCTAGTAGTTTCCAAGTGTCTATACATTCATCGTCTGCTTCTAGTTCATGGTAGTGCTCTAGTGATGCTGATAATGCTTGTTGCCATTCTGCTCTAGGGAGAGAGATATCAAACATTGTCTCTTCTTCTTCGAATGTAATTTCAAATAACTGTGCTGTTTTCTTTCGATTCATCATAGCTTGCTGTATTCCATCTACTATAGCATCTGTTACGTTTCGCTTTTTAGATTTGAAAAGCACTTCAAATTCCTCTGTTGTTTTAAAATGTAGTTTTACCATATTATTCTCTTGATCCAGATTTCTTTCTAAACTCTAATGACTTTGTACTATCAATAATCTTTTGAGTATTTTTATAATATACTTCTCTATTAGTTAACGACATGTAAACTGGACCATCAGTAAAGTCAACAGTCCTCATAGGAACATCAGAGAAAGAATCTCCATGGCTAGGTTGCTTGATAGGTTGTCGGTATCTTCTAGGTCCATCATAGGATCTAAATACCATAGACGTTACTCTATGCCATCTATCTAATTTATCCATCCATATTTCTAACACTGCTTCCGTAGGGAAGTCGTATCTTAGCTTCTCAGTATTTCCTCCTTTTTCTGCCATAACCTTTATTGTTTTATTATATATAAATATAAGAAAATTATCTTAATTAGACAACTGTTGATGTAACTTTAATTCTATGTCCTTTGCTTGGTCCATAGTGATAAAATGTATCAAAAAACTTCTTTGGTTTACTTTCATATATAGTTATACCTGCTTCTTTAGCTGCAATAGAGATTAAACATCCTTCCAATGCTCCAGAAGACCTATCGGAAAATCTAAACGGAGAGTTGTTCTTAGTTAGTTCAATAAGACTATCCCAGTTACTAATAAAACTCTTCATTTTACTTTCATCTAAGTTAAAGATTACTATAGATTCATCTAAAAAGTTTATACATTCGCTCCCGTACTTATCTTTAAGTACATCAAAGTACCCATTACTGTCTATATCTTCAGCTATACTATCCATTACTAAGTACGGTCTTGAGTACCTAACGTGAATGCCTTCTTCTATATCATCTGCTTCTTCAATATGAACATCTCTTGTTAAGACATGATCAGTATCTATCAACACTACCTTGCTCCCTATACCTCTAATAGCATTAACCTTCTCATTAAAGTTAAACTCAGCTGGAGTGTATCTTAAATGCTCTATTCCTAGTTTATTTAGTTCTTTTCTTAAGTATTCAAATTCTTCTTCGTATCGTTTTCCTTTAACTAAGGAAGTAAATATGTATCTACTCATTAAGTGTTAGTGTATACCCAGCAAACTGTTCTATATAAGAAGTAAGCTTGGTGCCGTTTCCGTCTTTAAATTGATATCCTTTCTTTAAGAACTTACGTACGCTTCCAGCTCCTCCTAAATGTGCTGCTGCTAGTAATCCTGACTCTGTAATATATACTCCGTGTACTGTTTTATTATTGTACTTTCTAATATACTTTCTTAGTGACTTCTTATTGGCTAGCAGTAACCTATGCATTGCTTCTTCTTGAAGCTTAGGTGAATTAAGAAACTCTTCATCAGTAGCTTCAATTTTTATATGGTTTAAGGTTGATCGGCCAAATTGATACTTACCTAAATACCCGTAGCGATTGACTGCCTTATAGTTTCCAGAAGATTCTCTATGTCCTACAGCATCTAAGAAAGCATAATGGTTTTTGAGTTCTAAAGTCATCATTTCTGGTTCAAGACAAACCTCTATCAATTCAATAGGTTTAGCCTTTAACTCAATAATTGGTTGTACTTTTAATTTTCTAGCAGTTACATTAGCAAACGCCATCAGTAAAGTGGAGATCATAGATACTCCAATAGTAATTTTAAGTGTACGCATAAAAGTTTTTTAAGTTAGAATAAATCTAAAAAAGATGTGTTGATCTTTTTCTCTCTGAGTTTTTCATTTGTCTCAGATTGTCTGACAAGATCGTCAGCGACTCTACGTTCGAGTGGTTTCTGTTTTTTCCAAGTTGAAAACTTATTACTTTTCTTCTTTTCCATATAGATAAATAGTTATAGTCTAGAGATATATTCATCTCCAGGTCGTGGTTTGTCTTCTTCTCTCTCATATAGACCTAATTCTTTTAGGTGTTCAATATGATGTTCGTCCAATTCCCAATCAGGTTGATCGTCTACGGTTTTAACGTAATCTTCCATTGCCTCTGCTTGTTTTTCATCTATGGGTGATGCTGCATAAAGGAAGGAATGATTATAACATAGAAACTCTAAATTATCCAAATGCCAATTTTTTTTGTTCCCGTCTTTGAAATTTAATATAACTGGTATTTTTTGATCAGTTACTCTTCTTTCTGAAAAGCCACAAGAGGCACAAACCTCTACTAGCATTCCTTCGCTTAGTAACCTCGCTTTAATCTTTCTGGAGTCAAAGTGTTCTATTGGCACTCTACCTTCTAACACATCCATTAAGGGTATATTATCAATGCCGGAGATAGCAAATTTAGGTATACCTTCTCAGCTTGGTTCTTATGCGCTTCTAGTAAAGTAATTCCTTCTTCATTCTTATATGTCTTAGCATACTTCTTATAGTGATTATAAGATATATGTAGGTACCTAGCAGCTGCCATGTTAGAACGGGTGTTCAACTGAGCTCTTTGGATGTCCTCTTTCGATATAATTTTAGAAGGTCTTGCCATTAGTAATCGATGCCTCTCATTTTAGGTCTATTATCGTTTTCAGGATCGACTAACTCTTCTTCTTCTTCATCGTCTCCTACTAACTTCTTAACGGACTCTTTGATTGACTGTGACACTTCATTCTCATTTAAGTCTGCTGTTGTGTCAATATCTAAGGATTCAAAGTGTACTCTCTTACCTTCCAACTCAGCTGCTGCATTAGAGATAGCTCTAAACTGCTCTTGAGGCATAATGATTAAATCATTGTAGGTATGGTCTCCTGTTCCTTCTAATGTAGTTACTCCTACTAGAGGTTCTACTGTCGAGCAGTTAACACATACATGGTAGTTGTACTTTGTCTTTCTTAATTCTGGGAAGTCCTCACTACACTTTGGGCAAGGAATCATTTTTAGTTCTGTCATATAACCTTTATTTAATTATTAATATACCTAAATATAAGAATAAAATCTCATTTAAGCAACTACTTTGGTTGAAAAGTTTCAATTACTTTCCAAACATCTTCAGGTCTCTTAAAAGGCACTACCTTTTCTACCTTACCTTTTTCAATTGTTATTGTACCGTCCCAATCTTTATCAGGAACTAATTGATAGAGGTACATCTGTATTAATGCTAATTGCTCTTTATTATAATGTAACCTAAGTAAGTTCTCTATGACTGAGAAGAATTGATCTTCATACGCTGTCATGTCCATACCTATTTCTTCTGCCATAAAGTCTTTACGTTCTTCAATGGTTTTAAGCTGGTGTAGTACATCTATAAATATTTTCTTCTCCATAACTTCTTTGCTGGGAGTGTTTTTTCGTATTCTATATTTTAGTTTGTATATAGAATGAAGAGTTTGTCGTAATTTTTTTCTAGGATCTGTCATCTTCTACTACTGTAAAAAGCCTGTTAAATTGATCTTGTTTAAGATCTTTAAAAGTAGCAAAGACTCTTACTGCCTCGTTTAGACTAGGGGCATTAAAGGTCATTAAAGTCTCTTTACTAGGGTCGAACTTACTGTAGTAGGCGTATTTCTTCATTAGATGATATAGGTTTTAGTTAAATTTCAGTACCTGGAACTTCTTCTTCACCACGCTCGATGGAAGGATTTTGTCCTGCTAATGCTTTTCGTATAATTCTATCGAAGTACTCAATGTATATAAAAAAGCCAATGATTGTTTTATCCTTAAGATTTCTATCTCTTTCTACTCTCATATCAAACTCACCTAGTCCTTTTTCAAGTCTAGTTTCTAATTCGATGGCTATATCATTCTGTTCTGTAGATGTAATTTTACCAAATTCTGTTGGAAGGAACTGTACCTTCACTCCTTTTTTCTGTGGATCTTCATTTGTGTCTACTTTAAGCATAAAGGTATGCCCAGCAAATTTAATTTTTGCTGCTTCGGTTAACACTGATCGTACTACTTTTTCTATTTGTTCCATATCTAAATATAAGAATATTAATTCGGGTATACTAATAAATAGTTAACCAAATAACATTTTTTTGGTATTTGATGAACCTTCTTGAAGTACCTGGTGTGAGGTAACTGCTCTGTTTCGACAATACTGTTCTATAGTCCAGTCTATTTTATCTGTTAGGAATTCTACCTCCTGTGTAGTTCCGTCTACTAATTTGAATTCTACTATATACTTTTTCATATTATCGTTTTGTTAAATCCTCTTTCAATTTCTCAGATGGTTTAGGTACTGTAAAGAATATCTTAGACTTAGGTAAGGGTAAGTTACCTTTATGTGCTGTAAATGATTCTTGTATAGTAAGTATCCCTTCATCGCCTGCATCTCTGAGCTTCTTAACTACGTACGGTGTAGAGATTTGATCTCGTATACTATCACTGCGTAGCTCTTTATAAATAGCTGCTCCTAGCTCATTACTCTCTTTACCGCATCTCCTCATTAGTATACCTGTTTCGTAATGGTCATATTGATAAGGGTGTCCTTCATCATAGTACCGCTCTAACTGACGATTAACCACTGAAGGCTTATCGTTATTGTATGCATACGATGTTACCATTCCTTCTACATATATACTCTGTAGGTCTGTATGGTGGTGTATAGCTGTATGATATTTATCTCCGTCTAAGAAATAGTCTACTACCGGTTTAGGTAAGGTGTTAAAGTAGCACTGTGAGTCCATCCACAACGTATGTGTTGATTCCGGAAGAGATATTTTAGATGGATTCCACTTATAGAACCTAGATGTCATTCTATACGAGTGACCTTTCTTTTTAGGTACTACTCTAACGTCCCAGAAATCAGATTTTAAATCTTTTCTGTTTGTAAATGCTACGTACTCTACGTCTTCTTTGTCATGTACGAATGGAAACCAGTTACCTACTTCTTCTATAGGTAACTTTGGATCTGCGAATAATGCTGTGTATACTACTAACTTCATTTAATTGCTTTAACTTTAGGTAAATCTAATTTCTCTTTATTTTCTTTTGGTTCTACTTTCCAAAAGCTATATAATCCTTTTTCAAGTTCATACTTATCCCATACGAATCTTTCTCTTTTAGGTTGCTCTTGAGCCCATTTCCACATCTTAGTAAGACCTGTTCTAATATCTGTCTTATCTTCATACTGTAATAATACTTCAGATTTCTTATGTGTTGGATAAGCATCTTTTACTTCGTGTCGTGGCTCTTTATAGACTACTGGTACTCTTTCTATATCTCCTCCACCCATAATCTCTCTTAGTAACTGAGCTGCTTCATTTATAGTTGTAAACTTTGCTCCTCCAAGATTAATTATTTCTTTTGAAGTCTCTTTAAGTTGTGATGCTTTCCATAGTGGCTCTAAACAGTCATCAATATAGCTCCAAGCTCTCTTTTGTTCTCCATCTCCAAAGATAGTTAATGGTTCGTTGTTCATATGTTGATACATCCATATACCGAGTACGTTTCTATATTTATCCCATATGTTCTGTTTAATACCGTATACGTTATGTGGTCTAATAATAGTCCAATCTAGTCCGTGTTGGTCTCCTGCTGCTTGAATATCCATTTCACATGCATACTTTGCTATTCCATAAGGATCAATTGGTGCTGGTGGATCTGATTCTTCAAAGGGTCTTTTACCTTCCCAGCCGTGACCGTATACAGCCATTGTAGAAGTGAATACCAGTCTCTTTACATCCCACTTAATACATTCATTAACTATCTTAGCTGTTGCTTTTAAATTGTTATCGTAGTTGTAAGTTCTAATGAAAGGAGAGAGTCCTTCAGCAGCATAAGCAGCTAAATGGTAGACGATATCTGGTTTGTGTTGCTCAAAGCAATTTTCAATAGGATGATTAGCTAAGTCCATTTGCCAGAAGTTTACCTTAGGGTTAATATTCTCTTTATACCCTCCGCTTAAATCATCTATACCTACAATCTTATGTTGAGGATGATTTTCTATAATGTAATCTTCTAGCCTGCTACCCAATAGACCTCCTACTCCTGTAATTAATATTGTTTTACTTTCTACCATATCTGTTTAACTTTGTTTATTATGTCTTGATGATTGTTCATTCCTATTATATTTGCTCCTCCTAGTTTTGATAACCATGAGTCAGTCTGCCATACTCCTCTTCCGGCTCCTTTTCCTAATGGACTATCGTATATAATTACATCTCCTCCAAAGTATGCACTTAAACAAGCATTGCCTCCTGATACTGTTAGGTGTTTATCGGCTGTTGCTTGTAGCATTAGTTGCATGATGTTATAGCTAAATTGAGGATATAGCTTACGAAACTTATCAATAGTGTATACGTAAGGATGTTCTTTAGCAATGTACTCAAAGTCTTTGAATTCTTGAATTTCATTTTCATCCTTATAGTATCGACTATCATCTCCTTTAGGTCTTATATATACAATATCGTAATTTTCTTTCAGGTATCCAAATAATTCTCCTAAAACTTCTGTAGGGTAGAAATTAAACATTCCTTGATTCCACTCTAATGAGTACTTGTTTTGTATTACTACAGTAGGCTTATTAAACTTAATATATTTACCAAACTTCTCTTTTAATGGAGGAGGAGTCCAATCTACTTTTGTATACTCAGGAGCTTTATTAGTATAGGAGACTGAGTCATTGTGGGCATCAAACCTGTCTGACTCTTCTGTTTCATCAGCAAAGTAGTATATCTCACTTAGACCTTTCTTACAGTTTACCTTTACCTTATTACCTATTGAATGCTGATGGTATGCTTTTGGTAAAGCTCTAATCATATCCCATGTAAATTCGTGAAACTCTGATATCTCTTTCATTTTATAGTTTAAGGTGTTTATGGTACGATCGAGTATGTTTACCAACATATGGATCAAATACACTTCCTACATCAATATACGTCTGTGTACTGTCTAACTTCCAAAGCTCGTCTATAAATACGTTTGTAGCCATTCCAGCTGAGAATAGATATAGTTTATGTGTGTCTTTTTCTATTGTTGATTTCACTCTACTTAGTAACTCATCTTTCCATCTCCATACATTGCTTGAAGGTATTTCTATAAATTCATTTATAAAAGGTAACTCTTTCAAGTCTTTATTCCCTATGTACACTACATGTTCATCCTCTAATGCTTCTGCTAAGAGGTACATTCTTCCTCCTATACTAGCTTTGTGAAATATATCAGCATCGATCCAGTCCTGTTAGGGTATTTATGTACACTCCTCGGTAAATTATGTGCTAGATCTTGAGCTCCTATTACGTACTCTTGCTTTGTACTCACTATCTCTTCTAAAGCTTCTCCTAAGTCATGGTAATATAGGTTGCCGTCGCAATTACCTCCAGGAGCTTTAGCTATATTTAACCATTCTCCATCGCCCCATCTTGTAAAAGCAAATGGCTTACTTAGTAATATAGACTCTACTATGTCGTCATAGTTTTTAATCATCGCTTACTGCCCTTCCTTTATCAGCTTGCCAGTCTTGTTCTGGTCTAACATATAAATTTGTTTCCCATCCTCCCTTGATTGTATTCAATTCTATATTATGTGTTTCAGCAAATGTTAATAGAGCATTTACATCTTTCGGGAAACAGGTACCTCCGTATCCTAGTTTACCATCAGGTCCTGGTACGTGTAAGTGACTGTCTCCTACTCTTCCATCAGAGGCAAAGCCATATAAGGCATCGTGCCAATTAGCTCCGATGGCTCCAGCTAACATTTTAAACTCATTTACGATGCTAACTTTAGTAGCAAAGAATGTGTTGTTCATATATTTAATTAACTCTGCTGTTGTAGAGTCTGTCTTAATAATATGCTTATTCATAAACCTTTCCTCAAATAACTTAGATGCAGGTTCTATATCGTCTGCATGACCACCTAATACTATTCTTGCTTGAGTTAACATATCTAACTTAGCGGTTCTCTCAGTAAGAAACTCAGGACTAAATACTATATTAAGATCTTTATACTTCTGTTGTAGACTACGTGTAGTACCTGGTAGCACTGTAGATTTAATAATATAGATAGGACCTGATATTGCTGTGTCAAATACTTTATCTATGTACGTAGTATCTTGTCTACCGTCTTTATACATCGGTGTGGGTACACAAACAAATATGAAGTCACATTCATCTATCTCCTCTTTAGTATGGGTAGCTCTTTTAGGGTCTATATCGTAAATTCTTACATCAGTTGTTGGAGAAAATGCGAAAGCTTGAGCTTCTCCTACAAAACCATTACCGATTATTCCTACTTTGTATTTCATATAACGCTTTTTATTTCTTAGATCAGAAATTATCTGATCTCGTTCTTGATGGTGTTGCAACTTTTTGAACTTCTGATAGACTTTTTACTATCGTGACTTCATTTGTTGGAGTTGCTAATGTTTTACTTTTTGAATACTTATCTGGTATAGCATCTAAGATGTGTTTGCTATTTGCTGCTGCATGGTCTCTTAAGTGTATACAGCTGTTATCGTCTACCTTTGTAATTAAAGGTTTATA
>Ga0115008_10003477_pt1 | contig 13054 bp, 7 predicted proteins | sample FraStrMetagenome_FD_87164 | JGI IMG/M metagenome (GOLD analysis project Ga0115008, IMG submission 87164) | Marine eukaryotic phytoplankton communities from Arctic Ocean - Fram Strait ARC3M Metagenome | ecosystem: Environmental > Aquatic > Marine > Oceanic | place: Fram Strait | collected 2012-06-18
CACACACACACACACACACACAAATAAATATACAAAAGAAGATGTTGACAAAAAATAAGTACCGGTAGTTGAAAAAAAATTTATTCAAAACCCACGTTTTGAAAAAAATATTTTACATGTATATTTTGATATAGTATTAGTCTATTTGCATTTATCTGTATGCGACTTTGCATAGACGATTGCTTTAAAAGCTTTGAAAACAATATTATTTCCACTTGTATATGTCTTTCTTATTCGTTGGTCTGTGTGAATTCTGCGACTTTAGAATTAAAGTCACTTCATTTGGTTTCATTCATCGATAGACCTTTATATCTATCTCTCCGTGACGGTTTTTTTTTGTTGAGCAAAATACGCAATGTCTTGGTCCCAAGTCCCAAGACGGTACGGAGGCGAGGATCACGGATCAAGGATGAAGGATTAAGGATGCCAAAGCCAAGCATGCATTGCTTCCGTTCGTTGTATGTGCTCTTAAATACGTGTTTTCGATTAACATGAAACGCTGTCGATTTATCGGTTTACAAAAAGTAATTTAGTGAACTTGCGAATTGTACTGATACATGTACATACGTGCGTGTACATGTACATGTAGATCTAAACTGTAATGCAAACTGCGTGTGATATGGGCAAATGCACATAGGGTTGAGTAATCCCTGCATTGCAAACAACGTTGACGTCGTGGGTATATCAAGACTTGGTATAAAAATTCTCTTTTCTTTGAGGAATGACGATCATCACAAGAGGGTAATCGATTTACGTCTAACGCCTTTTACTGCTTCATAACATCCAACTTTTAAGTTCGAATTCAATTCATCAATTCGAAATAAATAGTAAAATATGTGGAGGTATTTTCAGTTGGTTTTGGTTTCACTCGCGCTTTTCGTCGGAACGTGCTCCTCTTTCGTTGTTCTTCCGTCTGTAACATCCCACCTCTCAAACGTTGACGCACGTCCGAAACTTGCCCCTTATTCAGCCGGAATAAATATTCATCGGGGATCGTCTCCCACGGGTTTGAATGCGTTTGTGGACACTGTGGCTACGTTTTACAAAACAAAGCCGTACTTGGCTGCTTTTTTTACATGTGGCATAAAAGCATCGGCTGCCGATGCAATCGCTCAGAGAATAGAGATAAGTAAAAAGACACAAGAAAAAGCAAACTTAAGGAGAAACGCAGCCTATATACTTTATGGAGGGTGCTATCAGGGTAAGAATACAAGCGTTGCACGTTTTTAGTCTTCTGTATGTTACTTACATGTCATAAGGTATTTTTCAAGAGTACTTGTACAATCATATTTTTCCTCTTCTCTTCGGGGTTGGTACCGATGTTCTTACTGTTTTTAACAAGGTTGCGTTTGATATGTTTGTATTGATGCCGTTTCTTTGCCTTCCTTTTTCTTATCTTTCGAAAAGCGCTATCTTTGGATACTCTCCAATTGAAGCTATTCGGCGATACACTGGAGATGTTCGTCTTCGAGGACTTCTCAAGAAATGTTGGAGTATATGGATACCAGTTCAGTGCATGACGTTTTCAATTGTTCCAGAGTTTCTCCGAATTTCATTCATTGCATTTGTTTCGTTTTTCTGGCTCATTATTTTATCGAAGGTTTCTGCCAAAGGAGAAATGGATACAGTGAATGAAGATGACACTGCTCCTAAATTATGCTCATTGCAAAATTCTTCTGATTTGTGCATGCAAAGCAATCCACACTAATTCTTTTACCGTTTCTTTAAGAAATTTGTTTAGCTACTTTATTAAAAATAGATCTTCTCAATACAATTTACTTTTCTTCTGTTCACAAAATATTTCTGAAGAGTTGACACCGCAAGTACGTAAGAACAAGGTCGTCGCACAGTTTCATTTTCGAATGTGCATACGTGATTTGGTGAAAGTAGTGATAACTAATGAACTCTCAGAAGATGCTAAATATTTTCGTCAGGTATGTTACTTGCATTGGTAGGACCTACTGGCATAAAACCGCTCTGTTGATCAAACCCCGAGTATGCAAAAGTAACTGGCACTTCGCTGTTGTGTTATTTCTCTCATACATTATCTGAGCTTAATACCGTGCAGCACTGGAGTCGTTGCAAAATCATATCCCTGACCATTGCGAACATAGATATCTTAATAAACACCTTCCTCAAGTGTTCTAGGGACCTACAACTATTTCTTCATCAAGTTTTCAAATGCCAAGAGGGAAATAGGGACACAACGGAAAATTTGGAAATAATCCAAATACATTTATTGTTATCATATTGATAATACTTTTCTTATTTCTCTCAAAAATTTATCCGTTTTCTAATAACTTCTCTCTCTTCTTGCAACAAACAAGTACCTCGAACATTCTAATAAATGTATGAGTAAATTGTTTTGGGAAGTATCGATGTCATCATGCACAATGTACACCCAACACAAATACCCGATACAAATGTACGATGTACGATATCTCGATAGGCTCGGTTTAGGTTATCAAGAAGGAGAGACAAAAGATTCTTCGCTGGGGTTTCGCGTTTCGCAACAAAACGACAAAGAATGTTTTTGCTCTTGAGAACATAAAAGATTTTTCATTTAACGTCCTCCCTCTTTAAGAGAAATTTTCAGGTTCTCTTCGAATCACACATATTGTATCACATCATAGATATATTTACTCTTGTGCCCTCCTCACTCACTCTCTCTCTCTCTCTCTCTCTCTCTCTCTCTCTCTCACTCTCTCCTCTTTCTCTCTCTCATTGCAACACTATCAATTTCACAAACGAGTGAGGGAAGTGGAATTCTCTAGCGATTGACCATGTCAACAAACAGGCGAACTCGCCTCGCAGGCCGAAGGGGATCAGCGACAATTCCGAATGCACCTTCTACTATGACGACGGATAACATGCTGAATACCACCACCGACTTCGAACTGGATGTAGCGAAGAAGATTAAGCAAGGTTTATGTCCTCGGTGTGGAACGCAAACGCATAGGGTAATGCTCGGGGGGTTGAAGAAAGTGCCGCTCGATAACAAGAATGTGAAAAAAGGTCGTTGTTTGAACTGTAACCCAACGTTGCATGGGAAGAGACCATCTGTCATCTCGCCACCGAACGAGGAAGATATAATGCAAAATCATAATCGTCAGCAGCATCCTATTTCTGGCGTTGCTGTGAGGGGAGCTGTGCCAAAATTTGTACGGCCTCCGGGCGATGAATTCACGACGCAAGCATCGCAGTCGAGTATGTCTGAAATGAGCGAGATTACAATGAATACATTTGCTACTACCAAAAGGGATCCTTACAGGCATGCTCGTGTTAATCGTCCTCCTTCTAATCAAAATTTTGAGAGGTACCAAGATCACTTGATGGAAGAGGATGAAGATGATATTCTACCAGCAGACAACTCGGGGCGTACAACAAAGCATGAAAATAAAATTCGTATTGAGGAACCTTTGGAGAACAAACCGTCGAAAGCACTTCCTTTATTTAGTCAAAACAGAAGTCGTGAGCCTAGGGATAGGGCTAGAACCGTACAGCCTGGACCTGAGGTTGCAAGTCCAAATAAATACGATCGCATGAATGAAGGGAAGATTAGGATCGAAGAACCTTTGCGAAGGCCGGATGGGGTGACAAAAACACAAAAGGCGTTGCCTCTATTTGGAGGTCGTAGAGGTAGTACTGTAAATACAAACGCTGAAAGAGTTGAAAGAACGCGTTCTCGTGACATTGGGGAAGACTCGACTGAGTATTCTCCGACGAATACTCAAACAGTGTCTAGGCTACCTCGAGCGAGCATGAGGGCAAACGATGATATTCGAAGAGTTTCACTCATCAAGAAAACTAGCGTAGAAAGTGACACCGAGCCTGGCGATGATGAAGATGAAGATCAGCACGATCTCCGTGGTTCGGGCTCTCAGACTGTGCAACAAAGAAATACAAGGATACCACAGCGAGCACGTACACGTGCTGAAAAACAAGCTAGTAATCGACCGAAAGCTTCTGTGCCTGGTGTTGTGAGAGAAGGTCCGTCTTCAAATAATCGTATTGCTAGGAAAGTAGAAGCTGAAGCACGTAGTAGGCCTACACCAGTGCAAAAGCAAAGCGTTGATACTCGAAGAGCGACTTCTGATGACGAAATTCCTGCGCACCTTTATTCGATAGTGAAGGAATTAAGGACGATGACTGGAGTTCATGAAATCATCGCAGCAATGCACAATAACTACAACGAACCGAAAGTCCAGGAAATTGCTTGCATGAAAATTCGTAATTTATCTGCAGATTCATCGTATGTTAGTGCTATCGATGAGTTGGACGGTATCGAGAAAATTGTGCAAGCGATGGAAGATCATGAATCTTTTGTGAATGTGCAGGAGCAAGGTTGTGCAGTGATTTGGTGTCTTTCTTCACTTAATGACTCGAATAAAGAGTCTATCATGTCTGAAGGCGGAATTCATTGTGTCATTAAAGCTCTCAAAAAATATTCTAGCGAAATGGGCATCGCCCTTTGGGGATGTGGGGCGCTTTTCAGTTTATCTTTCAACAAAGCTAATAAGGTATTTATTGGATCCTCTGGTGGCGTTTCTGAAATAATTGATGCAATGAACGTCCACTCTGGCACCGTCGAGGTCCAAGAAATCGGCACATCAGCATTGTGCTCTTTGTCACAAAGTTGTCATTCAAATGCGGAAGCAATAATTTCTGGTTCCGGCTTAAGCGCTGCATTGACAGGAGTTGAAGTCAATGGATCTCAGTTTTTGGAACGTTCATGTTGCATCTTAATGGCAAATATGTTGGCCTGCAGGATTGGAATCGAAAAGATTGTGACCAAGTCCGCTGTAGATGTTTTGATTAATTCTTTATCGAAATCTAATGATGATTTGGAGTATGTAGCAAGTGTGTTGACAGTATTAGCTACTGCCTCAAATAATCCACAATGTAGCTCTTTTGTTGGCCAATGTCCTTGCGTGGTAGAGGCGATGATGTCAATAATGCTCGAATTCAGTTCAAACGAAACAATACAAGAGAAGGCTGTATGTGTACTTGCCCGGGCAGCATCTGTAGACAGCTCGAGGTTTCATAACTCAAGAGCCGTTTCATTGTTGTTGAAATCGTTCTCTGGTCGTTCATATAGTATGAGCATGTATCTTGATGTTTCGCAAACTTTACTCATTTTAGTATCATCTGACCCAACATTCGTGCAGTCTGTAAAAATGGAAAATGGGGTAAAGACTCTTGTACTAGCGTTGAGAAAGCCGTTATCGGCAAGAGTGCAGGAAAATATATGTGCAATTCTTTCCACCGTTTCTGTCGATGCTGACATAGGGGATGAAATCCTAACTTCTGGAGGTTTGAAAGTTATTTCAAGAATTATGCGAGATAAAGCAAGCAATTTAAATTTAATGATATGGATGTCGTCGCTGCTTTATTCACTATCGTTCAAGGCGCCTGGTACGAAAATTATCATTAGGGAAGGATTGGTTATGGGAATCATCAATACTATGAAAACACATCAGTCAGATAATTTGAGTGTGATTTTACATAACATCTTGTGGAATTTGTCTGTCGACAACTCTGCAGAAGTAGCACCTCTGCTTTGCGATGCGGATGGCATCTCATCTTTACTCAGTGCGTCAATGAGTGAATCTTCAACAGATTTAGTATTATCTTCATGCAATGCACTGTGGGGACTTACGGTGGATTCTGGATTTCGCAGAGAACTCGACATTAATGATGGAATCGACTCTGTCTTAAATATTATCTCTGCGTTCAAAAATAATGAAGAAATTCAAGAAAAATCAATTGGAATTTTAGCAAACATGTGCGTAGATCGTTCAAGTGCTGATAAATTGAAACAGGTGAACGGAATTAGGACGCTAGTTCGAACTGCTAACCATCATATGTATCTACCTAAAATTCAAAGAATAATATGTATAGCATTAAGGAACATCGCGGAGACTAGTGAGTCAAACCGAAGCGCTATTTGTGATGGTGGTGGAATCGCAGTTGTAATAAATGCAATTTTGAATGTACGTGACAGTGCAACAAGAATGGATAGTTGCGCTTGCCTGCGATCATTAGCTGGGTCTACGAATGTAACGGTGAAGTCTCAGATTGTTCAACTTGGTGGTATCGACGCCCTTATGGAAGTCATGGACGAACATCCTACGAATGAAGCACTTCAGAACGAAGCATGTGCTACGATTCCATTATTGAGTGGAGCAGCTGATTTTCAGATCGTTTTGGTACCGCGTTCTAGCGTCGAAAACTAATTTCCATTCATTTTTGAGACTACTTGAGATACTGTTATTTTCGGTCTGTTGTCTCCCGTAATTAGGTTGAATATGTGCGATGAAGAATGTAGTGAAACTTAAATTTAATCTAATCAGTTTTCTTTCCCCCTCTACCCTATCATCACTTATGAGAACTAAAAGACCCGCCTTTGCATGTCAACGCTAACTTCTCTATTGAAATTTGTATTTTTCCCAATACATTAAATTTCTGTCATGCATGTGGGCCGACAGATTATCGCAAGGAAAAAATCGGTCCCGAAAAGACTTATTGAAGCGTCACGGATCACCAATCAAGGTAAAATACAAACTCATAATTTCTCGTTGGGAATGCTTGAGTTGGCACTCATGTAAAGCTGAATCTCTAGAAGTGAGTCATGAAAGGAGACAAGAACTATAGCATCATGACTTTCGAAAATAAATATAAATGATCCTCATCTGCTTGTAATGATTGATAAGGTTACTTTATCTTTTCTTCATAATGATCGAATATTACCTTTGCAGCAAGTCTTATTGAACCATATTTTCTTTTATAGCATGACAAGATATTTGATTTCCATTCGTCAACATCCTTCCTAAATCCGTTTTCTCTTCTCTCAATTTTTACATTTTGGGCACTTCTTAACGCTCTAAACCGTACTTTATCCTCGAAAGCGCCATCATCATCTGTATATCTAGCAGACTCTTTCACTAGATTTATCGCACGTTTTGAAGCATTATTTCGCAGCATGCGAGATGCTTTTCTCTTCAAAGTTGCTCTTGTCGCTTTCCACTCATCTACTAATGGCTCAATTGCTTTCTTGGCAAGCTCGAAATCCGAGATATTTAATCGAGTGAGTTCAAGTATAGCATTTATTTTTTCACGACTCAAATTATTAGTTGACGGCGACACCAAATAAAAGCTGGCAGCCATGTATGCTGCCATCGAATGGAATAAAAATGAAAACGAATGATAGGTAGCTTCTATGACAATAATTAATATCGTACCTTTAAAATTGCGCTGCATTTCCTCTTCCGCGTGCATTTGTTTGGATATATGCATTTTTCTGTTCTTTTCACGATAGTTGTCAAGTAATGACTCTGCATCGTTCGCTATCTTATCGATCTCTTCATCAAAAAGACTTGAAGAACATAATTTAATCGCAAAGGTTCTCATAGTAGACGCCCTAGATTCTATACCACTTTTGCTAGAAAATGATGATTCTACTTCATGTGTCTTCGAAGTCTTGCTGGTTCCAAAATTTTTGACATATTGCTGCACTACTTTTAAAATACTATTAACGTCAGAAGCCCTTTGAAACGAAGCTTTTCTTAAATCTTTGGTATCAATATGAACACCAGTTTCCTCTCTCACTACAATTTCAATACATGCTACGTATACCCAAACACGATATGAATACGACATGGGTGGACATATAAAGTTGAGAAAAATTAACAGAATACTTTCCTTGCTTGAAACCAACAACTTACCTGCAGCTCTTCCATACAAGGTATCTCCAGTTCCAATGCTATGCTGGGGCAACTTTCGAAACATTTCCATCGCCAAAGTCCGGATTTGTTCATGGGGCATATTTACTTTGTTTAAGACACTACCCTGCAACGATCTCAATACTTCATCTACTTCGTAGACACTCATTATGTTAAAAGAAAGGGTTACTTTTTCGTAAAAAAAACTCTGATAAGAAGAGCGATATTCCGTTAGTTCGTTTTCGGTGTGGTAGTGTAACTCCTCCGTCCGATGTTATTTTAGAACGTGATATTTGCAACACAGAGTGGGATTTTTTTTTTTAAACTGTATGCTTTTATTTTATTAACTTCTACTCTTGTACCAGGTATAAATTACTAGCTTCACGAAAGAAGCGGCGCTGCTCTGCCGCTCTGGGTTCGAATTTTACCAGTCGACGAGGCTCGATTTGAGTTTCGATCATTCGGCTAAATTATCACTGTAATTTGTAATTTGTACTTCACAATTCACAGTCACAGTCACAGTCACAGTGTCAAGTATAATTTGTAACTCTGCTCGGATCTTCAAATATATTGCGTGACACTAAAAGTCTCGAACTACTCACTCTTCAAAAGTCCAAGACTTGAACCACCTTCACACCGAAATCGATTCGACTGATATTGCAGGGATCCTGGAACCTCTAATGCATCGAAATGTAGCTCTTCAAATGGTATTCTACATTTTACACGCTTACAATTTTAGGATTTTTTCTTACAATACGCTCGGAGCATTATACTCTAATAAAATAGTTCCCTTATCTGAGCACCGGGGTGTTCATACATGTTCGTTCTCTTGTACGAGTCGTCCATCAATGAATTCTCTCTCATCTCTAGTTATTTCTTTCATATATGGCTAGTTTAGAAATATAAGCATCAAATGCGAAGAAGTACGTAATTTCGTAATTTCGTTTCCTTTTTCACATCTCTTCACTACTCGTTACTCGTACATGTCATGTACTTTACGACTTGCAACACGCACAACATGGCGTGAAAGGTGAGACCACACAAACACTGAATGTTTGATACATTTTACGTATCGTGAATATATTTGCATGTTGAAAATTATCATTTGAAAAGAGATTTAGGTACTCTATCCAACTAATTCCGCAGCTCTTCAGGAGGATGCACATTGCTTTCAGAAAAATGGATCAAATTATGGGCACTCGTGGTGCTTTCGAAGAATTATCCGATGCCTTCCCAATATCCTCAGTGATTTATGTCGGTATCCTTTTCATAGTTGGTGGGTTGTTTCTCACTCGGTGGTTTACTAAGCGAAGTCTTGAACGATATTCTAATTTACCAACTGTTTTATGGCGACCACGCTTTGCGAATTATGTTCATGGAAAGATGATGAATGTCGGTTCCAGTATCACAAACATATTGCCGAAGATGAAGCGCATAGGAGAGAAGAAGTACGGGATGTTTGGAACTGTTTATGGGGTGTCTACGAAAGTTGTTCATATTGCTCATCCAGTTCCTGCCCATTTGGTCTTGGGGACTTCACCTATTACTCACGCTCACCAAGATGGCGTAGTAAATAGAAAACAATCTAAGAATGAAAGAGGCTTTCAATTAGGCGCCCTGAAGAGGCCAGCATACAATCACTTTTTCAACTTTAGCGGCCAGGGAGTTTTTACTAGTGATGGCGAAGACTGGCATCGAAAACGATCTTCTGTCATTCATTCCTTGTTTCGAGGCTCTCAGGGTTCATCTTTCTCGGATCGCATTGAACTGGAAGCAAATTTAGCTGCTGACAACTTTATCAATGAAGTAAAGCACAAAAATCAAAATGATCGAATAGACGAAGTTGCAGAAATTGACGTTGTTCCAATTTTGCAGCGTTCAACGATTGGAATGATCTATCGATACATTACGAAGGACGACTTTTTACAACCATTATCTTTAAATGACAATTCTAAGGCGATCGAAGAATCTTCTGATTTAAATGAGTATCTAGATGCTGTTACGAAAATAAGAATGATTATATTGGCGCAGGCCCGCTCAATATGGTTTTTACTTCCTAGATGGATATACACACGTTTTTCGAGTATGTATCGACAGGAAGAGAGGATCATGGATCCAATTAGAAATTTCGCTAGACAAGCTTGTGCCAGAGCAAAGCAAGGATCACCCCTAGATGCTCTTCGCAAAAGAGTCAGTCATATGGACGAATCGTTGTTAAACCAGAATAGCATTAGTAAGAATATGCTCGATGAGACAATAACCCTGTTGTTTGCTGGGCAGGACACAAGTGCGTCGACGCTTTCATGGACACTGCACTTGTTGAGTTTGTATCCGGATTGCCAACGGAAGTTATACAATGAGGTCGCTAATGTATTCAACGATAGTGTTTGTGAAGAAAAAAAAGATGCAGGCATGAAACCGAACGACTACTTGTGTAGAAGTTCACTTTCGCGCTTAAAGTATCTTGATGCAGTAATCAAAGAATCTATGAGACTGTATCCTGTAGCCCCATTTGTAGTGCGATCGTTGCCACATGACATTCGTGTCCCTGAAAGCAATGTCATTCTATCAAAGGGTTCATTTGCATGCGTTTGGATTTATGGATTGCATAGGAACAATCGCTTTTGGCATCGACCTAATAGCTTTATTCCGGAAAGATGGTTGGAAGAGAACTTACAAAGGAAAGATAAAGGCCAGAAAAATGGTTCATATATGCCTTTTGCTGCTGGGCCGCGATCATGTCTCGGTCAATCTATCGGAAACATAGTATTGAGAACAATGCTTGCACGAATAATCCACAAATTTTTCGTTTCAGATAGTCGACTCAAAAGTGAAGACGATGTTTTGAATTTGCATAAAGATATGCAGGCTGGTTTTACTGTCCTTCCCTCTGGTGGCTTAAACCTTGCTCTTCAAAGTCGTTATAGTGATGTTATAATATAAAGGCTTAATTTTTACAAGCTTAGTTGTCTACAAGAATGTTACGGAAAATCTGCTCTTTCATACCTAGACAAATGAAAGTGAAGGCAGCGATCCGTATGTTGGAACATATATCGAAAATAGATTTTAATCAAGTCACGGCTCAAGGGGCACCATAAAGGCGTTTCGATGAAAACAAAAAGTCGTCTAATTTTCGAATATTGAAAGTTGGCGCATAAGTTTTAACAGATTTCATTGCAATATTCTTTCCTAAAAACTGGCTCTATCGAGATACAGCCTGATGTGTCAGCTGAACTCAAAATATATCTCGTGTCTTCGTAAGGAAAACAGAAAGAAGATGATTTACTTGTGTGCATCCTCAAGGCAGTCGGTAGGTTCACCGAGCCTCTCTCTTTCGGTACTATACGTACACTACCGAGCAAAAAGGCGTGTGTTCCTGCTGAACAAAGCTGGTCTATGTGCCGCCAACAAGGACATCAGGTGGAAACAATGTACTTCAACGTGGTACGAACAAGTTTGGAGAAAATTAAAGAGCCTCATGCGGTTTCTGGATGGTACTATCAGTCTATCAGTGATGGTCGTGTCGTAGGAGCGAATGACCTTATTTCCCTGTTCAGATGGATTGATGCAGCTTATGTTCTCTACAATAATATAAGGAGCCAGATGAGTGGCGTCATCCATGGGGCCTTGCACGTGAGGTCCAGCAAACAAAAGATAAACACAAGAAGAATTCTATGGAGACGGAAGTCAAGGGCGTAATCGTCTATCTGCCTTATCATCTAACGTTTGCGGTGGTTCTTCGAGAACAGAGATACACAATCCCAGAGAACTTTCTTTACGGAGATGAAGAAGTTCCACAAAGATAGAAACAAACGACAGGAGGTGTTGCACCAGTAACTCAACACAAGTGCACAATTTCTTTGTCAAGGAAAGTATTATCAAGAAAGAGATTGAGATTGTATGCTGTTCAACTACCGAGACACTTGCCGATCATATCACCACACCTCTTCAAGTTCGCCGATTCGAAAAATGGAGATGAGTAATTATGGGGTGGGGTAATTTTTCAATACCCGATGTTAAAGATGATACTCCAACATCCCAAGAATGTGTTGGAGAAATATTGGAAAGAGTAAGAGCATTGTAGATAAAAAGATAACAGGAACGGATGTTGTGACAAAATTTTGAGAACAAAGATAAGGAAGAAACATGAATATGAGACAATCTTTGTTTCGATCTAGCTCGATCATGTTTCAGCTACTTGTTGTTCTTTCAATTCGGGTGCATAGGTGCGATTTCAGTCATTTGGAAGATTATTTTTTTCAACTGTATACTTATTTTGTTCACTTCTACTCTTGTACCAAGTATATTATATGTTGCTTTGACCGAACCTTACTCATGAGCCTTGAATCCTTTTGTTTGATCAAAGCTATTAATTAAAATATTGCTCTACTAAGAAGGGGTCAAAAAATTAGTAACGCAAATAATTTCTAATAACTACAGCACTAGAAATACTCAAGTACCTATTTTACTTAACTTCAAATAAACGGGATAACAATATTGTTCAGACTTCAGACACTATATTATGGGTTGAGGACCAAGTAACTCTCAGAGATCCATGAATCATATTTAACCAGAGAAGATATGCTTGGGGACAGGAAAGCACAAGAGTTGGGATAACATACGTTTTCAGTTGGATCGTAGAATTGGCTGAAAGTCTAACATGTGCCGTAGTAAAGAAATTTTTTTAAACTGTATGCTTTTATTTTATTAACTTCTACTCTTGTACCAGGTATTTTTATAAATTGTGTATTATGGTTACTGAATATACCGTCTACAAAGTAACAAAGTTGTGGATAAATGTAGGCTTTGTGCTTATGTCTTATTATTGTGCCAACGCGATCATAAACTTCAGCAAAAATTACGGTCTCATTTTTAGTCAGACTGTTGTGTCTGAAGATTTGTTCATAATTATCGCAAGTTTCCATCATTAATGTAAACAAAGTGTTTGCGGCTACCGGTAGTTTAGATTGACAGACGTGATCTTCACATAGCGCAAGTATTAGTTTTGCATTGCATCAATTGTTTACTGGAGTCAGTCTATATTAGAGTCTATGTGATACTCTTCTAGCATGCTGGACGTGATTTGGGTGTATTCACTTTTCATTTCCTGTCTCTAGTGGAAGGGCTCAAAGTTCCTGACGAAAAAAGAAAATATCCTTGACATCACGTGCTTCATAAATCATGTAGCATGATAAATTCTACTTTCATACTGTTGGAATCGCGCACCCGCGTGGCTGCCTACCGACTCAACTACTCGTATATCCGTTATACCGTTATATAACGCTGTTTCTTTATGTCTACGTATTTCCCAAAGGCAAGGCAAATGCATCCTA
>Ga0115008_10003478_pt1 | contig 13049 bp, 14 predicted proteins | sample FraStrMetagenome_FD_87164 | JGI IMG/M metagenome (GOLD analysis project Ga0115008, IMG submission 87164) | Marine eukaryotic phytoplankton communities from Arctic Ocean - Fram Strait ARC3M Metagenome | ecosystem: Environmental > Aquatic > Marine > Oceanic | place: Fram Strait | collected...
AGGGAGTGGCTTACCTCTATACTCGTGATGTGCGTCCATTGTCTGAATAAACTCCACAGAAGCTACCTTGAGTTCTGGGACTATATTTTGATGTGCTACATAAAGTGCTTCTTTTTCTGTTATTCCTTCACGTTTTTCTGAAGTAAAAGCATTGTACAAGTGTGTGTCATTAATCCAATAATGAGGTGCTCCATTCAAATCTCGAAGCGAAATTTTATGGATATTAATCTCTGAAAACACATCTTTTGGAGCCAATAAATTTGAAAATCCTTGAGTGTCAGAATGTATTCTGTAGGGGTCGCCATGAATTTCATCAATATCAGTCCAACTGAAATAAAGACCGCTAAGGGTCCAAAACATAAATTGTATCCCTAAAAACAAGCCTAAGTAGCGGTGCGATTTACGTATATATCGTTGGGTCTTTGGATTCAAGGGCAATTAAAATTCGTTATAAATTACAGCTCATATCATCTCCACAACACATTGGTGACTTGATTTTTCCTTCACACTCTGGACATTTAGAGACCTGAACTTGAGCGCCATCTGGCAAGTCTATCATTCCGTTTTCTAAGGGCACATCACAGTTTCCACAAGTTGCTTTAACTGCCATTCCACATTGTTTACATTCGTAAGTATTCATAGTATTCGATTTTAAATGGTTGCTATTAGAATTTAATTTTAAGAAAACACGGCATAAATAAAAACACCATACAAAACTACCAACAAAAACCCTTCGGTCTTTTTGATTTGATGGCGCTTTAACACTAAGGCTAAAGGTAATAAAAGTCCAGCAAACACCAACATCCATATCATATCTCTCGATAAAATTTCAGGGTCTTCTACCACAATTGGTTTTATCATAGCGGTAAACCCAAGCACAGAACCAATATTAAAAATATTAGAGCCAATTAAATTTCCTAAGGAAATTGCTTTCTCTTTTCTAAGTACTGCAATCACAGATGCAGCGAGCTCAGGGATGCTTGTACCAACTGCGATAACAGATACAGAAATAACGGCTTCACTCACGCCTATTTTCTGAGCGATTACAACTGCACCATCTACCAACCACTTTGCTCCGAAAAACAAGGCTACACCTCCAATGATTAACCATATTACAATTTTGAAGTTAGAGCTCAATGACAACGCATCCATAGAATCATCTTCAATTGTAGCTGATTTTTTAAGAGAATAAATTACAAATAAAATTAAGCTTAAAAATAAAACCACGCCTTCAATAGCATCTAACTGATTGTCATTATTTAAGAAATAATAAAAGGCAAGCGAAAAAATAATCAATACAGGCCAAATAAATTTATAAAACGTTTTATCGATATAAATCGTCCCCATCAGTGCAGTGATTCCAAGAACCATTCCTATATTGGCGATATTAGAGCCTACCACATTGTTTATTGCAATTGACGGTGATCCGTTTAATGCTGCATTTAAACTAACTAAAAGCTCTGGAAGTGACGTTGCAAAAGATACTACTGTGAGCCCAATTACCATTTTGGATACATTGAGCTTCAAGGATAACGCAACAGACGCACGGACTAGAAATTCACCTCCTATGACTAAAAGACCAAATCCAAACAGCATCAAAACAATATCTATAATCATGTATTTTTTTTACGAAGATAAATCTAAGTTATGGAATTTATATACAATTAGAATAAGATTTTCTATTTTTGACATATGAATTCAAAAGCAGTTTTTAAAATCTTAGCAAAGCTCAATAAGCGCATCCTTCCTAGTTTGACAAAAAAACGAGTTGACCTAAGTAAAGCTACTAAATCACAGATGGCATTATTTGGATGGCGACTTTATGTGACCAAGAAAGCATTGGATTAATAGCTCACAGCAGCATAGATAGGATGGGGTTCGATTTTGCTAGAACCCTCGAGGAAATCAAGTTTCATAATAAAATTGCATTGGACAATTTGACCACCTAAGGACTCTACCATTTTACAAACGGCTTGAGCTGTTCCACCAGTGGCTAGAACATCGTCATGAATTAACACTTTATCTCCAGGGCTAATAGCATTTTCATGCAGCTCTAAAGTATCGGAACCATACTCTAAATCAAAAGACTGGGTTATCACTTTGCGAGGTAACTTTCCCGGTTTTCTGACAGGCACAAACGGAACATTTAAAGCCTGTGCTAATAGCATTCCAAAGAAAAATCCGCGCGCTTCTATAGCCACTACTTTATCAATTTTCTTATGAGTAAGTTCCGATAAAAGCGACTCTAAACACAGCTTCACTGCTTGAGGGTTTTCGAGTAAAGAGGTAATATCTTTAAATACAATTCCTTGTTTTGGAAAGTCTGGAACGTCGGTAATATACGTTTTAAGGGGGTCTGAAGATGTGCTCATTATTTTATTTCGTTTCTAAGATTTTGTTCCCATGTCCAAGAGGATTGAATCATGTCATGTAAATCGCGGACGGCTTCCCAGTTTAAGACCTGTTTAGCTAATTCTGTAGAGGCAAACATTTCTGGAACATCGCCAGGTCTACGGGATGTAATTTCATAATTTAGTGGACGTCCACTGACAGCTTCAAAAGTTTTGATTATTTCAAGAACCGAGAATCCTTTTCCAGAGCCTAGATTAAAAACCTCAAAGGGGTTTGTATCGGTTGAATTTAGAAGTCTTTGAAGTGCTTTTAAATGGGCTTCCGCTAAATCTACAACATGAATATAATCTCTGATAGGTGTGCCGTCTTTTGTCGGGTAATCATTTCCAAATACCATCAGTTTTTCTCTAAGACCAACAGCCGTTTGCGTAATATAGGGCATTAGATTATTTGGTACTCCAGATGGAAATTCACCTATATGGCCAGATTCATGTGCGCCTATAGGATTAAAATACCGCAAAGAAATCACAGATATATCAGCCTGTGAATTGGTGAAATCTTCTAGAATTTCTTCTGCGATTTTTTTAGTATTCCCATAAGGTGAAAATGGACGTTGTACTGGTGTTTTCTCTGTGATTGGAAATGTTGTAGGGTTTCCATATACGGCTGCCGAGGAGGAGAAAATATGATGATTGATGCCATTTTTTTGTTGGGCGATCAGCGTATTTAGTAATGAAAAAAGGTTATTTTGATAATACATTAACGGGGTTTGAACAGATTCCGAAACCGCTTTATGGGCTGCAAAATGAATTACTGCCTTAGCATCTTTATGGGTTTCAAACACGGCTAGAGTTGCTTCTAAAGATTTCAAATCTACCTGTTCAAATTGAGGTTTTACTTTGGTGATTTTTTCTATTCGATCTAAAACTTGAAAATTTGAATTGGAAAGGTTATCAATGATGACGACTTCATAAGCGTGATTAATCAACGTAATCACTGTATGAGAGCCTATGTAACCACAACCGCCTGTAACAATTATTTTTTCTTGCATGTGTATATTAAAACTCAAATATAGTTAACTCATTTTGTATTTTGAAAAAAAATCTATTCAAGTGAATTTATGAAGATTAAGTGGTTTGTGATTTAGGTTTTTATATGCACCTACAACGAAGCCTTAAAAAGCTTGTTTTCAACCTTCCAGGGATAGGCAAATGAACTATTTAATTATTATTTTTATCACTTTAGCGATCTACTTATAAATTATGTTATGGATTATATTATTTCAATTGCTATCGGATTAGCTACTAGTTTTTTGGGAGGGATCCTATTTTTATTATTATTTCTAAAGCAGTTGGTGCCAAAAATTGTTATTTCAGAACATATTAGTAAAGTAAAACGGAAAGGTAAAACCAGTTATGAATTTAAATTTGTTAATCACACAAAATCAGGGATATTTGATGTTCGCATTGAACCTGTTTTTTACAAGCCTTACGGAGACATTGAAGGTATGAACTTAAAAAGTACAGACATAAAGTAAGTCGATAACTTTATATCAAGCATCTCTAAAAAAAGTAAAATTGACAAAACAATATGCATGCCCAGAGAGTTAGTACTCTTGAAAATTTAGAAGCAAAATGGACAGATAAATCTTCATTTATCAAATTAACAATTATCTCAAAGCATTCTTTGTCAGGCTTAAACAGAGTTTACTCTAAAGAATTTTATTCTGTTGACTGTATCACAAAAAAACAATTTGTGTCTGGGGATAGTTTAAAGGTAGTTTAATAATTTTTCGTAGATTTGAATAAACTGTATAATCTATATCCTATGAAAAAAGATGTGATTGTTGGTTAACCCAACACTAAAACAAAATTCCCAAACCGTTCTTAACCGAGCGGTTTTTTTTGTGCTATTTCTGATTTAATTAATCTTGAACAGAAACTTGCTAATCCATTTTTTTTAAACTCTCCAAACTTTCCTGCAAAAGTTTGTTTTCAGCCTTTAGTTTTATGTTGTCTTCAATTTGTTCAACCAGCAAATCTTTAAGATCTTTCCCGTAACTTGGTTTTGGTTCATTAACAATACTAGCGTCCGATAAAAGCATATCGCCCTCGTGATGTAGTAACCAATTGATGTTTAAATCTCTATAATTATCTAAAATAATAGCTAATTTATCAGCACCGAATGACTTTCCAGAATCTAAAAAGCCATTAGAAAAGTTACATTCTTTATAAAATCTTGCCGGTTTTATATTCTTATGTTGAAGATATTTTAATATTTTTTCTTTATGTGTCATAAAATAATTAGATAATTATTTTTATATTTTAGATAATTATATGATATTTGTAACAGTAATGTGTCAGTAAAGTAACAGAAAAAAGTGAATTAAAAAAATTAGGTTTTCTATGATTGATAAGACGGCCAAAGACTACATAATGAGCATTCTCGGATATCGACGTGCACCGCTGATTCAAAAGGAATTAAATACTAGTAACGAATATAACAAAGCAGGCGCTCCTTACTCAAGAGGACATATCACTAATGTCATGAATGGTGAAAAACATGAAATCATTGAAGCTGCTATTTATAGAGTCGTTAAAAAACGTTTAAAAATTCAAAAAAAAAGAGCTTATTTATTCAATAAAAAACCTGCAGCTGAATTAGCTGATGATTAATTTTAAAATTCTATTAAATTTATGGTTAACGCTTACAAAATTACAACTTTAAACCCTTTTCAACAAGGCTATAAAATTATATCAAATAGAACTAATCATTATTTTGAATATGGCTTCAGTGTTAGCATACTTCAAAAAAGGCTTAAAACTCTATCTATTTTTGGAAAGGCAAGGCGTTTATAAGCCTTCTTCTTGTCATCCAAAAAAAAATCGACAAACTCAAACCTATGAAACTACTTTTTTTCTTTACAGTTCTTATTGGCTACGGCATTTTAACACGACTTTATTACAAAGACAAAAAATATATCATGGCGTCTATATGGATGTTAATATCTCTTTGTATTATTTATTTAATGATCGAAATATATATCCAAGAATACTAAAGGTCTCACCCAAAAAGGCGATCTCCAACTCCAAATTAGCTATTTACCTATTTCATTATGTTGTTTGTCGAAGTAATTATATTTATTTTAAAAAATAATTGATATTTATTATATTGAAAATCAATTAATATTGTTTTCACTACATTGTCTAACTAATTTCAATTAATTAAAATGAATTTAAAACTCATTATATCTGTCTTATTTTTATCACTGATAATCCCTTCCGAAATAGATGCACAAAACTGGAGTGAATTTGCAAATACTCCATATTACGCAAAAGCTAATCTTGAGCTTAAACTTCATTCAGAAGTTGCAAATCGTGTTGTTTTTATGGGGAATTCTATCACTGAGGGCTGGGTGTTTTTTCGTCCAGAGTTTTTTGAAAATAGAGATTATATAAACAGAGGGATTGGCGGACAAACAACGCCTCAAATGTTGGTGCGTTTTAGACCTGATGTTATAGACTTAAACCCAAAAGTAGTGGTTATACTAGCAGGCACAAATGATATCGCAGGAAATACTGGATTTACGTCGCTAGAAACCATCATAGGAAACATTAAATCCATGTCAGAATTAGCAAATGCCAATGGTATTGAAGTGATTATTTCTTCAATCCTACCAGCGATAGAATATCTTTGGAAGCCAGGACTAAATCCCGCACCAAAAATCATTACAATCAACAAAGCGTTAAAAGCGTATGCCAAACAAAACAACTTCATCTATTTGGATTATTTTTCAGCGATGGTAGATGACGAAGGGGGCTTAAAAGTCCCTGACTATACGGCTGCAGATGACCTTGTTCACCCTAACAAAGCGGGGTATTTGGTGATGGAAAAATTAGCAGAAAAAGCAATTAATAAAGCCCTAAACAGGAAGTGATGAATAAACGTCAATTCAGTAGTATTCTGTTATTGTTTTTATTAGTATTTAACGCTTGCACCCCTTCAGAACAAGCAAATTTGAAATTAAATTCTCTTTTTTCTGACCATATGGTGTTGCAACAAAAAGAAGCGGTTGCTTTTTGGGGAACCTATACCCCAAAAGAAAAAATTACGGTACGTGGTAGTTGGGGAAGTGAATCCACTTGTGTAGCAGATGATAACGGCCATTGGAAACTCACCATACCAACTCCTAAGGCTGGCGGACCATATGAAGTCAACGTTGTTACAAAAAGTACTATACATTTAATTAAAGACGTACTAATCGGCGAAGTCTGGCTGGCATCAGGTCAATCCAATATGGAAATGGATTTTGATTATTGCTGTAATACTACTGATTTTTCGGAATATGAACGCTCTACTGCGAATTACTCTAATATTCGAATGGTTACAGTTAAAAAACAACTAAGCTCAACACCGGTTCAAGATTTTGAAGGACATTGGGAAAAAGCCGTTGGAGATTCCATCACTCCTTTTAGTGCAGCGGCTTATTTTTTTGCAAAAAGACTACACAAAGAGTTAAATGTCCCTATTGGTATCATTCACTCCAGTTGGGGTGGCACTGATGTAGAAGCTTGGACGAGTAGGGAGCAATTGAGCACCTTAGATTTTATGGATGACACCATGAATGCATATGACACCTTAATTGAAGACTCCACCAAATCTTACAACTGGTTTTCACAATTTGAGTCCATCAAATCGCCTTCCGATGTCTGGTACTTATTTTTAGAAGATCCTCTAGGCGTTCCAGAAAAATGGAAAGAGTTAGATTTTAAAGACGATCGGCACATCACCTCCGATGACACGAATTATGAAAACTGGAAACAAATAGACCTTCCTGGTTCCATTGATAATATTTTTGAAACCAATGATTTTGATGGCGTTATTTTGCTTAGAAAATCGTTTATTATTGATGAAATAAAAGGGGATTATTCGCTCCAGTTAGGCGCTGTTAGCGATATGGATTTCACCTATGTAAATGGTAAACAAATTGGATCTAGCATGGGGAAGCTTAGTGGAGAAACTAAAATTTATACAATTCCGAAAAGCGTTCTTAAAATGGGCGAAAATAACATCATCATTCGAGTGGTTAATCAATATAAAGAAGGAAAAGTAGGTGACGTTTCACTCCTTCATTCCGAGAATGCTGCTGTATCTCTAGCTGGCAAATGGAACTACCGTGTATCCGCAGAAGCATATAAATCAATTTACTCTTATTCATGGCCTTATATTGATTTTTATTTTTATGATAATGAATCTATTGATTTTTCAAAAAGACCTCCGGTTACAAATTACAATCAAGATTCAAAATCATCGCTTTTTAATGGTATGATTAGTCCATTAGTTCCCTATACTATTAAAGGCGCTATCTGGTATCAAGGCGAAAATAATGTTTCCCGATTTAAGGAGTATGAACGTCTTTTCCCTGCCTTAATTTCCGACTGGCGAAACCAATGGTCTAGTAATTTTCCGTTTTACTTTGTACAAATAGCACCGTTTGAATATCGTAATGGTCTGTCGCCTTCGTTACGCGATGCGCAAAGAAAAACGCTAAAACTCCCTAAAACGGGGATGGTTGTTACTCTGGATATTGGAGAAAATAATGATATACATCCTTCAAATAAACACGATGTTGGTTACAGACTTGCTGGCTTGGCATTGGCTAATGACTATGGCAAATCTATTGTCGCTTCTGGCCCACTCTTCAGAAGTCAGATAATCGATGGAAATAAGTTAATCCTTGAGTTTGATTTTGTTGGTAGCGGGTTAATGACACCAACTACGAAATTGAAGGAGTTTGAAATTGCTGGAGCCGATAAAAACTATATGCCTGCAGTAGCAAAAATTATAGGGAAAGAAGTACATGTATATTCAGCTTCAATCCCCAACCCGAAATTCTCTAGATATGCCTGGAGAGATACCAGTAACGCCAGCTTGTTTAACAAAGAAGGCTTACCTGCGTCTTCTTTTACAACAGAATAAATACAGTTACAAAGCCTTAGAGGTAGCCTAATTTTTTAAAAAATCATAAATTAGAGTAAAACTTATAAATTAAAAACTATGTGGGGTGCAAACAAATGGACGGATTCTATGTTTAAAAAATATTGGTGGGTTGTTATTCTTTTAGTATTTTTATTTGCTTTTTTAAAATTTATCAACTAAATCTTAAGTTCGAGGCAAAATGTATCGGATTACCAATCAATGGTCGTCTCAATAAATTGAATTAAGCTATCCGCCATGTTTTGTTGCTGCTGAACATTTGGATGTGCCGTACTTTCTTCATAAGGCATAAAATGAGTATAAACATTTTCATCCTTTAGATTAGCTACTGCTTTTTGAACATAGCCAGGCCATAACGAGCCTGGTTTGGTGGCATCCATACTTCCTAAAGAACAAATGATACTGGCGGTTGGATAATGAGCTCTTAATCCCGCAATAAATTGTTGATAGGCATTTATGAGAAAGTCCTCATCTGGTGTCTTATCTCCAAACCTTTTTATAAATTCTGGATGGTTTGGAAGGTTCACTAACCAAGTGTCGTTTTGAAACAGATTGACCACAACTACATTTGGACGGTATAAAGAGAAATCCCAGTTGCTAGTGCTATCTGTAGGGAGTAATCGGTCATAAATCTCAGGCATGATCAACGGATCCCAGCTTACAGTGATACCAATACCACTTTTACAAATGCACTGATACTCTGCATCAAAATGTCTGGCTGTGATGGCTGCATAGGTTGCATAATTGTTCGTAAATGTACTATCAGAGCGATCTTTTCCAGATGCATCTTCTACCGCAAGTCCTGCAGTTATAGAGTCTCCATAAAACTCAATTTTTCTTTTTTTAGGCGAAGAAATTGCTAGCACTTTAGCATTTTCATTAATTTTAAACCCATAAAAATCAGTTTGGCCCCGACCCCACTCTGTACGTCTAAAAATTTTAATAGTGTGAGGTCCTTTGGATAAATTTGAAGCTAGTAAGTGGTACTGCTTTTTAGTCTCTGGTCTTAAAATAAAAAGGCTGTCGTTGTCTATAATAACATTGTAATAATTATCTCCAGTCTCATCTCTTAGTAAAGCTGAAATAGATTCGCCCTCAAAATTTATTTTTATGGAAGACCCAGACCAATTCAATCCAACAGCTTCAGAATTAGACAAATCAATTCTGCCCATGTACTTAATATCAGCGTTTGAAGCCCCGATAATAAGTTCGTTTTTAGCCGAACAGTCAATTAAAAAGACTGATACTAAAAGAAATAATATACGTAGGCTTGTCATAAAAATAGTCCTAAAAGTTATTTGTTTTAATGGGTCGCTTCTCCAGCACCGCTTGGTATTCTAATCTGTTCTACAATTTCTTGAACGTCTTGTGGTGGTGCTGGCGTAAACTTCATAATCGTAATGGACACTATAAAATTTAATAGCATGGCAACACTTCCAAAACCTTCAGGAGAAATACCAAACCACCACTGGCTTTTACTAGGAAGAACGTCGTCAAACCATCCGAGTTTATATTTCAACATATAATATAGCATGGTTACAATACCCACAATCATACCGGCTATAGCGCCTTCTTTATTCATTCGTTTATAGAAGATTCCTAAGATAATCGCTGGAAAAAAGGAGGCCGCTGCCAAACCAAATGCCAAGGCTACGGTAGCGGCAACAAAGCCTGGTGGGTTAATTCCAAAATAACCTGCGACACAAACCGCTACTACAGAAGATAACCGTGCGGCTACTAATTCATTTTTCTCAGAAATTTTTGGGTTGACTATTTTCTTAATTAAGTCATGAGAAACAGAAGCAGAAATCACTAATAACAACCCTGCTGCAGTTGATAATGCTGCTGCTAACGCACCTGCTGCCACCAAAGCGATGACCCAATTCGGTAGTTCTGCAATTTCTGGATTTGCTAAGACCATAATATCGTTATCGACGACTAGTTCATTTTGATTTTTATCCGCTACATACTGAATTAAGCCGTCATTATTTTTGTCTACAAATGTAATCAGTCCAGTAGTTTCCCATTTTCTGAACCATTCTGGGACCGTCGCATAGGGCTGATTAGAGAGCGTTTCAATCATATTTGTTCGTGCAAATGCCGCCACTGCTGGTGCTGTAGAATACAAGATTACAATGAGCAATAAGGCGATCCCTGCCGATTTACGAGCATCCTTGACGCGCTTAACTGTAAAGAAACGCACAATCACATGAGGCAATCCTGCTGTACCCACCATCAAAGCCAGTGTGATCGCAAATACATCCACCAAAGACTTGGTACCTTCTGTATATTGAGCAAATCCTAAATCAGTGCTTAAACCGTCTAATTTATCTAGTAAAAAAGTACCAGAGCCGTCTGCTAATTCACTACCAAAACCCAATTGTGGAATCGGATTGCCTGTCATTTGAATTGATATGAAAATGGCGGGAACCATAAACGCAAAAATCAAGACACAATATTGAGCAACTTGTGTATAGGTAATACCTTTCATCCCTCCTAGAACCGCATAAAACAATACGATTAGCATCCCAATAATGACACCTGTATTGATATCAACTTCTAAAAACCGAGAGAAAACCAATCCAACTCCTCGCATCTGACCCGCGACATAGGTAAAGGATACTAAAAGGGCACATATAACGCCTACTAGACGCGCCGTATTAGAATAGTAACGATCTCCAATAAAATCTGGTACCGTAAATTTTCCAAACTTCCGTAAATATGGTGCGAGTAATAAAGCGAGTAAAACATAACCTCCGGTCCATCCCATTAAATACACAGCACCATCATAACCTGCAAAGGAAATAATACCCGCCATAGAAATAAAAGACGCAGCACTCATCCAATCTGCTGCTGTAGCCATACCATTAGCGAGCGGCGATACGCCTCCTCCAGCTACATAAAATTCTTTTGTAGAGCCTGCCCGAGCCCATATCGCAATGCCTATATAGAGCGTAAAAGTGATACCTACTAAAATATAGGTCCATGTCTGAACAGACAGCGCTTGAACTAATAAAATACTATTTATCATAACCGTATTTTTTATCCAGTTTATTCATCAGTCTCACATATATAAATATCAATATGACAAATACATACATAGACCCTTGTTGTGCAAACCAAAAACCCAGTTTAAAACCTCCAAGTCTAAAGTCGTTCAGCACATCTTTTAACATAATTCCCGCTACAAATGAGACAAGGAACCACACGGCTAATAGTATAAATAAGTATCTAATGTTTTCCTTCCAATAGGCTTTTGACTTACTTTCTGTCATGTTGGTTTGGTTTAGTTGTTAGTATGTAATATAGTTATTTTTTATGTCCTAAAAATGATAGCGTTTAAAAGCTTCAATTGCCGCATAATCGGCGAGTCCTAAGTCATTATATTTTTTTGCGGTTAGTCGGTTTCTATCTTCTACGCGCACCCAAAACTCTCTGTTGTCATCGCCTTGAAACATTACACCGTCTTTTTGAGATTGATGATAAAAAATAGCGTGGCGTTTTTTAAGCACTTGATCGGGGCTCATTGGAACTGCCATTTCAATTTGATAGGGTTCCCATTCATGCCAAGCACCCCGGTATAACCACACCCAACAGTCCTCCATGTAGGACTTGTGTTTTAGGACTTCTAAAGATTCAAACAGTGCATCTAGGCACACTTTATGGGTACCGTGTGGATCTGCTAAATCTCCAGCAGCATAAATTTGATGTGGCTTAATATCTTCGATTAATTGACACACAATATCTATATCTTTCTGTGATAAGTTATTTTTCTTTACCATTCCAGTTTCATAAAAAGGAAGATTTAAAAAATGAACATTTGCATCTTCCAAACTTAAATATCGGGTGGCCGCTAACGATTCACTTCGTCTAATCAACCCTTTTAGTTTTAGCATTTCAGGCGAATCTATAACTTGATCTGTTTTATGGTTCAGGAAATTAATTAGCCTTTTAGGTTCTTCAGAATCTGGATTTAAAGCTAAGGAAATTTCGGCAAATTTTAACGCTTCTTCGTCAGATACTGCAATATTTCCAGAAGTTTGATACGCAACATGTACTTCGTGGCCCTGTTCTACCAGTCGATCAAAAGTTCCTCCCATTGAAATCACATCATCATCTGGATGTGGACTAAAAATGATGACTCGTTTTTTTGGAATATTGGCACGTTCAGGACGGTTGGCATCATCTGCATTTGGTTTTCCTGCAGGCCATCCAGTAATTGTATGCTGCATTTTATTAAACATTTTAATATTTAAATCATATGCATTTCCAACCGCAGACAGTAATCCAGACATTCCATTATTATTATAATCCTTATCGGTTAGTTTTAAAATGGATTGGTTTGTTAATTCACTCAACCAAAGAACAGCTTTTAATTTTAAGGTTTCACTCCAAACGCAAGACGTTACTAACCATGGTGTTTTGACACGAGTAAGTTCCTCTGAAGCGCCTTCATCCAATACAAAAGTTGTATTATTATGGCTTTGTAAATAGGTAGCTGGGACATTAGAGGTTACATCTCCTTCTATCGTTTTCTTTAATATTTCTGCTTTATTTGCTCCCCAAGCGAGTAGGACAATTCTTTTAGCAGCATTCACGGTGCCAATACCCATCGTAATTGCTTTTACTGGAACATTATCGATTCCTAAAAAAGCAGGAGCAGCATCGACACGAGTGATGTGGTCGAGTTTTATATTTCG
>Ga0115008_10003481_pt1 | contig 13042 bp, 10 predicted proteins | sample FraStrMetagenome_FD_87164 | JGI IMG/M metagenome (GOLD analysis project Ga0115008, IMG submission 87164) | Marine eukaryotic phytoplankton communities from Arctic Ocean - Fram Strait ARC3M Metagenome | ecosystem: Environmental > Aquatic > Marine > Oceanic | place: Fram Strait | collected...
CTCATCCTCTTCATCAGTCGATGTCTTTATTATGTCTTCTTATTTTACATAACAAATGTTCATCCTCCTTTCCAGCTCAACCTGATACATGTACATGTAGATTCATATGTAGTGACCTACACACACACATCCAATAGAAATTCCACATTTCTTCCTCCAGGATTTTGGACCTACCAGTACATGTATCTCTGAAACACCTTTCACCTTGACAGGGGATACTTTTTCAGAACCGCCCATCAACCGATTGTACACCCACTTGTTTGAAGAAGGGAAATGTTTAAAAAGCGCAGCAACGGTAAGGGCGTGACACCCGTTGGTAGCACGAAGCTATTCGAATCGATCCAGCGAGAGGATTATCAATACGCTATTCGTCGTGCCAAGAAGCGACCAGGTGAGATCGATCAATGGGTGGAGACAGCTGACGATGCGGTAGGAGCAGAAAAGAACGGCATCCTTCCCATTCATGCTGCGTGTAATACGAATGATCCCTCTTTGGAATTATTGAGAATTCTCATTCAGAAATATCCGGACTCGCTCGTGCTAAAGGATCAATACGGCAGGACACCGCTTCATATTGCTGTTGCTCAACCCTGTAGTCTGCAAATTATAGTCGAATTAATAAGTGACCATGCCATTGGTAAGGACGCCACGAAAGAGCCGGATGCGAATGGGGATTTACCATTGCACGTTGCATTAAATCATAACTTGAAGTCGACATCCTCTATTGGCGAAACCAGTCTATTTGAAGCGTTGTTTCCAGTAGTGCAGGAGTTGGTAAAGGCATATCCGCAGTCGGTGTATGAAGCGAATTTGGATGGAAAAACTCCTTTGAAAATTGCTAGGTTCAAAGATATGGGAATTGACGCGGAGGCAAAATCGAGGCAAAAGGAGCTAGTTGGTGTTTTAAATAATGGCGCGAGAAGAACTTCTACAGTTCCCTTGAATCCAGTGAAAAAACAAATTCACACTCAATCTCATGATCTCGATGCTGATGGAACTACCACTGGGGCTATGGACAAAAATGTCGCTGCTGATGAATTTCTGATGCAGGTGAGATTTGTTTTGCGCCTGACATGTATGTCTTGGGATAATAAATTTATATTGAGTATTCTATTACTTATCGAAAGGTACGAAAAGAAGAGCAAGAACGCAAAGTAGTTTTCCGTCAATATGCTGATGCCAAACGCAATGCTGAGGCGAACGGTGAAAAAGTGCCAGAATATGTGCCACCAACTCCGAAGAAAGCGTTCGAACCCAAACCTATTTTACCCACCCAAAATCAAATAAAACTACCTCAGTCAAACGGCTTTGAAGTAAGAAATGACCAAAAGATTGATATCCCTTATGATGAAGACAAAATTGCGATTAGTCCTTCTCCAGAGATATCACTTCACTTACCTCCTTCGATAGATAATCAGAAATACCTTCCTCTATCTTCTACTAAAGCAGTGGCGAAATCCTCGGTGCAGGAACCTCTTAATATGAATCGATTGGTGAGTCAGTCCCTGCTTATGACATACATTCGTGAAGCATCTATTCTTGTACTCAGGTTCCAAATTTACTGCAGTACAAATTTATTCAAAGACAAGACTGGAAAGGCGCTACGCGATGGGTTCAAAGTCATCCCAATGAAGCGGACGAACTGTATGTACATGAAGATGGAACAAAAAGTTTTCCATTAATGGAAGCAGTCAAGCGAAAGCCTACGTAAGTGGATGAACCTTTTTCGAGCTTTCTCTCTGGGCTAACCTCTCTTGTTTTATTGCAGCTTTGATTTTGTCAAAGAAGTGATGAAGAATAGCATCCGTGGAATTCTCACTAGTGATTCAAAGGGGCGCTCTCCTGTAAGTTCTAGGGGTTGTGACCATGTCTCTGCAAAAATTGTTTATTTTCTAATCGAATTGTTATTCAATATTTTAGCTCCACTGCGCAGTCTTAAATAGAGTGTCACCTGAATGCGTGGACGCTTTGCTTGCCAATGAGTATAAGGGTACATCGGAGAAAACGGATAATATGGGCAACCTTGCTCTTCATTATGCATACTCATCTGGTTTTGAGGTATGCGTTTATCTTATAATTTTTATTTCCATAGATCTGAATTGATATACTATTTTCCACATCAAACACAAGAGTGCGGTATACAAGTTGTTGTCTGCCTACCCGGAAGCTGCTAACGTTCGTAATAAGGATGGGAAAAGACCAAAAGAAATGGATCCAAACTTCAAAGGTGAAGTCGACGAGACAGTCCCAATCAAAGTACCCAAAAAAAATCGAAATCAAATCATGACCTTTATTGCTGAAGCAAACTGGGATGGCGTTATTTCTTTGTGTATGGATGGTTCGTACGAAGCGGAGCAATGGCTGATTACAGCAAATTACGATGAAGGTACGTATGAAGCAAATTTGGCGTAATTCATACTTTATATTGTTGTTGGAATCCATCTCACCGAGTAATCGAAAAAGGATCTCAAATTTTGACAAGAAATTTACCAATCCATATTGCGTTAACTAATCCGAATATACCCGTTGTAAGTGTGTCTAAGTTAATTCTAATCTAATTGGTTGATGCAGAATGTGATAAATCTATAACCTTCTGTCACATTGTCCGTACAGAAAGCAGTTGATGCTCTCGTGGCTGCGAACCCAAATTCGCTCTTCAGCAAAAATCATCGTGGTCGAATTCCTTTACATATTGCGTGCAAGCACGGAGTCTCACTTGAGGTATGGTCATTGACCTTCGCCAAATCTATTTTGCTTCAGCTTATACTCTAATTTATCTGAATAGGTAATTGAACATTTGGCGAAGAAAAGGGTGCAGACTCTGGAAATTAGAGACATGAATGATGAGTATCCAACGAACCTGGCCTCAAAATATGGTCATAATGATGCGTCATCTTTGTTGAGAGATATTTACGACAGTGAACATGCACGGGACCAAGGTGACGAATATTGGGCTACAAGGAAGGAAATGTTTCGCAATCCAAAGACTCGTGTCAGAGTAAAGAAGGGATCATCTACCAAAAAGGAAAAGAAGTCATCAAAATCACAAGGAAAGAAAAAACAGAAGTTCTTCGAAACCATAACTTCACAGAATTGGCAAAAGGCTTTAAGTATGTTGAAGGCGAATCCAAATTGTGGAAAGGAAATGGTCGTTACCAAATTAGGTCCAATCAATTGGAAACGAACTCCACTTCATGAGATTGTACGTCTAGATCCTCCCATTTTTCTTGTACGAGAATTGATTCGGGCTTATCCAGAAGCGCTGGCCGTTAAAGAATCCTTAGACAAGAGGTTGCCATTGCACGTTGCATGCGAAAGTTCACGGCTTGACATAATTGAGCTGCTAATGTCGAAATATCCGGATAGTGTATCAACGCCAGATGCAGAAGGGAGCATTCCAATTCATCTGGCTTCCTTGGCTGGATGCAAGACAGAGATTTTTTATAGTCTCTTGTCAGCCGACCCAGAAACAATTAATACTCCTAATCAGCATGGTCAAACACCAACTGATCTTAGTAAAGTACTTGAATATTCCAATAGGAAAAATGTAGTCGATTTACTCAATTCGGCAAAGGATAATTACGAGCGAAAGTACCATGATCTTCCTGTTGCTAAGGAAGCTGTTATGGTTTCAATGAGGTCAAGTTTAAGACACCTAGTTAGTGAGTCAAGAAGATCGCTAGTTGTTTCCGATGGATTTAATGGTGGAATAGTTCCTGACAGTAACCCAGTTTCGGCACCGATCAAATACGATGTTGAAATTTGCGAAGGAACAACCAAATTATCTCACTTGTTACTCTCTCGAGAGTGGGCTTCGGCCCTCACGTATATCATAGGTGCCGAATCTTCTTTTGTCAATGATGCTCGCATTTGGTTGACCATTCGTCATGGCCAACCTGCAAAAGATTGGCGAATATTGCCAGTTCACTTATCATTACTTCTACAAGCCCCGCTTGCAATTGTGAAAGGGTTATTAAATGTAATCGAAGGCGATACTCCTGCAACATCACCAGAGAGCCTCTCTCTTGTTCACCTTATAACGAAGTATACCTCGGAACCAGCATACCTCGAAGCTGTGAAGTTGAACGAAGAGGGAGTAAGGGAATTAACCTTCAATTTGCAGAATGCACTTCATACGGCCTGTGATGCGCAACCATGGTCACCGAAAAGAAATGATGCATCCGTTGAACCAAACCTAGAAGTGATTGAGACAATCCTGAATATTGATAGAACATTGGCGCAAAATACTGATTTTGAGGGTAACTTACCATTGCATATTCTTATTAGAAATTGTAGGAATAGTTTGTTGCCAAATACAAACATTATCGCAGCTCTTCTTCGAGCATATCCACCTGCCGCACAAGCTACAAACAATCACGACGAGACAGCACTTCAAATATTTTACGAAAAAGAATACGAATATAACGAAAACAGTAAGGAGGCTGATATGAAGAAAAGAGAAATTGCGACGATGTTATTGCAGGATGAAAGGTATTGGACGATTGGGAGTTCTGCAAATCTCCACGTCATCAACGAGGAGGAAGATTCTCTTAACAATAAGGCAGCTGTTGTCATACAGAAGGTCTGGAGAGGCTATCATGTTTACTTGGACTTCTGGTTTGTTTATCGCGGAATTTTGCGTCTTCAAGCCCAAGTTCGTTGTAATATCCAGCGTCAACTCTTTGTTCAGGAGAGATATTTGCGTGTTGCAAAGGAAGAGGAAGAAGCTCGACGCCTTCTTATCGCACAGGAAAACATGACCTTACTTGCCTATGAAGAGAAGGAAGATAATGCAGCTCAGGAAAAAGAGGGCGATAATCTTGTTAACGAGGAGAAAGTCAACTTACTACTTCTTGCCAAGAAAGAAGGTTTTGGACATGAGGATAATATACAACAAGAGGAGAATCCCAGCCTTTCTCAGGAAGAACACGAAACCCGTCTTGTTCAAGAAACACTAACCCAGCTTGCCGAAGAAGAGGAGAGAGATCGCCTTGTTGAAGAAAAAGAGATCCGCCTTACTGAGGAAGAAGAGAGAATTCCTGTTAAAGAAAAGGGTACCCGGCTTGCTGAGGAAGAGGAGGGCGCTCGTCTTGTTCAAGAAAAACACACCCAGCTTACCGAGGAAGAGGATAAAGCCCTCCTTGTTGTTGAGGAAGACGAGAGAGAGCACCTTGTTAAAGAAAGAGAGGCCCGGCTTGCTGAGGAAGAGGAGAGAGCCCGTCGTCTTCAAGAAAGACAGGCGCGGCTTGCTGAGGAAGAGGAGAGAGCGTGCCTAATTGCTGATGAAGAGGAGAGAGCCCGTCGTTTTCAAGAAAAACAGGCCTGGCTTGCTGAGGAAGATAAGAGAGTGCGCCTTATTGCTGAGAAAGAGGAGAGCGCCCGTCGTTTTCAAGAAAAACAGGCCCAGCTTGCTGAGGAAGAGGAGAGCGCCCGTCTTGCTCATGAAAAAGAGGCTCAGCTCTCTGAGGAAGAGAAGATCGCCCGTCTTGCTAGAGAAAAGCAGGCCCTTCTTGCCGAGGAAGAGGAGAGCACCCGTCTTGCTCATGAAATAGAGGCTCAGTTTTCTGAGGAAGAGGAGAGTGCCCGTCTTCATCAAGAAAAACAGGATAGAATCCGCCTTGTTTCTAGAGAAAAAGATGTCCAACTTTCTGAGGATGAGGAGAGCGCCCGTCTTGCTAGAATGGCCCGGTTTGAGGAAGAAAAGGAGAAAGTCAGCCTTATTAAAGAGGATCAGGCCCGACTTGCTGAAGTAGCGCGCCGGCAAGAAGCTAGATTGAAGTTAGAAGAAGAAACAAGGATGGAGAATACTAAGGCTGAATCAGAACAAGTGCAATTAGCATCCAAGAAGCCGTTAACCAGTTCGGCAGTGAATGAGTTGAAACAAAAAATTCCACCTGTAAAGAGCTTTGAAGAAGAAGAACAAATCCGCTTTGAGGAGCATACCCGGCCTGATCAAGAGAAAGTCCATGTTGAAAAGGAACGGGCTCGACTTGTGGCAATTGCACGTCGACAAGAAGCTAGGCTTAAGTCAGAAGAGAATAGGCTCAGGATAGAAGAGGAAAGAAAGATGAGGAATAACAAAATGGAGGCAGAGCAGGCACAATTAGTGTCCAAGCGGCTCGCAGCCATTTCGGCGGCGAAGAAGTTGGAAGATGAAGGTACGCCAAGAAAGAGCTTTGGAGTGAACCAGAAGGGCATCATTGGTGCTCGACTTCTACGTCACATATCAAATAGCGATAAAGGCAGGGATGATGATGAAGAGGATGAAGAAATTGTGGGAATATTTGCATTCAAGGAAAAAGAGCGAGCTACAGTGCTTTATTCTCAGTTGAATTCTTTGGTCGAAGGTGGAAAATGGAATAGGGCATCAAAACGTGTTCAAGGTAACATTCCTCAAGGAAATATGGTTTGTCTCGATTTATTGCTAAAGATTCGTCGTCTTTTCTAGGTTATAAGGGAGAAGCTACTTTATGGATTGTCGGACCAGATGAAAAAGGACTTGTATGGAAAAGGCTACCATTACACGGTAAGTTGTGTTCAAGAAAGCTTTTTGCCAATCTAAATTATGCTCAACGTTGACATTCTTAGCCTGCTGTAAGAAACAACCTCCGAAAGAATTTATTCAGGAGCTTCTTGGTGCATGGCGTGAAAGCTGTTCACATAAAGACAATCAGCGGGTAAGGAATTTTTTGATAAAATGATAAATGCCTTTCTTCCTTCTCGCTAACCTCTGTCTGGAAATTATAGTCACTTCCTCTCCACTATGCATGTGCCTTCGGTGCATCTATTGATGTCATAGAGCTTTTATTACGATCATCACCGAACTCTATTATGGTTCGGAACCGTGATGGACTTACTCCGATTGAAATTTTTAGATTAGCCTGCCAAGAACAGGAAGTTGCCTCGAAGGACGAGATTCTATCATTACTTGAACGTGATCCAACTTCTTGGGAAAATTAGGCTAAAGTAAAAACAGTGATAAAGCTTGGAAAGATGCCGGGAAAATTCATGAATCATTACTAGTCCTAGTGCAAGCTAAATGCTAACATATTTGTCTAACATCAATCCAATGTTACGACATGTACAACGAGATCATGGCAATATCAAATTTGTCGAAAAATACTTGCGTAGAATAATTTAAGTCATCCAAGTTACCGCTCTACCGTGTAAACTTGTACTGTCTTCTCAAATAAGTTTTCATCAGTTAGCGCATTACATGCAGCTCTTGCAGCATCTCTGCGGTTTATGCGACGATTTCTTTCATTCTTTTTTCGACCAGTTATTTGATCACCATCGATAGAACTTCTACTTTCGATAGCTTCTTCTAATTTCACTTCAAGCCCTTCATCAACAAAGTTTTCGTCGTATTTTGCCATTTGCAGTATCGTATATGATATCGAAGGAAATTGTTCACGTAAGATCCTTTCTCCGTCTCGTTTGAGGGCAATAAAATCACCGAAAGGCGTCACAAAGTCATCAAGAGCATCTGGGGCAGAAGATATTAACACAAAGGAAACCGGGCCTCCCTTTTGTTGGTCATTATTTTCATTCCTCCATCTCTTATTTCGCTTTCCATTCTTGAGACCTCCCAGGATATTTTGAATGCCTTCAATCTCAACCCTGCCCTTGGTAGGGGCAGCTACCGCACGAAACAAAAACGCAATGTCTAATCCACTCACAGCACGGGGTTTGTTTCCATTGAAATCCGTAGCACACCATATAACGGAGTCACAGTCTTCTGTAATTGTCATGCATTGTACCGGATCCAGAAGTTCAACATCGATTACTCGCAAATTGCGCAAGTTGTACGATGCCATCTCGTCAGTGTACATAAAGGTAGCATCCCGCTCTTCACTCCACGCTGCTCCAATCTGTCCACGTCCATCTTCAGCACCCACTTCATACGATAACCGTCCATAACCTCGAGTGCTAGCTTCACCGACATAATGAACTGCAGCAACGACTTCCGTGTCTGGATTATTCCTCAAAAGATAACGACATACCATCGACCCTAATCGACCGTTAGCTCCAACTACGAGCACCTTTTTATTCTTTAACGAACATCCCTCATCCTCCTCCTTCTCCATAACGGCAGTGGTAATATCATCATCCCGTTGATACGACGACGATCGCCTATTTTCTCCCAGTGCCTCTTCCAGTTGTCGTGCCTGTTCGCGTATGACTTCAGCCTCCCTCCGCAATCGCTCGGCTTCTTCCTCTGCGGAAGATGCAAGAAGTCGCATCGCCCTGTTATCATTCGTGCTTTGTTTCATGCGAATACAACAAGTGCTTGGAAAGCTCCAGCATACGCACATTCTCGATAACAGTGCCCCAACGACGATTAAACGAGGGAAGGATATTGGTGAATGACATGCCGTCATCTCCGCAATTTGGATTCGGGTACCTGCTAACAATATTGTGTTGTGAGGGTATTCACCTGTTGGGTGCGTGAATGTTGGCTCATCAAGTTACCTTCGCCTTCGCCTTCCCTGAGTAGATCTAGTTTCTCGAGAAACAAAAAAAAGGAACGCATCGTGCTACCGCCTGCCGCCTCATGGTCGTCGCATGTCGAGATCGAGGCACCGTGGGGGAAGAAGACGTGGCTCTCTTTATGGCTAAATAAGCTTTTACGGTTATTAATGAAACTCAACTTTTTGCATTCGCAAAAAGTACAAAAAACAAAAGTTTTTAGCTCTCAAACACGTACTTGTTTTTTTTGGACTTTTTTATGACTTTTGCATTCATAAAGAAAGGGGTTCATTACGTAACATTGCAACAACGTACGAGAGACAAACATTGTTAGTATCCGGCGTTTCATAGTTTATTTGTTCAAGTTGATACGGGTAAAGAAAGTGTTGTGTATGTCATACGAAAAAGCAGGAATATTGTTACAAGGATCGGTGCAAGGGAAAAAGAGATTAGGCATAATCAAAATTCTGAATTATTGAAGAAGGATGGAGGAAGAATCGGGAGCAGAACTTCGTCATGATAGCCAACGAGCAAGAAGACGGTGGGCGAAATTAAGAAATGCAATTCTTGGCAATACTAATAGTGATGGAAGAGACTTGATCGATGGTGGTCAGCAACAGCTGTGTGATGATTACTTTTCTGTTGCATTGACAAAGAAACAAAAGTTGAGTCGTGAGACTGCCAATATGCTGATGAACGAAGACGATCGTTTAAAAATTATTCGAGTGTCGAAACCTCGAATAAATAGTAAGGAATGTTCATCAATGAGTGATTTGGACGAGGATGGAAAGAATAACATCGCCGACAGTGGATATATCCGTTCTCAGTACGCTCGATTTGTTCTGAAACTTTCGTTGCTCGTTCAAGCTCAACGTTGCTGTCGAAAGGTACTGACAGGACGCAGTACCAACACACAACGCGTGAGTTTGATTGCTGCTGGAAATGCTATTAGTACGGCTATTGATGTTAGCGAGTACCTATTGCGAAGAGGTTACGTAGATGCAGTAAGCCGCATACTTACAGATTCTTCATCTTTGACGAACGAAGCCAAAAGAGGTTATGATAAGGATATCGACACGTTAACAGCAACGATTCAAATACAGCTGGATGCGAAATCAGTGAAATCAATCATTTTGGATAGCGATTACAGTTGTCCGCCCAATGTTTTTTCATTTTCGCAGGCAGAAGATGGTGATGGTCAATTTGCATGCATGGAATACATTATTTCTCCGCACGGACTTAAATCGCCGTCGACCTCATTATCATGCAACAAAATACACATTTTGACTCGCGAGCGCCAGCATCAAGGTAAGATCAGCCTTCTTGACTTAGTCAGTGAGAGGCACGTCAATGTCGACAATACGGGGAATGTACATGTTTGGGACGCATCGAGTGTATTGGCTTATTCCCTCATTAGCAGCAATGTCAGCAAGGAAGCAGTGGCAGATGGAATCTTTGGGATCGATAATATACTTAAACTAGCTCATTTAAGATCGATAGGGGATGAATCGTCGTTGGATACCAAACAGCTAAAGAACACAAGAAAATTGAGCGTTATTGAGCTCGGTGAGTATTTTTGTTACCTCTTCTTATGACTATATATACATTGTATCTGAATATTTTTTGTTTCCGCAGGCTGCGGTATGGCAGGATTGGCTGGTTTGGCACTGGGTGCGGCACAAATGTCTGGTTACACCTCTTCATACGACGCAAATACGTCAATTGAAGTTTTGCTGAGCGATGGGCATCCACGTTCAGTTCAGAATAACATGCTGAACGCAACATTAACTTCAGCCTACTACAATGCGATGAAATCAGGAAATGTTGTTCGATCACAACCTTTACAATGGAAGGACGATGATGAAGGTGCTCGCGAGTGTGCTCATCTAACTCGACGCCGCTATTTCCAATTGTGCTTGGTATCCGATTGTTTATATTTTCAAAAGTTTCATGGAGCCCTTGCCGCAACAATCGGACGTTTGCTAGTGATAAATGGTGTTTGCGTGTTGTGCCAGCCTCCGCGAGGAAATTCTCTGCGAAATTTCATAGCTCTTTTGGACTACATCAACGATGAAAAGCCATTGTTTGATGTGCGGCTCTTAAAAGACTATAATGAAGACGTGACAAAAATAAGGAAAAAATTAGAAGAAAAACAAGGGTCAAAAATAGATCCCGATAAGATCTTTCCTGTCATGCTGATTTTGAGAAAGAAGCGGGCGTATATTGAGAGAGAAGATACTTTGCGTGTGGTGAAACATATGAATGCTCGGTCTCAAAACAGGGACGAAAAGCACTCGCCTGAGAGTGAAAGTAATTAGCAATTCCACACAAAAAGGAATACATGTTCAATGGAACTTTCACTTTCTAAAACTTGAATGGCCATTACGTGCGATCCTATTTTGGTTGGTCCAGTATATTATTAAAATGTAACAATAAACTCCGAGGGACAAGCAAATGAGACTAATTAATTATCTCCATTTTCCTTTTTCAATAAACCGCCTCTATGCCAATCTTCCGACAAAACATTTTTTCCTCCTCATATATTGTTTTGCAATCACCAATCAACCAATCCAACTTCCTCTATTCGTTCATTTTTGAGTGCTGGTTCGACCGCGGGTCTTGAACTAATTTAGATATCTACGTGCATTGTATAGTCGTACATAATAATTGATATTGACAATTGACACGGAAACTATACCACACATAATGAGTGCTGGGTGCTGAGTGCTTGGCAGCAAAACACCGAAGACTAAAGACATAAACTCTACCAATTAAGCAAAATAGAAGGATGTTCAAGAAACGCAAACAAAAAGCAAATATTCGTAGAAAAAGACCTAATGAAGACGATGAGGACGATGATGAGAAACAGACAGATATTCAGACGGTAGAGACTGCGCCTTCCAAGAAAATCAAACCTTCTGCTTTATCGGCGTCCACGTCCACGACTTCTGATAAGAACAGCATTATGCATACATTCTCAAATAGTGATGCCAACGAGTCATCATCGGGTAGGAAAAGTGGTAAAGAACTTGCCACAGCTACTGCTGAGTATACCGAGGATGTAACGAAGGCTAAGCATGATCGAGAAAGGGAAGGTGGCTCTGATGTTACCCTCGAAGGTCGTAATCAGCAGAAGAAGCCTCCGAGGAATAAATTTTTGGCAGGACCTCTCCGTGCGCCATCGTTCGTACGTTCAACGTGCGTGTTTGACTATCAGCCAAATATTTGCAAGGATTATAAAGAGACTGGATTTTGTGGGTTCGGGGATAGGTATGTTAAACCCATCGAAGCTGCATGAATTGAAAGTCATAATGCTCCAAATCATATTCATTTATATGTATATACCTAACCTGCACACTAACATACGTTACAATACGATATTAGCTGTATTTATCTCCACGATCGAGGTGACACGATAGCGGGGTGGCAACTAGAGGCACAATGGGAAGAAAAGAAAAAGAAAGAGGAAAGGAAGAAAGAGCGTCAGATGAACAAGTTTCTCATGTCCATGGGAACAGATGAAGATGACCATGATAATTCTACTAGCAGTGACATTGAAAATGATCTTGACAACGATTCAGAATCAACATCCAATACAGAAAACTTCCCATATGCATGTCATATTTGTCGAAAGCCATTTGCCGACCCTGTCGTTACGATATGTGGTCACTACTTTTGCGAGGTTTGTATCACAAAAAAATTTCAACAAGTTTCCCCATCTTGTCCCGTGTGCAAGAAAGATCTACAGGGTATTTTTAATTACCCGGTGCGACTTTATGCAAAACGGAAACGGATGGGATGTAAGGATTGGGAAGACTTTGCGAAAAGAAAAATGTAGAACATTCAGAAGAAATTACTGGCATAAAAATTTCAAAAATTTTGCGCTGATTGATTTTAATTCAAACGTAACGTGTTTGAAGAAAATATTTTATTTGGTCGCATAATCAGGTGAATGCAGAGCCATACTTTAGGACCTTGATTAATCGATTTCGAATGAGAGGTCACGTCTTTGTTTTTGTCTTATTTATCATCTCTTCGGTTCTTACCCTTTCCTTCGGAGACAACCACGAATAACCATTCTGACATAACTACCGGTAGTGTGCGGGCGAGCAAAAAATTGTTGCCTAAATATTTTTGAAAGATGGGTCGATACAATATACTTTGGAAAGTGTCGGCGCAATCATTTTAAGTTCTAACTTCCGAATTTGCATCGGGTTGCAAGAAGCCCAGCACCATGTCACGATCGTGCAAGTGTATGCTTTGCGCGTATGCGTATGTGTGATTGTTAGTTCGGATATGCTTTTGCTTTGTTCAACCATTAGTGGTTACTTTGTCTTACGTTCATTACGGAATCAGAATTGTAATGCCACAGTATATGCGACGTCTCTTTATCGATCAATGATGACGTAGGGGATTTGAGTGATTGGTGCCTTATCAGCTCACCCTTGCCTTGCAGTTCCATTTTTTAAACTGTATGCTTTTATTTTATTAACTTCTACTCTTGTACCAGGTATAAATTACTTTGTAGTTACAACTCATCCTCTTCATCAGTTACAGGTTCGGAAGAGGAGTA
>Ga0115008_10003482_pt1 | contig 13042 bp, 10 predicted proteins | sample FraStrMetagenome_FD_87164 | JGI IMG/M metagenome (GOLD analysis project Ga0115008, IMG submission 87164) | Marine eukaryotic phytoplankton communities from Arctic Ocean - Fram Strait ARC3M Metagenome | ecosystem: Environmental > Aquatic > Marine > Oceanic | place: Fram Strait | collected...
GCTGCCCAATGCGGCATCGCCCTCGTAGTGAGGGGCGTCGAGGTCGCGGGAGTGCGTCGACCAGAGGCGGGCCAGGGCCTGCTTTTGCACGTCGGTCAGGCCCACCAGGGGCGGCTCGAGGCCTCCTCCTCCTCCTCCTCGCGCTGCCGACGCCGCCGCCATACTCGAAGTCTCTTGCCTAGCTACTAGCTAGGTCGCGATCGCATGGCTACTACGAGTAGTAGAGTAGAGTTCGTACTCGTAATAGAGTATGGCTGCCTCGCGATCGCCTCGCCTGCATAATAATGGCGCGCAATCTGATCCCGAAGATTGTGCCTCGAAGCATCTGATCCCGATTTTGATGCGCCACTTCCGCCATCGCATCGTCACTTACTTGCCACTTCTTCGCTTATTCATTTTGATTGAGGCCAAGTAAAAGTGACCGTGAAATGAAACGCCGGCGACAGGATCCCAACCACCGCCTTGTGCTTGTCTGTAGCTGTGCCTGGCTCTTGGTGGCCTCGCACTCGTCCTCCTCGGTCGCCGCGTTCACTGCATTTGGCCGTACACCAGTTCGTGCTCATCAGGCATCCTGCTCATCGCATCGCCGACACCCATCAACAGCGTGCTTATCGGCCGCAACAGCACCATCGGATGGAGGCACGCTCTGCATCAAGTTCTCGCGGTGCTATCAGAGATTCGTTGCCTACTGTCCGCGACGAGGACGTCCGGGAAAAAGGGAGGCAAACACTGACGTGATCTTCGAGAGCAAAAGCAATCATAATAATGCAACGACCAACCGGCGGCTCTTCTGCCGCTTCGACGACGAATGCAGGGAGGTTGTGCAGAGCTTTCTGTATCTGGATGAGGCGCTGGAGCTATATCCCAGCGCTCGGCTGATGAAGCTACAAGAAGTGTCGGACAGGGAGGACGATGCCGATTACAACCAGATAGTGCCCGGCATGGGCATTCGACCGTCGAGTTCAGTGTCGAGAATTATTTTGGATCCAAACAATAGAGATGTTGGACTTGTTATGGAGGACGATGAGGATGGCATCGAGGAGAACACTAACAGTAATGCTGGCTCATTACAGACAAAGAAGGAGAACATTCACCACAATATTACCCGTCAAGGTCTCGAAGCATTGGAATACTTGACATCTCTCACGGTAAGTCTGGTCGCCAGCCAATCCAGAGACAAGGGCGATGACATGGACACACTTCGACAGAATATTGCATCAACTTTGCGAGAACGAATCGGGATGAAACGTTTCATGGAACACAGTCCACAGTCTTTGCAACAAAACTACCACCGTTTGATGGACTTGTTCACAAGAGGTAGAGCTTGGAATGCCGACGGCGGGGGAATAGATGAGATAATAGGACCTGGACTTGCTCTGCGAGAATCCGAGGCAAGGAATGTCATATCATACTTCCCAGAGCTTTGTCTTTACGATTATCACGAGGTGGAGGAGCGAATACATTTCTTCTTGTCGCCATTGCCTCCAGAAGATGTGGTGGGTTCCCTGAGTGATGCCCCGGCAAGCAAACGAAAAAGACGTGGCCGAAGACCATCCAATTCGACCTCAAATGCCGGAGGAAAGAAAGTTGACTGTGAGTTTTCTGTTTGTATCCCCCCTTCATCGAACTACCGTGTGATTGTATTGAACATTTACTTATCTAATTCCTTTCACTCTGCTTTCTTTGTCTATTACTTCGTATCAGGGGCAAGACTTTCTTGGGAGGGATTTGGAGCAGGTTTCACGATCCAACAGGCAACTCAGGCGGTACGAGCAATTCCAAATTTACTCTCCTTACACCATACCGATTCGCGTAAACCAAACATGCTTTACTTCATGCGAGAATTGGAGGTATCGGCCGATATGAGTATTCCAACGGAAAGAAATCTCGAGAAATATCTCCTGGGCACGGAGCCGAGTGATGTATGGGCCTTTGCATACCTCCACACACTCGGTTTGCAGTGGAGTCAATTGCGCATCATTTTGGATGCATATCCTACGCTGACATGCATTGGCACCGAAGCAAACTGGGAACTTCGCCAAAATAAAGGAACTCGAAAGGCGTTGGATTTTTTCTCTCTCACCTACCTAAGGAAAAGACTTCAAATCGGTCCACGGGATGTCTTTATTATGCTCAAGGCGAGTAGAGTCCATCGTTTTCTGTTGCAGCAGCTTGCCTCGATGTTTATAGCATGTATTTGAAGTGATCTCACGTTTTAGTTCCAATGCCATAAATACCCGCAGACTCATCCACAGTTATCATGGTACAAGATCGAACATATGCTACCAAAATTGGAAGCTTACCAGGATAAACTTGGTCTAACAGGTCGTGATCTCAGAAAAGTTCTGCTGCGCCAACCTTCCCTTCTCGGTCTTTCAGAGACATCATTCAACGAAAAGTTGGGCTTTTTCTTCGACGAAGGTAAGCAGTAGATGACCGTTTGGTGTCTTCGATTGCACTGCAATTTGTTGCTTCCTACTAGTCTAGCTAGGCCCCCTATCTCATTTACATCCACCTTCCCGACGTGATCGTCAAACTGTACGTGTAGTCGGCATGACGGTCGTGGAAACCCGACAAGCCTTTCTAAAGCAGCCGTCCATGCTGCAGTACAGTCTCGAAACGCTTCGTTCAAAGTTGGACTTTCTTCGAAGTGAGCTTTGTATGTCACAAGGGGTCGCCTGTAGAGTGCTACACGCAGCCCCTGCTATTTTCGGCATTTCATTGGCAGAAAATTTACGGCCCAAAGTGGCCACATTGATGATCCGATGTCGTTTTCCAGTAGAAGAAGTCGGGCTCATTGCGGCAGCAGTTCCGAGCATCTTGGTGCTTAGCAGCAAGAGAAAAATCGAGCCCTGCTTATCATATCTATCCGTTGCTTTGAAATTGCCAGATGAAGTCTCCTTGGGATCAATAATCAAAGCTGCTCCTCGAACATTGATTCAGAGCATAAATTCGTCGCTCGAGCCGAAACTCCAAATGTTGGATGAGGCCCTCGAAAGAGAACGCACACAAGGGAGAGAAGCCTCTTCTTCGCGTACCGGCGATCTGAGAGTCTCGGATATGTTTGTAAAGAACCCAGCGTTGCTCGCTACGACCAATGCCATTCTAGCCAAAAGGATTGAAGCTAGCATGAAGAGTCCTGATAGTACCCTCGCTGAAGCTATGGGTCCATCGCCCAAAGGAAGGAGACCAAAATTCACCATCGACAACGACAAAGTTGTAGCAATCGCAGAAGGTGGGGAAGGCAAAGCAAACAAAGGCAGAATCAGGGGGGATCGTGAGTTTATGAGCGAGTCCATGGCTGCGGCTATGTCTTCTCTTATGTCATCTGGCCCTAGTTATAGCGATCTTGTGTCCATGTCACCTGCTGGAACTGGTTTGACTCCTCTTGCGATCACCGCCTTTATTAGCGGCCAAGTGTTCCCCCCTGACACTCCCGAGAAACCAAGGGGGCTCGATCGAATGGGAGGGATGGCCATTCAGATTGCTCAGAAACTATCAGCGCGGCAGCTCAAGGCTGCAGCGGAGTCAAGCACAAGCGCGGTGATCCCAGAGACCGACGAACCCGGCAGCAACTATGAAAGCGGGCTGATCTTGCTGAAATATCCACATCTACGAGCCTCGAGGCACCGATGCGAGCTTTGTGCCTGCGAAATTGCTCTCAAGATAATCCTTCTCTTTCTCAGAGAATCTGCGTCCTCCTACGACCTATCGAAGTTTGATGTCCGGATCGAAATATGTACAGATAGTAACTATGTGATGAAAATGGTGAAAGATAAAGATCTGATGCGGCGCTTGGGAGATTGTTCCGGTCTTATAGAAAATTTTGACTATCAAGGCCCTGGTCCCAAATCCCATGCCAATCTCGACATATTGTTCCCTCTTTCTCAATATTATGTTGATATCACCACGGGCCGACCGCGACCCATCACCGTTGCCGCCATTGCCAATGGCAAAGGAAATAACGAAAACTCAGATGATGTGTGCATAGGAGGGAGCGTCGGTATCTCCTTCAAGCACATATCTGACGTATGTAGTGGCAAAGTGGCGGAACAGACGACCTACCAGATGTTCAAATACGCCAGACAGGCAGCCATGTGGTCATATGACAGAGATAGGAAGTTGAGGCTGGGTAGTTTGAGTTAGCAAACTATATATAATAGGTCAAAGCAACAACAGTAGTCTCTCTTACCCCTACCAGATTGATGTCGCTACGTAGCTAGATCTACATAGCCAATTTTTGTTCACGGTACCATAAATATCTTGGTCGCGAGACGTCTTATCTTACTCATCACTCCCCTCTCTAACGGCCGAATACGAATGCCTTGGTCGGGCGAAGTGGCTGATGGAGGATCTTGGCGTGGAAGTGCATTTATTTGTCGAAGGATCTCGGCCGCAGGAGTAGTATCGCATCAGCATGGAGATGAGGAGAATTAATCCAGTGCAATCCAATCGGATATTACACACACCGCCATTGGAGCATCGCCTTCGTGCCAATCTCCAATAGATTGTTAAACTTCGTTCCCCGTCCGACCGCCCGGACCCGCCCGACCTGTGAGAAATGAGAAGGTGGGTGAGGAGATAAAAAGACAGCGGAGCGCGATATATTAAACATCTTCGGATTTTTTTTCTTTTTTTCGCTTATAATTTGCTTCTATATGCACAGCGCAACCTTAGTCGACCTTTCGACGGTAGCTGCATCCCTCGGTAAGTCTGGCCTTGCCGCCGGTGGGTTGGCAGAGCATAACATTGCAGGATCCGCACAGGACGACGGTCTGGGCGTGGCTAAATACGGTGGTGATCTGGAAGCATCCGGGGCACTTGATGTCCATGAAGAAGCTATTGGGGGTCTGCACAAGTCGCTTGAGCTTGTGTGTGCTGGCCTCGGCCTCCACGGTGGGGTTAAGCAAATCGACGGGCATTTTTATTTGATGAGGGGTGGTGTTGGGTTTTGATGGAGGGAAATCCCGAAAAATACAAAATGTGCGAACTGCTGTGGAAAGTAAAAAAAAGAGCAAGGGAAGGGAGGGGCACGGTGAGAGTGATTCGTCAATGGGCCGTGCAATTTGGGATAAGTGCGATTGAGGCCACAGCCGCCGAGAGCCCACCAATCCGAGGACGACGCAGCCGAATCACGGGTTGGCGCCGGGGTCCAACAGGTTATGGGCCATCACCGAAAACCCAAGCATGACACACACGCCATCGCCATCGCCATCGCCTGGGGGGATATCGCCCCGGTGTCCATCGAATCCGATCACCGGGCACCTGCAGCGCAGGAGCATCGGTCGGTATCGGCACCATTCCATCCGTCGCGTCCCACCCACAACCAACCCAGCTCGCCATCGTCGGAACGCACCTTTCAACTGCACTGTGCTGGACGGCTGGACGCGCCCCGAAGAAAGCTGTAGTGACGGGAACAATATCATGTACATGTTCCCGTTCTCCACACGACCAACTGTCAAAAGAAAAGTGAGAAGGTAAGTGGTAAATTAGAGTTCTGTTGCGTCATTTCAACGCCACGCCTTGCTTGCTTGTTCGTTCCAAGAAGTTCCGGTTTCCGGAAGCGAAATCCACCAACGCTGACTGACTGACCAAACGCCACTGAAGGTAGGACCACTTCTGCATTTGCCTTGCGTCTGATAGCCCCGAGAAAGATGAGCGGCGGCCACTCGCACGGCCACCACCATCACCATGGTCGCGGCGAGCACGGGTGCGGCGACGCGGTCGAGATGAGCAGCAGCGGCGGCGGCGCGGAGCATTACGCCGATGCCGCCTCCTCCGACCGGCACCACCGCCACGGCGATGACGTTGCCGCCGCCGACAAGGACCAACGCGCCTTCGTCCTCCGTCGGCTCAAGATCGCCTCCTGCCTGTGCTGCGCCTTCTTCCTCGTCGAGGTGATCGGCGGCCTCCTGGCCGGTTCCCTGGCCATCCTGTCCGATGCCGCCCACCTCTTCGCCGACCTGGCCGCCTTCGTCGTGGCCATCGCCGCGTCGCACCTGGCGGCGCTCCCCCCCAGCTCGGACTTTACCTTCGGATACAAGCGGACCGAGGCGCTGGCGGCGCTGTTTTCCATGGCCTCGTTGGCGGTCGTGTCGATATTTCTCCTGGTGGAGGGCGTTCGGCGTCTGTGGCCCTTCATCGTGAGCTGGATTACTGGAGAGGAGGAGGCCGACGCAGGTCATGACTTGGACGTCGATGGCAGATTGATGAGCCTGATCGCCTTCATTGGCGTGGTCGTCAACGTCATCCTGGCCTTTGTACTGGGCGAGCATCACGTCCATCTGCCCGGCGGCGACCATGGACATTCCCACGAGCACGAACATGGGCATCACGGCGGCGATTGTGGCGGTAGCGGTAGCGGTGGCGACACGAGCCACACGTGCGGCAGCGAGGAGGAGGAGGGTCTGCTCCTTTCCAACATGCCCAAGACGCCCGAACGGAATGGAGATGGCGGCGCCAATCCCAAGGCAATGTATGGGACGTCGGCATCACCGGGGAATCTGGAGAGGTTGCACACCGACGAGATTCCGCACTCGCACGCAGAGGCCGATCACCAGAATCATCAACATCATGGGGAGAAGAAGCGCAACATCAATCTGCACGCGGCGTACATTCACGTTCTGGGGGATCTGGCCCAATCGGTGGCGGTCCTCATCGCTGGCATCACCATCTGGTGGAAGCCCGAGTGGCGCGCCATTGATCCTATTTGCACCATCCTGTTTTGCATGGTCGTATTTTACTCTACCATCGGGGTGATTCGCAGCAGCATTTCGGTCCTCCTCGAGGAGGTACCTCCCCACGTGGACTGGGATGATGCCTACCGCGACATCTCGGCGGTCCCCGGGGTGTTCAACGTCCACGATCTGCACATTTGGTCCATCAGTCATGGCTTCGTTGCTCTCAGCGTCCATGCCAGCGCCAACGATCCGGACGGTGCGCTCCAAAAGATCGAGGCGGTCTGCAGCCGGCACGGCATTGACCACTCGACGATCCAATTGCAGAGTGCCGAAGGGGGTGCCGATTGCATCACGTGCGGGCCTGGGATGCTCCACTGCATGTAAATGTTGATCGATTTCATTCGGTGAAACTGGGTGTGAACACACACGCATGTTTGCAAATTGGAATGGATGATAGAAACTACCGTATGTGCTATGCTAATCACTGTAGTAGAAACCACACCTGTTAATAGAAAGGATGTTGACTACCACGTAGTAGTAGACTAGCTAGTACGGTAGCGTAGGGGGGGCTGACATCAATGAAAAAATTCAATGAAAAAATCGGCAGGAGGCAGGAGGCTCTGAGCCGATGAGCTTTGGCGGATTTGGCGGTTGCGGCCTTCGATCCTTCGATCCTCTTGGCGGCGACATGCCGCGCGGTCTCATAATATCATCCCAGTCTCGACTCCTCACTCTTCGCTTCACCGTCATGGTGATGAATCGCCGCCGCCGTACTACTTGTACTGCTACCGCCGCGGCGGTAACTGCTTTCCTATCTCTGGCATGTACTCGTACCACTCTTACTCATGGCCAAGCACCAGAACATGAGCGTGTAGCAGAATATGAGCGACGGCTTCATGTATGGCCACCCAACGACGATGAATATAAGCCGCCAACCCCGGGATGGCGCGATTTGATGAAGCGACGAATTGCTCAGCTGGAACAATTTGACGACGAAAAACTGACTGCCAAGTGGAATGGCTTCATGGTCCTCGTACATTCGGCAGTTCTCTGCCAAAACTTTACCGAATATGGTTGGGCCTTGACCAAGGCACCACAAGATGTGTTGGACATGTTGCGATGGGACCTCCATCTGGGGATGGTAAACGGCAATCCCGAAAGGGAGGGCGTCGACGATTTGGAGGAGGACATGGGCGATCCGCTGTTTGTTGACATTGGAGAAGAGAGGAGCAGGACCATTCTAGACAGATTGAAGCCCATCCACTCAGCTTGGTCTGGTGTCGAACTCGAAGGCGCGATAGCGTATGGGCTTAGAATCTACAGAGAAGGGGCTACTTTGAGTATGCATCAGGATCAGACGGGCACCCATGTCATTTCCTCGATCTTGCACGTCGATCACGATCCCATGGGCGATCCATGGCCCTTGGTCATCGAAGGATTCGATGGAACAACCAACGAGGTCTTCCTTGAGCCGGGAGATTTACTATTGTACGAGTCGAGCAAGTGCATCCACGGACGGTGAGTTTGCATGTAGTTCAAAGTTCCGTTCGTGTCTCTTGGGATTTCGGATCATCTCTTTATTAACTGCATACTTACTACCGGTACGTATATTACTCTAACCCATCATGTGTGTACATTCTCCAGACCCAAGAGGTTCAACGGGGCCTGGTACTCGTCTCTTTTTATTCACTACCACCCGACGTGGTGGGATGCCAAGCGAGTTGCTGATGACATTATGTACCGCATCCCACCTTCGTGGGACAAGGTGAAACCTCGAATTGGTGACGTTGGCGCTGTCATTGTGCGTGGCACGTCTTTTCGGGAGCCAGAGTGTGAGCATGATTGGTGTACGCTCAAGGGAGCAAAGCAATGGAAAGGCCCGGTAGAAGAAGGCAAAATCCTCTCTGGCTCGGGCGAGATCATGGATTTGAATCTGGACCGAGTACCAGTGCAATGCCCGGTACCAAAAGACGAAGACGAATTATAGCGGATATTATAAGTCTTTAAAAGTGCAGACAGAGTACCTAGGTAAGCTGTGTGTACAATTAAGTCATTGGGTTTGTGTCCGAGAACTACGTAGCTGCATGCAGCATCTTTCTCAACTCAGCACTCGTTCGTTCCTTCTTCTCTTCGCTAGACAGACTATTCCACAGCTCCTCTCCTGCCACCTTCTTCGCTTTCATCATGGCCATCGGAAATTTTTTCTTGGCATCTGGATGGGATGTGATATCATCGGCAGTATCATTTCTTTCTGTAGATGCTTCTTGGTCTCCCTCCAGATCGGCCACGGCTGTTGCTTCGACCTTTTTTTCCTCCTCTTCCATCATTTCTTCCTCCTCCTCTTCATCTTCTTCGTCCAGCATTATCTGCGATTCTCGGACTTTACGGAACTTGAGAGCCATGTACAATCTGCTGATTTCCCACTCATCATCCGAAATCGAACCATTTCGATTGAAAACCTTCATGTTGTAGAGAGCATTATGGGCGTTCGGGTGCTGACTGCCCTTCTTGCGTTCGGAATAAAACTCATGAAAGTTTGTTGCATATTCCAACTCAAAGCCCGCAGCCTCAGCAAGCGATGTAAGAGCAGGCAGAGGTGACAGCCACTCGGGAAGATCAACGGCCTCGCCAACCCCGCTGGCGTGGTCTTTTCCTTCAACAAGAGTGAAAGTATACTGTAAGCCATAGAGCTTATCGTTCATATACTCTTTTCCTTCGTACCGGTTGTCCTTGTTCTCGACGAAGATATTGCGCAGTGTTTCATTGTCAAATTTAATCCGACAGGCACCATCGCCAACCTTGATGGTCGCTCCATCCTTCGTGCCGCCGCCATTTTCGTCAAAGTGAAGGTCCAACCCTTGGTCCATCAGGTGATACATAATCACCCTCGCATCAATCGTTGTGATGATTAGGTTGCCTCCAATATCGAGCAAATCACTGACAGTCTTGAAGAAACGCATGGCCCTCTTCCGAGACGACATCATGTAGTGGATTGCAAATTGAATGGACACAACGTCAAACTTTTCAGTCGGAGTAATGCCGCCTCCAATTACAAAGTCGAACTTTGGCTCGAGGACTTCGTTGGTAGGTTCAGACGCCAGCGACCAAGAGAGGAGCTTTTGCACCCTTCGACCCTTGGCCCGTCCGGGGACGTCGAATCCCAAGTCAGCGCATGTGAAAGTACAACGACTACGCAGCTTTTTTCTCATCTTGCGCGCACGGATGGCGGCGTCCTTGAGCGAGCCACGTGCCACGTCTACACCGACATAATTGCGAATACCGCGAGAATGCAGGGTCCATTTTCCCAAATCGCCGCCCTTCCCACAGGCCAAGTCCAATATGCGGAGGGCCTGCGTTTTGGACGCCTTCTTTCCAATCCCTGTGCGGGGATCTAGCTCTGCTATTTGCGTCGCCTTGACCCAGCCATTGAAGGCACGCATGTGATACAGCCTAGAATCAGCTCGAGTGTCCAACGTTCGGACGAGAGACGAATAAAACTTATCAGCTGTTGCAGCTCCCTCATTGGCGTGGAATTGGTCCGTTCTTGCTCCAAAGTTCTCATCGACTGTAGGCGATTCTGGACGAGGGCGCTTCTGACCCGCCAAGGTTTCCGTAGTAGTCATGGTGCTTTCTGCCATGGGTGCCCACGATGACGAGACCGACCCAAAGGGATCAGCGCCATTTTCGTCAGAGCCGGGGGGCTGCCACAGTTCACTTGAACCTCCTCCTCCGCCACCAAAGCCACTCGACATGTCGGCAGCTCCACTCTCCATACCAGGCGGTTGCCATAGCTCGCCAGTATCGCTTCCGCCAGCATTGCCACCCCAGGATGCAGTTATTTCTTCGACGGCAGCTACATTTGCGCTCGCAGCAGATGCCCCTCCACCGGTGAGCAGATTCTTGAGCTCGTCCAAACTTCCGATGTACAAATCGAGAGCATAATCTAGCTTGGTAAATGTATCACTTGCACCTGCTGCACCGTTTCCATTCTCGCCATCCATAGGCCGTAGGATGCCGAACCTCCCGTTGGGATCGGACTCCACAATGGCGGCCAACTGCCCATGTCGCATCCGTACCGCCAACTGTGCCAGGGCATCCGAGTTTTTCTGGTTACGTCCGTCGAGCATAGACCGAAGATCGGGTCGATCGGCCCGCTTCACCCCAATGGAACATTTTGTCATGTGCGACGAAAGCGGCCCATCGTCGGTGAATTTGCGGACCAGACTCAGGCCGACGTCGGCGTATCCGACGATGGCCAGCTTCCGCGACAGAGGTTTGGGCTGGGTCGGCGCATCGGAATAGGTGTATACCGTCGAGATGAGTTGCGGCGGAGAGGCTGTTTCCGTACCCTCGCCAGCTACTCTTTTGATAATATCCTCGGTTGTGGACAGAGTTGTATCCTCGCCGAGGGCTGGACCGACGAGGTCGTGCTTGGCTGTTGGGTTCGAAGTTGGGTACGGCATCGTCGACAGGTGTTGCTTCCAAACACGAAGCTCGAACGGTACCCGCGTCGCGTCAGGACAATGCCGGGATGTGCAAGAACAACAATGAGACTACTACTACCCTGACTAGCTACAACTCAAAACGAACAAGTAAAGTCCTCCCTCTCTCGCCTCTCTCTCTCACTGGCTGGTATGGCAAGGGATCAAGGGATGTCCCTTGCCTTGCCTTGCTGGGTACTGGGTATGGGTCGGGTACTGGGTACTGGGTATGGTGCGACCGTCGACCGCCTACGTAGTACGTACCGTACGGCGGTCAAATTCGTAAAAGTTGCAAAAGTGGCGCTTGATCTGCATGAATACATGTTGAGTTTATAATATAATTACAATGAATTCAATTCCTCTCCTCGGCAACGGAGGCATCATCGACCTCGCGGCCCTGCCGACCAAGCGTCTCGATCAAACCGACATAGACGGTAATGCCATCGAGGAAGACCTCCTCTTCGAGATATTCATCATTCTCGTGAAGGAGAATCTCACTGTTCTTCATGGGGCTGAATCCAAGTGCCCGGATGCCCAGTGCTCTCAGGAAGCGAGAGTCGGTGGCGGCAGGAAAGACCTCGGGAGAAAATTTCTGTCCCATCGCAGCGAGGGCGCCACCGAAGATGGCGTACCAGGGATTTACTGCGGGATCGGTGCTTGTCAGCGCATGCTTCATCATATCGTTTTTGGCATCGCCACATTGATCACGAAGGAAGTCCCAACTGAGCTTGTGGCCATTGTCCGGATCAGCCGAGCACTCCTGGCACCAAGCTGTTAGCATGTTTCCAATGTCTTCGGGATTGTCGTGTGGGCTGATACGGATGTCCAAACTGGCAGTGGCAGTGGGTGGGACGCAGTTGTAAACAAATTGCCCTCCAGCCTTGACTCCTGCCTGCAGAGTGGTAATATTCAGACTGGTCACATCTCCCATCTGCATATTTTGTCCGGCGCGTTCCTTGGCGAGGCGACGATTCTTCGCCGCGACGGCATGTGAACAGTTATGATGATCGGAGTGGTCGGCACCGTGCAGAGCGTCTCGTTGACCCTTTCGGAAGGCGAGGGCGCGGTTGGCAAGCTCAACGAGCTGTTCGACGGCCGTATTGTCAATGAATCGAGAACCGTGTCCAGTGTTACCTGTGGCGGTAACGTCCACCCACCAAGGCAATCTTTCTCCATAAAAGACCGAGTAGGTATCCGTCTCCGAAGCCAGACCTTCGTCCAGCGCAACGGCAATGCCCGGCAAGGACTTGTAGAACTCCGAGGAAAGGACGGCCGCCATGCCCGAACCACCAATCTCCTCGTCGGGAACGAACGTCAGATAGATTGATCGCGTGGGCCGATACCCGGGATGGACGGCGTGAAGTTTGCGCAACGCCTCGATGTACTGGATGCACACGCACTTCATGTCCTGCGTCCCGCGTCCGTAGATGCGTCCCTCCTGGCGGATCCCAGCAAAGGGATCCACGGTCCAATCCTCCGTCGCTGCCGGCACGACATCGTAGTGCGAGTTGAGCAGAACGATGGGAAGCGACTCGTCCGTGCCGGTCCACTTGGCCACGACTACGGGACTATCAGCTGGGGCCTCTTTGAGAAGATGGATGTCGCTGAGAAATCCCAGCCCTTCCAATTCCGACACGATGTACTTGGCGCACTCAACATAGGCACCGGAGGCGGGCGCCGTGGCCGAGACGGTCTCGTACGTGACGAATTTGCACAGCGACTCGACGGCTCTCTCGGCCTCTTCTGAAGTGAGGGCCGTTTGTGTCACAGAGCCAACATCGATGTGAAAGGCCGCCTTGGCGTCCGTGTCAGCGGCTGCGGCGGCATCAGCGTCATCAGCAGCCTCGACGACCGTCGCGGCGGGAGGTTCTTGGGGTGGCA
>Ga0115008_10003485_pt1 | contig 13036 bp, 12 predicted proteins | sample FraStrMetagenome_FD_87164 | JGI IMG/M metagenome (GOLD analysis project Ga0115008, IMG submission 87164) | Marine eukaryotic phytoplankton communities from Arctic Ocean - Fram Strait ARC3M Metagenome | ecosystem: Environmental > Aquatic > Marine > Oceanic | place: Fram Strait | collected...
AAAGCCCAGGTTTATTATATGTCTTTGTTTGAATATCTAGGTATAACAACAACAACAACAACAATGTGCAATGTTGTGGTTGGTATCCTTCGTCCTTGTGTCGGATATATATACCAAAAAAAAGAAAGGAAACGATGTGCTCTGTCTGCTATCTGCTCTCTGCTATCTGCTCTGTGTGCACTCCAACGGCACAGTTTTTTGTTTTTTGCAAAAAAATCAAAAACACACGATACCATACCTACACATACGAGTATACTCGTACTCGTACATGCCCACTCTCCTGTGCCTGTGCTTTGACCGCGTGTACTTTGGTACGAGTGTTGTGTTTATGCTAGCTACTTTAGTTATATACGTTACTATAGATGGAGGCAAAAGGAGAGCTCCATCTCGATGGGATCGATGGGATCGACGATGATCCTCATGAGCAGGAGCAGGAGCAGGAGCAGGAGCAGGAGCATGGCGGCGTCAACTCTGTTCCTTTTATATATATTCTATATAATCCATCCATTCAAGCAACCAACAAGCTTTCCCCTCTTTCTACATTCGAACTCACTCAGACACACTCACACAAACTATAATAGAAACCATATCCATCATGGGTCAGAACATGTCCAACGGAATGCCGGACAACAACGCCAACGGAGGCAAAAAAGATGGAGATAAAAAGAAAAAGAAACGATTCGAACCACGTCCATCTACAGCACTCTCTCGACAGGGCCGTCGTCGTCGTCGTAAGAATGATGGACAGGGTACCGGTTTGAGTCGAACTCCGACCGTATATCCATCGGCCAAGTGTAAATTGCGTTTGTTGAAATTGGATCGCATTAAAGATTATTTGTTACTGGAGGAGGAGTTCATTCGTAATCATGAGGTGTTTAAGCCGCATGAGGAGCGTGATCAGGAGGAAAGGGAGAAGTTGGAGGAGCTTCGTGGTACTCCGCTTGTTGTGGGTACTCTGGAGGAGATGATTGATGATAATCATGCGATTGTGAGCAGTGGAGGCGTTGGACCGGAGTGTTACGTGAATATTTTATCGTGTGTGAATCAGGACTTGATCGAACCGGGATGTACCGTGCTAACGCATAATAAAACTATGAGTGTAGTGGGAATACTAAGCGATGATACCGATCCAATGGTGTCGGTGATGAAGGTGGAGAAGGCTCCGTTGGAGAGCTATGCCGACATCGGTGGGCTCGAGACGCAGATTCAAGAAATTAAGGAAGCGGTGGAGTTGCCCCTCGCGCATCCTGAGTTGTATGAGGATATTGGAATCAAGCCACCGAAGGGGGTGATATTGTACGGAGAGCCTGGAACGGGAAAAACTCTTTTGGCAAAGGCGGTCGCGAATCATACCTCGGCGACGTTCTTGCGCGTGGTTGGAAGTGAGCTTATACAAAAGTATTTGGGTGAGGGACCTAAGTTGGTCAGGGAGTTGTTCCGTGTTGCAGATGACTTGTCACCCACGATTGTTTTTATTGATGAAATCGATGCTGTTGGAAGCAAACGTTACGAAAGTTCTAGTGGAGGTACCAGAGAAATACAGCGTACTATGTTGGAACTTCTCAACCAGTTGGACGGATTCGACGAAAGAGGCGAGGTTAAAGTCATTATGGCTACGAATAAGATTGAAAGTCTTGATCCTGCACTTATCCGACCTGGTAGAATCGACCGTAAAATTGAGTTCCCTCTTCCAGATGTGAAGACTAAAAGGCATATTTTCACTATTCACACAAGCAAAATGACACTTGCCGATGATGTTGATCTTGAAAAGTTTATTCTAAGCAAAGACGATTTGAGCGGGGCAGATATCAAAGCTATTTGTACAGAAGCAGGAATGCTTGCATTGAGAGAACGTCGTATGAAGGTCTGTCAGGAGGATTTCAGCAAAGCCAAAGAAAAGGCATTGTACAGGAAGAAAGGAAACGTTCCGGAAGGGCTCTACTTGTAACTTTCGATTACGAAGCGATGTATTTGAGCGGCGGAGAATTTGCAAAGTTCGTTACGAGTAAATTTATTTTGTTTCTTTTTTCTGGCGTCGTGAGAAACATTCGGTGCGTTTGATTGAAGCAAAGTAAATCTATTCAGCGAAATCTTAAGTTCAATAATCGAGATAGCTCGGCTAACTTTTTTAATGAACACATTTGATAGTTCATGATCTAGATGCTCTTTAATCTTTGCTGTTACGCCATTTCCTATGGAACTTGTTTCCGTTGCGCCACGTTCTTACTGTTCAAATGTTTACTTTGAATCGGTTCGGTAGAATCACTGATGTTCACAACACTGCTGCTTCCTATCCGAAATAAAATATCAACCTGGCTACAAATTTTACCACAATATGCGTTAATTCGGTCCATCAAACGCTTTCAAAAATGAAAATATATTCAGTAAACTTTTCTCAGCAAAAGATTTCAATCCGAGATGTGGACTCGACGGTAGAACGTCCTTTGTCAAACCTTAATTTATCCATTCACTCAAACTGTTGGTTTCACCCGTTTGCTTTATTTATGATAGCGATGTTCTTTCCTCTTCCCCTGCTTCCATTACTTCCTCTATCTTAACTCCTTTCTTCATCTCTTCGCCAATACTTGCACTACAACCATTCACAATATTGCTATTACCGAAGTTTCTTCTTCAATCAAAGCAGTCATATCCATATCAACCTTACCACAGCACCGGAAAGTCATCAATGACCTTCAAGAAAGAACCTAGCTTCATGTCCACGTGCAGGAAAAATCGTAATCCTGCACTGCTTGCAAGAATATGCATTCAAATCACCTCTTCTTTTGACGAGTTTCGATAATCCCACGAAGGACACTTTTGCCACGCTTTCTTTCTTGCTCGAACGAAATGCAAAGAACCCAATCCCATTGCGATTGCCGCCCTTGATGATAAGCTTAAGATGGGAATTGGTCAGGAAATCCCATCCTGGCACCCCCTTTCCCGAGAAAGTCGGGAAAGTAAGGTTAGAGTTAAGTTGCTTCCACTTCCTACAAGTTGACATAAACTATGGAATATATGGAGCTCAGCATATCACTTTTTGCCTTGCACAAAAATGTATCGTCTCACAGAAGTGAAGCTCTATAACCAAAACTAAAACAGTCCAGGAAAGAAACCATTTGCATGTACTATAAAAAAGTACGAAACATTGTATCTTTGTATTACCCACACCAACAAAGTGTCAGGGTTTCAAAAAAAAATGCAAGCTATGCTTAAATACGAAAGCTGAATCATCGAAAGAAAATGAAAAGTATTAGATGTAGGCCAAGAAGACCATCTCTTGAACTTGAATAGTAACGTAAGCCTTATGACTAAAAAGGTTTTTGTTGTAGATATTCAGGTCTCATAAAATTCTAGCTCTCACAGAAGAATAGGTACTATGTGTTTGCATTCGTTCGATGTTCAAATGGATGTCAGCGGATTGAACAAATTTCTTTTTTTATGTCTCATAGTAAAAGATTGTGTTCTTATACATGTATTGTGAAGTTGGTGCGTTCATGAAAAAATTGTTATGTGATTTCTGCCTCTCTCTCTAGAGCGGCGAGCGTTGTGATGTGTCATGTGGTCATGTGTCATGTGAATTCGCTTCGATCACACGTACATGTACAATGTACAATATATACGAAGTCACCGGGATCCCGTACAGGCGGCGTCATCCCTGGATGCTATTGGGACGGGACACAACTCTACCAATAACACATAGGGCTTTTTGGCGAAAATTCGTAAAAAAACGAAGGGGTTACTCAATAATCAATAACCCCACAGCGATCAGGGATATGTAAAGTTCATATTGGTCGTAAAATCGTATCGATCAACTCCATGTTGTTCCTTCCAGCTTCCAGGACTGAAGAACTCAAGGACTGAAGAACTCAAGAACCTTCAAGTAGTACTTGCCAACATAATAAATTTGAAGGGGCACTACTCAGCTTTACATAATCGCAATCATGCCGGCCGAAGAAGAGAAGAAGGAAGAAAAGTCAGTCAGTACTGAAACGATTGCTGCAGGAGGAACGATTACCGCAGGTGTAGGTTCGCTTGCAATTGCTGCGAACCCACTCGGTTTTGTCGCCGCGGCATGTAGTGGCTATTCAGGCACGCTCGTAATTAAACAAAAGCACAGTATCACCAAATCGGGTGATGTGTTAGATAAAAACGAACAACTTAACGAGCAAATTGGCGAACTTGAGAGGGAAAATAAGCAACTCATGAAGTCAGTAAAGAAACTTAAAGCAGCAGCAAATAGGATGAAGGCAATAGAAGACGGTCTTTCAGCTATGGCTGAGCAGCAAGGGACTGACTTGAATCGGTTGAAAGCTTTGACGGAAGAGAATCAGAAGACCATTGATGAAACAAGAAAACTCATGAAGGGAAAGATTTGTCAGCACATTCTAAGTACTGTATTGAAATGCGATGATGGGGATTTTATGTTGGACGAGAAAGAGACTGACATTTTGTGTTTACGATTAAATCAAATTGAGGGTGTTGTATTTCATGAAGAAGAAATGCGCAATTTGATAGAAGCCCAAAACGGCAGCCTTTATGCTGTTATGGGTGTAGTGCGTAAGTATAGATTTGTGACTACCTCATGAACCTCCATAAGTGCAATATTTACTCACCGCTCTGTACAAATTTAGGTGCATTAATGGAGAAAAATCCAGATCCAGGCACTCCAGTAGTGTTTTCGTTTCCTTTCGATGATAACGACGATGATATCTAGGCAACAGTGTTTTGGAATCTATGTGTAGATTATTTTGGTTTGCGACAACCAAGTCTAAATAGAATACTATTATTGATACTTTTTTGCCATGTTTCCTCACTTTTCCGTTACATATGAGCAGTAGGTAAGAGATATCCTTCCATATGCGGTAGTGTCGTAATGTATAGCTTTGTCTACGACTGCGCACGTCAAATTTTCAAAGCTCCTTCAACGCATTAATGAATAAAGTAGCAATTCTACAATAACTTTAACTTCCTTCCATTCTTAAATCAAAGATTATACTAAATTTTGGATATTTTTACATGTTTTGATTGTAAAATAGGGAGAAATATTCATTCGTCTTTTGGTAGTTTAGTCAAAGTGAAGTTTGGTACGGACTGAGTGGTTTAACTAGACAGCTTGGTAATAATATTACTTCGCAGTTTATCTAAATAAAAGAAGTTTCACCTTCTGGTATACCTACAGTGCGCTTGACGGGCCTGTCTATTTGAACCGTTTGATTCACATGGTTAAAATGCGCAAAAAATGGTCTGGGAAGTCCTTCACAAAAGGAACGCATACGTTGCTTAGCGTCCTGCATTGATTCAGCTACAAAGTACACAGGCTGATACGCCGTTATTGGAAAGTCTTGATACGACGCTATGGATGGATCCCAAGCCATAACTTCTGGCTTGTCACTGTTATTTCGAAGATGATTTGAACAGGCATGCTCTATTTCCCCGAATGAGGACAAGAGGCCAGCACCATATGCTTTGACTGATCCATCCTCACGACATAGACCAAATTCTACACTATGCCAGTAACAATTAGCAAGTTTTTTAATTTCATCATCTGAAGCACCGAGGCTCGCCAAACCAATTTCTTGGCTGAAGTCCGCAAAATCGCTGTCAGCAAACATTGGAGCATGACCCAATAGTTCGTGGCAAATATCAGGTTCAGGAGTATATAATGGCTTCGAATGATGGCGAATGTATTGAGTCGAGAAAAAAATACGAAATGCGAGACCGTTGAGGAAATCACGAGAAGATAAAAGTCCAGCAACTGGACGTAGTTGAAAACCAGTTTGCCGCTTGAGCCAAGACGATATATCTTTCTGTTGTGGGATCATGTCTCTTCCATATCCACAATTAATTTTCATCAAAGCTATCGCTTGAAGAAACTCTTTACAGGCATATTTTTCTTGCGTTGTTCTTTGTCAGTCAATCTAAAAAGATCTACGTTGAACTTAATCATAAACTTACCCCAAAGAGGCTCTAAAGTTTCGTATACTTTCGACCAAGTCTTAATCTCATCAGCAGAATATTCAACGATCGGAATGGTATCGTTCCAGCGATAATTTTTTGCTGCCTCTGCGAGATACTCGCGACGAGAACGATACTGTTGATCATTAATACCAGGGTGATCAGCTTCCAAATCAACACCGGCATCCAGAGTACGATTCACTATCTTATCAAGCTCGCTGATGTGGCGTGGAAACCAATGAACTTCTTTATTATCAAGAACCAGGCATTTATCAGCGATTGGAATTAAATCCTTCAACAAAGCATCAACATTTGGATCACCGCGTTGGCCATCAAAATCCACAAAAAAATCAAACTTTCGCCGCGAATCCTCGTGCAACTTACATGCGATGACCGGTCGACTTTCAATTCGACTTATGTTCACTTCATGCTTCCAAAAGTACTTTAGCACGTCATGTAAAACCCCCACACGATCTGTCAGTTCTACCAATAAAGAAGTTTGATTCGTATCGTCATTTGTCAAATCCTGGATGCGTCGAATGGACAATCCATCCATTTTCGTTGGTGCCTTATGGCAAGGAACTGACATGGACGAAGATGCCTCCACTCTTTGTTGGCCAACTCCTCCTCCTCCTCCTCTATTCAATGTATGACTTTTGGTGGATAACCAACATCGTCGTTGTATATCATTCTTTTTACAGTTGTGGAGAGACACAAGTCGACGGATGACAACAGATTTCATCATGATTCTGGAACCGAAATAGTGGTGTGTGGTATGTGGTATGTGATAGTTTTGGAAAGAGAAAAGGAATCACCACGATTACGATCACACAGATGTAGATCTACCGGTATCGGTATTGCGTAAAAATTGTAACCAGCTGTCAGCTCAGAGGTTCTCGTTCCGGATCATGGCTTCGTAACATCTCTGCAGTAGAATCAAGATCAAGAGCAAGAAGTGAGGTTCAGGGTTCGGGTTGTCCCAAAACACGATTGACTGGCTAAAAATATTACATATGTAACGTTCTATGCAGGATCTCCTTCCTCGAAAAATGTTGTCACGACACGACAGCCATCAAAAAAATCTTACGAATTTTTTTTAAGATCCATCATCCACGGATGAAAGGCACGAATGCTTCCTTGGGCGCAAAACCCAGGCACAGAAACAGAATTGAATCATGAAGGTTGCCTGCACACTGACAAACGTTTCATTCATAGCATTAGTGGCAACTGCTGCCTCATTTGCCCCATGTGCATTTAGGGATAATCGTCATCGGTATGCCTATGACTTGAATGCAGCAAAGATAGGTAAGCGAATCTTATTATGAAGTGTGATCGTAGAACGTACACGTACAGGCTTATTCACAAGAGCCATTCCTTTGATTGTATTGTATCTTCTGAATCAGGTATCTTTTATGGTACATCCACTGGCTCAACTGGTGAAGTTGCGGATTTGATTGCGGACGCCTTTGGCGATGTTGCCACAGAGCCCATTGAGGTAGAGGAAGTGACTGGTGAAGTCGGTGTTCACTTTTCAAAATGTAAGCAAAATGTTCACTACAAACTCTTCCGCATTATCTAGATTAATTTTTTTTCAAACAGATGAGGCATTGATTGTGGGTACTCCCACTTGGAATACTGGTGCAGACTCAGAACGCAGTGGTACCGGTTGGGACGAAATCTACTACGGAGAAATGAATGATCTTGGTTCAATGCTGAACGGCAAGAAAGTTGCTGTATTTGGACTTGGAGATTCCGTGAGTTACGGTGAAAACTTTGCGGATGCTTCAGGGGAATTGCATGACGTTTTTCAAAATCTCGGTTGTGAAATGATCGGATATACATCCCAGGATGGATACCTCCATTCAACCTCGAAGGCAATTAGGGGAGATCTGTTTTGTGGTCTATTGAATGATGCTGTAAATCAAGAAGATCTTATCGAGGAAAGAGTAGAAAAATGGGTTGAACAATTGAAAAGTGAAGGAATTCTTGGCGGAGAGAAGGTGGCTGTCGTTGATTTACCACCTGTGCCAACATCGATAGGCAGTACCTCACCAATGGAATTTTCTATCAAGTCCGACGAAACAAAGATTCTGGATGAAAACTCAAGAATCTTACTTGAAGAAACTCTTGCGGCTTCAGCAAGTACAAACACCGCCGTTCCATCAGCAGCGTCTACAGAGTTCAAACCACATTATAATGCGAAAACAGGAGTAACAATGTGGACTTCACCTGATGGTCGCTCTTCATATTTTACTTTCGATGGGCCAAAAACTTCAACGTACACACCATAGATAATATCACACCTTTCCATGATTAAAAGGGTTTCTTAAAGCGACTTGACTGTTTTCTTTAACTGCTGCTCCTCATGTTCAAAAAAATCACTTTTCCCGAATTCTATACCATGGTGTCACTTATTTATTGTATCAAAAAATACTAGTCTATTGTTGACATTAAAACATCTTTGTGTTTCCTTAGTTTTAAGTAAAAATTAATAACTGCCGTTGAACCTTGCATCGTCCTCTTCGGTTTCAGCAATACCCTTTTTTACCGATGCGTAAAAGAGGAATAGACAAAGTGGAAGTCCAATAATAACAATTGCCAATTTCGTAATTGAGCTATTTCCACCTAAGACAAAGGAAGGTCGTGAGATATATGATATGTAACAAGTAACTTTTCATAGCAATATAGACTCATTTACACACCTGCGACATCAAATGCGGTCCCAATAGAGCCAATAGCAATAACCACGCTCGAAGACAGTAGGACAGGACTAGGAAGGTCAATTGGATATGCTCCCTTTTCAGTGTCCAAACTAGCGTTTAAACTTAAATTTTCCACATTCGTTACCTCTTTGGTTGTGCTTACATCTTCCACATTGTCAATTGATGATGGATCTTGGCTCATCCTCAATGCAACTGAATTAGTGAAACAACATGTGAAAGGAACAATTGCTCGATGTCTAACAAAAGGCACTTTGAATGCTCTTGACAGAGATAGCAAGCATGCTGCCTTACATATATATGATGCTTTCATTGTCTCCTTTATTTTTTAATTGAATGAACCCAAAAGAAATCGTAATCACTACATGTACTCTCTCTCTCTAGATTCTAGATCTCTTTCCAACTCATTTATTTCGTGTTGATGCGCATCGCGAGAATTGAAGATCCCGTCTCATTATTTCATCTCGTCAGTCAACAAATACTACACGTGGAATCATTTTCAAAGATAATTTACAAGAGTAGAAGTTAATAAAATAAAAGCATACAGTTTAAAAAAAATAAAAAAATTTAGTCTTTACTCTTCACAAAATACTTTCTCGTTTTACTCTCTAGCTTTTGACCCCACGCTTTCGATACCCATTTTTTTCAACTGTACAATTAGTTTGTTAACAGCATTTTGTTGTTAACTATTAAGACAATATCTCATAATGTATCACTATTCTTCTTTCTTGGAGGTTGTAATTCATATGAAGATTGATCTTAAATTCAACATCAGCGTTAAAGAATTTATGGAAACCACCGTCATAAATGCTAAAATTCTATCTTGTGATTTAATTTAATATGGCGTGGACGTACTCATCTACGAACCTCTCCAGAGATCTTAGATAACGTTGTCTGCTGCAACGAAGACTTCTCCACCGGTCATCAAGATACCGAGGAACAAGGTGATTTCCCTAGATGGGTAGCGAGCTAACATACAGTTGAAGTGATAGAAAATACAAATAATAAACATGTCTACAACGTATCAATAACATATATCACATTACTTATGCAAAGTAGACTCTGAGAAAAATCGATTACTATTCAAAAGAAACAAGTAGCTGTACTTGGTACCAATAAATTTGGTCAGCATTGCTCACCTTTCAAGCTGACAAGAACCGCATTACTTGGTTGTGTCATTGAGATATGCAAAATCTATCATTTGATTTGATTCCACATTTACAAAATTAGATTACGATGCTTGCGAATGTTTAGGAAGTATTTTTATTGAGTAAGCAGATGATTCCAACTTAACTCGATATTGGCGAAAATTTCATTTACCAAGCCCCTTAATATACCAGTAGTAACGCGTTTGTTCTCATTCTTCCTCTATACCTAAAGCGCCTGCTAACAACAATTAAATGTAGGGATCCGCTGTCTAACGTCTGACAATATCCTCATCTCGGATTGCGCGTTGATTTATGTATATTTAAAATCAGTGGGTCCGAGAGATTGGCGGACCAGAAGTAAGTTAACTCGACCTTTCAATCCTCTGTGATCATTCCTAGCTATGACATTTCGTACAATAAGCTTTCAACAACATTGAGCGCATAAATGAAGCGATTTGATTTCTTTAATGACATGGAAATACGTTTTTCGTTGCTTCCTAGGCTTCAAAACTATTTTCAGGTTTCAAATCAGTTACATTAGCGACACTTTCTTTGTAGTTCTCTACACCTGCAGCCACCTACTCGTTTTCAGGTTGATCAAAAATATATAGAGATGGACGTCTTATGACCAGGTGCCGATCACTAAAGTTATGTACATCTTCACACTATGACAAATGTTTATCGGCAGCACACACAAGAAGGCTGTCTCAACGAGGTGCTTGATAGCATCATTGACTCCAAAAACTTTGACATTTCCTTCTGACAAGTTTTTGACGACCTTTTCTCATCATCTATCGGTACGCATAAAATGGGTTTACATTTTGGTTCCCACGCGAAAGCTTGCGGTTGGGGCTGCTGACCGTCATGGGAAGAATTGTAATTGGCCCGAAACTTTTGCTGATGATTATAAGCATGAATTCGTGCTGCATCCCTATTTTTGACTACCGAGATAAAAAATGCCGTTGTCATGGAGTAGATGGCAACGACACCAATTTGGGCGACAAAGCTCGTGTCGTTTTGTTGATACATCATGTAGAATGTTCCCTGTCCCTGTTGTACGTTTTTGTGGCAAATACATGTAGCAACAAGCATGAAAAGAATTTCAAAACGTGTCCAAAAAAATGGTATTGCTTCGTGAAAATTTGCGTACATGTACGATGTACGATGTACGTGCATGTACGAGGTAGGGTCAACTCTGATATTTTCTGTGAAAAAGTTGACAAGTTAAACTTTCAAATGAAAAAAAAGTGAAGAATGCGATTTGTCAATTTATCCAGAGAGTAATAGAAACATTTTAATGGACAACACAAAGCGAATAAACTATCCCTGCCACTGTTTCTGTTGAGCTTCTAGTGTACATGAATTGAAAACCACTGAAGCCGTGTTCCGTATCTAATCAATCCTATAATCACTCAATTCAATTATTTATGGCAGACACTATGCCCGAGATGGTGTTTACTAATTATATTACTAAACAATCAATGTAGATGATTCATCCAGAATTACGCAAACAATTCTAATATTGTCCTTAAATCAATTACGTCACTCTCCTATACATATTGAAAAACTATTGCAGTAATGAAAAGTCTAGCGACAGGGACCTATAATTGAAGGGAATCGTAACAGGACGTTGCCTATACAGCTTCATGCTCACAACAATCAGTTACAAACATAAAGAGGTATATCACAAATAATCGAAGAACTACCAATCAATAATGGTAATTCATCTATGGAATACAAAATGAGCAGCATGAACAGGTCATCTCACAACTCATCCATAAAAAATCTATGTAACATAAGTCTTCTGGTACGGTTCCGGATAGCTCATTCTTGTACAAATATAAATATGAAATATTTTCTATTTCAGAAAGCGAAGTCGGGATAGTTCCTGTTAGATAGTTGAGAGAAAGATCGATGTGCTCAAGAAGATTCAGAGTACCAAGTTGCTCCGAAATACTGCCTCCTAAGGTATTCTCTGACAAGATTAATTCGTTAAGGCTTTGCAATAATCCTATCTCGCCAGGCAACGTTCCACGCAAATTGTTAAGTCCTACATCAATTTTGCTCACCTGACTACTATTAACATGGCATGAAACCCCATCATTATCTATCGACCAATCACATTCGTGAGCATCAGTTAACCAATAATACTTTGTATACCATCGTTCTCCTTGTGTTGCAAAATATATCGTTGCGAGGGCGTATCTTTGCAGTAAATTTACATCGGTAGGATCCAGCTGCATACTATCTTCAAAAGTTAACCAATTTAACGCTTTACTCTGGCCCGAGGAAAAGTCATCCAGAAGCGGTGTGCTGGTGCCGCCCTCCCCTTCTATTCTAAGTCTGATTTGAATCGCTCTTTCATTAGAAGGTCTATTCGTTGGAGACATCGTGGGAGAAAGCGAGGAAGATGGATTCATCGAGGGATCAGAAGGTGACATTAGTTGTACTTCATCATCACGGGAACTATCAACACTCAAGGATATTACAATTGATGCTGTGGCAATTACAATCGCAATGATACAAATGGTCCAAACTAAACGTGAATTGTACCACTGTTTTTGGTCGTTTTGATTAGGATCCCATTTCTTCACAAATATGGCCTCAACAGGGTCGGATGAATTTCCAGTATCACATCCATTAGGACTAGATAATTTCCCATGGCCATCCACAAATTGCACCTTCGCTTCAGGAACATTCCCTTCAATTTCTGAACGCGCTCGTGGATAAACTTTCGTCGCGATTATATTTGAAGAGCTATTTTCTACGTCTAAAGTTCGATGATTCTTCAGTGCTGCCATCGTGGAATGTCTTTGAGCCATCATCTTCTCCAACGATTTTTCCATCTCCGCTTCTGATGCACCGACCAAGTTATAGTCTTCGTCGATGCTGCCTCTTGATGTCGATGGTGGATACACCTTTTCTGCGATTGCATCATCATAAGAGCCTGAATAGTCAGCACTCCGTAAGGATTCATTCCTCAAAAGGCGATTCGAAAGATTGGCGTGCTTTCTAGTCAGAGAAGAATTTGAGCTATTTACACTTTTCGCTCCCGTAGCATCATTGTTCCGCCCTCGCCCATACATCCGACACCTTCTCAACTTTTAACTCGTGCAAATTTGAAGTTCACAAATGAAGTGAATCGATCAAATAAGTTAGGATGGAGGACAGGATCCCTACGAGCAACATGTCGAATCGCTTTCGTTGGGAAGG
>Ga0115008_10003489_pt1 | contig 13029 bp, 9 predicted proteins | sample FraStrMetagenome_FD_87164 | JGI IMG/M metagenome (GOLD analysis project Ga0115008, IMG submission 87164) | Marine eukaryotic phytoplankton communities from Arctic Ocean - Fram Strait ARC3M Metagenome | ecosystem: Environmental > Aquatic > Marine > Oceanic | place: Fram Strait | collected 2012-06-18
GACGGTGCCGGAGTTGGATTGTGCGTTGATAATGTAGTTGTGAGAACCTGTGCTTGAGGAACAAGCAGTACCAGCAGAGTTCGAGTTGTCACAGAGTTCAGATGTCTTCCAACCTGTTCCTTGAGCGTATGTACCTACAGCAGCAGAGTTACCAATTGAAGAAATCAATTTTCTCTCGTTTGTGTTACTGTTCGATCCAGACAAAAGGTTAGCTGAAATTCCTCCAGAACATGTTGCTGAGGTGATACCGTAGTTGTATCGAACGTCAGTACCACAGGATTCCAAAACTCTGGATGTGATGCTTGTAGAAGAAGAACTTCCGTATGCGTATGATACATATTGCTTCCAGTTCACTTCTTCAACAGTTGCGCCAGATGGTAGGGCTGAAGTTGATGTGAAGGTGTACTTGTGCCATGGGACATAGTAGTAAGATGAATAGTAACGGTACAGGTAGGAGTATGTGTTATCGTAACAATATCCATAGTAGACGTAGCAGTATCCACGGCTTCCACTTGTGACCTTGATGGTTGGGTCAAGAGCGAGTGGGAACACTCGGTCTTCGGACATCAACCAATCTGTGTCGACTGCTGTGGTAAGGAGAACCATTGGACCGTACACTTGCACGAAGTATGTGCCGATGTACGGTTCATTGCTGGATTCTTCCATAACAACTGGCTCAGGGATGGTGGCCAGAAGTTCACCGGTATCTGTCGAACGGATTTCGAGTTCACCTTGTGTTGTGGTGATTTCCTCGCCAAGAGGTGCTCCGTCTAAGTAAAGAGCATAGCCCATTGGAAGACGGATTGTTTCAGTCATACCAAAGTATGCTGCAACTTCGTCAAGGACTGGACGCTCTTCAATGATCAGGTTTTGCTTGACTTGGTTTGTTTCAACCGAGTAGTCAATAGCAAATCCTTCAGCAAGAGGGTATCGAATTACGTTACCGCCGACTTCAACATCGCCCATAGCAGGAGCAGCCTGGTATGGCATAGGAGCCGTTCCAGTGATGTCGATAGTCATGAGGATAGGGTTCAGACCAGTGATGATTGGATCAACGAACTGGTTAGGCTGGACACTTACACCTTCTGAAAGTTCAGCACCAAAGGTGGTTGTGAAGGTATTCTCCTTTACTTCCCATCCATTTGGTGTCGCCATAATGTTGAGGTTAATGTCCTCAAAGGCGCCACTATCAGCAAGGTAATGCACAGGCTCATCACTTGTGAGTTGTGCTATTTTTCCATCCTCAGTAAGGAAGGCCTTTGTGTTCGCTTGCCTCATTCCCAGTAATTCCTGGGTGGCGTCGTACTCATAGGTCGTTTGTTCGATGGCGGCTGGGAGCTTGAAGAAATCATCAATATCATTTGAGATTTCTGCAACACTCACAGTATCGGTCGTTGTGTTATCTACTAGGCTTGTCATTGGCATAAATGCCATCAAAGCACATAGTAGAACGGCAATACCGATTCCACCAATTGCGGTTTTCTTTTTATTATTCTTGTTTCCCAACATAGTCATTCACTCTACACGGACTGTATGCAAGTGCAACCACGTCCTCCGCTACTTATAGGAATTGGGGTACAAAATCTTTGAATCAATTGTTTCAAAGTGTAAAATAAACAGGATACTGCGTAACATTTCGCCACCTCAGTAGTACAAACAATTTGTAAAAAGAACAATCTATTTAATTGTGTTTTTACGATTTAACAAATCACCGATCTATAACGGATTTCAAGGGGCCACTTAGGGCATCAAAATAAAAAAAGGCCGGAGAGGGCGCCAGAACGCCCTCCCCGGCGGCTTCTGCACACATCGAGTGCACAGATTACGACGGTGGATCACAGAGTGTTACTCAGTAATCCCAGTCTTTGTCTTCGCCTTCGTTTCCGCCTCGTGAGAGGATGAAAGCACCGGCGATGAATGCTATGACGACTACGCCACCAATAGCACCCCAGGTCCAGCCTGGGAGTTCTCCACTTTCTTTGTCATCTCCATCAGTGGAGTTTGTGTCGGTGGTACCACCGGCATTCTCCTTGAAGAAAGGTGCATCGGCACCAGAATCCGAGTTCGAGGCCGCATATGCCTTGTTTCCAAGAGCGTCAACAGGTACAACAACGAAGTAAACGGTGTATTGCCCAGGGCTCGTACTCATCATGACATCAGCAGTAGTGGTTCCAGCATCTGCAGTTGGAACACAGTTTGTTGGCATCTCAGCTGCAGTGAATGATTCACGGTTCTGAGAACAAACGTGCCATACTGCTACATCAGAGAGGTCATCACCAGTAGCATCCCAATTGAGGGTCCACATATCGCCAGCTACAGTAACTGATACGTTTGCTGCTGCTGCACCACCGTCAACTGCCTTATCAGCAACGACAGTTGCAGTTCCAACAGGAGTGCTGCAGAGTCCATCGTTGTTACAGATTGCGATGTCTATGGTGTAGGATACGCCGTGTGCTGTGTCACTGTAAGTGTACATGAATTGGTCAGAAGCCAAATCGATTTCAAAGATATCTGAATCAGCATCGTTTGAGACACTGATTGAGAACTTCTCATCGGAAAGCATTGTACCAGTTGTACCCCAGTTCATTGAGATTCCACCGTTGTATTCTGCGTTAGCACTGAATCCACTGATCGATGCACTTGGCGCGTCCTTTGATTGCAAAGGAGCGTCAATGAGCAAGAATTGTCCAGCCGGTAATACAGGTCCAGATAAGACAGCAGATAGAACCGACATGGTTGAATCTTCTTCACTGTTTGTTGCACCATCTGCAAGGAGTTGAGTCAGTGTTGCGCTCTTACAGTTTGTAGTGAACCATAGAGACGATGCTCCTACGCCAGAATCAAACATGATGTCCATGCTGTGAGCAAGGACGTCATTGGCTGCATAGGTCGTGACTGGGTTGTAGTCAATAACTGCAACTGGGGTGTAAACACCGGAGAGTTCGCCACCTGTTGCATCAGGAAGAGTAATTCCTTCGCATGTTGTGGTATCGCCATCTTCTACATCGATTGAGAAGACTGCCTTGCTGAAGTATGTGATCGAGTAATCCATCGCGACTCCAGCAGTTGTCGTATCGGATGCGACTGCATCGTTCCAGATTTCAATGATGAGTTCTTCTGTTACTGAACCACCATGAGCGTCAGCGACTGTTACCTTCACAGGGAAGGTGGTAACGAAATCTTGGATGACTGGAGTCGAACATGTTCGTCCAATGCCACCTAGACCACCACATCCTGCGAGTGGGGTGCTTGAAGCTCCACCAACCCATGTGTAGGTCAATCCTTCACCTGTTACGTCATCTGCATCGAAGACGGAAACTTCGAACTCAAGCATGTTTTCCATACCAAGCATGAGATCGCCTTGTGTAACAAGGTCGAGTGAGGAAACAACAGGGAGGTTGTTACGAACTTCCTTCTGCATCGAAACTTGATTGTTCGAGAGTTTCTGATCAGTCGTCTTTTCTTCCATTACAAGGTTGGCTTCGATTGTGTATGTACCAACATCGAATTCGATCATCATACATGCGTGACCTTGATTGAATGCCATTGCTCCAGTTCCGAGCATAGCGTGGTTGTATGAAGGCTCTACACCTTGGATACATTCATTCACCATTTCAGTGATCACTTCGCTCGTATCGAGATTTGTGATTGTGAAGGTAACGTTCCAATCATACAATTCAGTTACTGAAGAACCACGGTGTTCAACGGATGCGTCGATGTAAGAGGTACCAACTGAAAGGTCCCCAGGTTCACCGGAGCCTACAGTATATGTTGCGATTCCAGTTCCATCGGAGTTGTATCCTTGGTTGACAGTTAGCATCGAAATACGAATGTCATGGAAGGTTTGCAAAGCACCTGTGATTTCGTCAGCGTTATTGTTTGTGATATCATCTCGAAGGAATGATTCTTCACAAAAGTGACTGTAAGTGACGGTGGTGGAAACATCGTTTCCATCTCCATCGGTTTCATTCTGTACGACAACTTCCTGACATGATTCGAATTGTCCGTAGAGAGAGTATCCACCGAGTTCAACATCGATGGAATATGCTGCATCATCGCCGCTTGTATCCGGCAGAACAGATCCTTTGTATTCCCAAACACCATTATTGATGTTGTTGGACATAACGGTGCGGACTTCAGTTATGTTGTCTGTAGGGTCTGTCTCGTTTTGGTAAACCATAACAGCTTGGCCAGTACCTACGTTAACTGAATGAACAAGCGAACCGAGGGAAGAAAGAAGCAAATCCGTTCCATCTTCTGCAGTTGCGCTTGCCAAGTCTCCGTTCACGTCAATAAGCATGGAGAGGTTGTGGGTAATGAAGTCTGAAGATCCGTTGAGTTCTACTGTTATTGTGAATGACTTTGTGCCTTCGCCAGTTGCGACGGTTGCGCCATCATCCCAGGTGATGTCAACATCGATGTCGAGGTAATCGCGTACTTCGACATACACTTGCTGAACATCGTTTGTTGCTTCAACATCTTGGTCAGAGTAGACTTCGATTTGAACAACATAGATACCTGCTGTAGGACTCCAAGTGGCATCGCCACCTCCATATTGAATCATTGTCTTGCCACCTTTGAAGACATCTCCTGATGCAAGTGATTGATCATCGCACACGGTTGTGTCATCGCAAATAACGTCTGGATTGTCCCATTCGAGATCTGCCCCTGTGCTATCCTTAGCAAGGTTTAGTGGGTTTCCGTTTCCATCAGCATTCCAAACCTGTGCTGTGTAGCCAAGTTCGGTAATTGCAGTATCGCCAGCATTCTGAATGAATACTTCGAAGGTCGTATCTTGACCTACGAACAGTTCATTGCGGCATGTTGGTTCGCAAATGGTTTCTTTCGGTGAAGTAATTGCAACGAGTTCTGCGTCAGCACCTGAACGGGCTCCCGTGTCCTCTATTTCTTCGGTTGTTTCTAGCTGTGTGATGTCGATGTTTGCCATTAGGCTAGCAACCAACAAAAGCACAAGCATTACAGGGGTAATTTTTCTCATGTCATATCCTCCAATGGGGCGGTATACCTCCCTACGATAAACGCCGTATATATACTATGGGTGCGATATTTATTGAAGAATTTTATTAAAATAATACGCCACATGAGGCCCTTGGTTGAGGCTCAGTCTAGGGTTTAGGATTTTAAGAACTAGAACGTAAGGCTTCCGAAGGTGGAATTTTGGATGCTGCTCGTACAGGACCAAGAGTGGCCAAGAAAACAAGAATCCACCCCCCTAGGAACATAACAATAGCAGTGGTCCAAGGTAGTACCAGCGATGCCCCTTCTTTTTCCCATACAGCGGAATGCAATCCTATATGGAAAAGCAAACCGACCACAATCCCGTTGAGAATTCCTAACAATGCGACCCATGTGACCTCAACGACATGGATTCTCATGACCATTCCTTGAGTGTAACCTATAGCGCGTAACATCCCTATATGCTTCCTTCTCTCGGATACGGAACGATACGTTACAACACCAATCCCTGCAATACCGATCACCAAACCGATAGAGAGATATCCCTCGAACAGAGCGAGAATGGACAAAACGAGGGATTGGATGAGTGCGACTTCTTCTGCGATCAGTGATACTTGAATTCCTTCCTTTTCTAGATCTAAACTCAATTGTTCGCTAAGTTCTGCTGCTGCTTCTCGTTCCCCTTCTGACTTACCAGCGGCCTCATAGTAAGATACGCCCGTATTATCGAACGATGAACTCGCCTCACTATCTGGAGAAACGGACACATAGACTCGAGTTAGATCCCCATCGTATTGCTCAATCACTGGTTCTGACGGCATCCAAACACCTGCAGAAAACAAATAGGATGATTGTTCAAGGATGCCGCCAACTGTCACAACACGGCGGTGACTCGGTTGTTTTGAATCAATGATGGTGATGTTTTCACCAACTTTGACAGGGAAGATGCCAATAGAGGCTCCATCAAGAGAGGACTCCAGACCAAACGAAGCATCAACGAAAACTACATCTGTTCTTTGATGCATGGACTTCCAAGCTTCTTCTGAGGAATCCCCAAGCCCTTCATCCCAAATGTACAGTGAAATACCACCGTGATTTACAAAGTCCTGATCAACACCTCGAAGGATGTAGGGCGAACGTGTCTCTTCATCGTTCTCGAGGAATGCCTGGGCCCTATACACCCGCCCTACTGCATCGATTTGCTCGATATTGGAATTCTCTAATCCCCATTCCTCAACAGATCCTTCGAGTTGCAAAGGTCGTGATCTTGAAGATGAGAGCATTAATTCAAATTCGCCTTCTGATTCTTCGACAAACGAACTCGAATAATTATCAAATTGTAACGTATAGCCACTTAGAACGATGACAGAAAATACCGTTATTGAGAACATGCCCATCACGACAGCAGTTCGAAGAGGTTTCTGAAGCGGATAGGACAACGCTACTGGTAAAACTGGTCCACTGGATAGTTTTGGCAAACGTAACAATCCTCGTATCATCGTTGGAGCAAGCGCAGCTAAGACAAACACACCAGCAAAGACTTGTACAAGTCCAATCAGAATAAACGACAATTCATTTGGAGTCAAATCATTACGGATAGGATCAAGAGAAGATGGAAGCCCGGTCCAAACCAATAGAGCGACACCACTCCAGCCAATCGTCCTACGAGGAGCCTCTCTGAATACAGGTAATGTACCGTCAATTTTCCTACGGGCTCGAAGAACGGGAATGACCCAAAACAGAATCGGCATCGTGAAGAGAAGAGCACTACAGCCAAACAAAATCCACATCGAGTGAGCAACACCTTGCCCTCCAATAAAGAACAATCCAATACTTCCCAATGCCGCACCTGCCATAACGATCAGGAAAATGTATATCCCCCATGGGACGTGTTTTGGAATTCGTTGAGGGACACTCTTTAGCGCATGAACAATAATCAAACGAGACGACCAAAGGGCCGAAAAGAACAATGTCAGTATGGAGAGATGGAATCCCCAGAACCAGCCTGAAGCAAGGGAGGATGAATCGACGTGGAAGGTAAACACATCCGTACCAGCATTGGCAAAGACACTTGAAAAACCGATTCCAATAAACCAAGCAAGCCCCATACCGAGTAACGAACCGATTCCGCATCCAAAGAACGCTGCAATTGATCCTTCGATCATGGTCATGTATCGTAAATCAGATCGTGTGAATCCAAGGGCTCTAACGGTTGCATACTCCTTTTGTCGAACATCGACCAACATCATCACGATAGTCACGACAAGAAGGACCCCTGCTGCTATTGTAAAAGATCCAAACACAAGGAACATTGCCGACAATACCCCCGATGATGCTTCGGCTTGTTCCATAGCATCGAGTTTTACTGTTCGAATCGAAATGGACATCTCCTCAAATCCAACGAGTTCATTGAGATGGTTTTCAATCGCTATTCGCTCTTCGAGCGATACAGAACCAAACACGAGCATAGAGCGTTCGTCTTCTTCAGCAGCTGCCAATGTTTCACCGTCGTGGATGTTGATCAGACCAAGGACGACCGATTCAAGTTCGGATAATTGCGAGAGTTGATCGTTTTCTGTGAACGAACCATTGATCATGAGTTGTTGTGAATCATCCGAACCAAATGCGAATTGGAAGAGACCTGAGGCGTTTAGGGAACCATTTGCAACACCAGAGATCATTTGCAATCGATCCCCAATCATCAATTCAGTTTCAGTAACATTCAATGAGGGAACGTCACCATCAATAGCGAAGAACATCTGAGGCAGGGTTCCAAATCCTCCTGCTTCTGAAAGGATAGGAAGGCGAATGGAGCGTATCGAACCATCCTCAACAGTACGAACAATAATTCCTGGAGATTCTATACACCATGCTTCTTGACTGCTTACAATGGACCCTTTTCCAGACGTACATACAGAGGGAGCATTCGAAGATGAAACAGGCCACTCCGCTTCGGAAATCTCGACGAAAATCGATTCTTCCGCATTCCATGCTCGTTTGTAATAATCAACAGAGAGAAGGCCTTCAACTTTCAAATATAGGTCGCCTAAGTGATGTTCTAAGTCCCAATTCAAAACTGTTGAAGGTGCGTTTATATCCAGAATGTAAGGTGTTTCTGAATCGTTTAAGAGATCTCCAAACCATAATGTTCGATTCAGACCTTCTTCAAGAGCAAACCATGTACCCTCATGGAGTTCAATTGCAACCATGTCCTTGTCTTTCAAGAGACGAATGGTCGAATCTTCATCAGAACTATTCCCAAGAATAAGTCCCTCCTCGTATGCTGCAAAACCATACCCATCGTCGATGCTAACATCGGTGATAATCGAGCCTGAAGGAACTCGCCAAACCCATGATTCGTCATCATTGCGTTCATATCCAAAACCACCAGGTCCCCAATGCCAAATCGCTTCTTCTTCTGAAACGACATGATTCACATCGCCATTAGCAAGGGTTAGTAATTCTGAACCATTTGCTTCCAAACTGATCAAAGGTACTTGCAACACTTCCAAGAGAGAAGAGTCTTCCATCAAATCACTTTGATTTTGTTTAATGGAGCGAACAAGAGAAGCCTGTATCCGTCCCAATCCCTGTGAAGAGGCAATGGTGAATGAATCACTTCCATCATCGGTCAAGAACTGCAAGCCAGAATCTTCTGCATCAATCGTTTGATTCAGCGCAAGTTCCAACTGCTCAATTAAGGGCGAATATCCATTTCTTGTTTCTTCAAGACCCTTGATCGACAAACGGATTGTTGTTACATTTTGGCCGGCTTGTTGCAATGTCTGAGCCGTTTGTAAGTCAGTAAATATTGCGGGAGCTGTCGTTCCAGCAAGTTGTCCTTGATTGGCCATAGAAACGACATCATGGATCAAAAAGAATTGTTTGGTACGTTCAATGCCTTCATCCGAACGAACAAACCAACCGAGTTCGATCTCATCTCCTTCATCGACTTCGAGTTCGTCAGCAAGGGCCTGATTAATGACCACAACCGATTGATTTGAGAACCGGCTTGCCTCTTCGAGTTCAAACCATGTCAAACCATTTGATTTAGAACCAATTCGAGCATCTTCTTGATGCTCTAACGCAAACCAAGGGACGTTGGGTTCAGCAATTCCTTCTGTTGTTTCAACTGAGGCAGTAGTGATTCTACCTGCTTGGATGGAATGAACTGCATCAACATCCTGAGTCCGTAGATCCTCAACAATGGATGAAGGAATCTCAACAACTTGTCCTATTGTGGCATCATATCCTGAGATGACGATATCAGTAGACCCCCAAGCTGCTTCAACTTCTTTTCGCACTGTCTCATCTAAAGAATCACCAACGATGAGCGAGGAACTTATTATCGCTGAACCGATCATCAATCCGGCCATGAGAAGGGCTGCTTGTCGTTGACGACGGCGTAGTTGCTGCCAAGCGAGTTTGAACACGAGAAGTCTTCTTGGGCTGAGTAAGGCTTGTACTCCGAGGAGGCTCAATATCCCAAACATGGCACTTCCAACAAAGACTGTAGATGGTCCAAGGCCAAGCCATTCAAGAACAAAATAAGACAAGATGGAATCTAAGAATGGAACGATTATGATAATCATACGCCTCTTGAGAGAACAATCATGGCGAAGCCCAATTGCTGCTATGGTCGCCAAAAGTGCTATGACGAAACACAAAAGCAGCAGAGCTATCAACGTCATTCCTCCTCAGATGCTTGACGAAATTTACCATCTGCCATCTGAAGAATGCGGTCGCATTGTTCTGCAATCGAGTGATCGTGAGTTACAATGAGAAATGTCGTATTGCCGACCTTACACAAGGTTCGTAACAATCCAAGTATTGATTCCGATGTTTCAGTATCAAGATTCCCAGTTGGTTCATCACAGAGGACAATCGCTGGGCGATGTACCACGGCACGTGCTACAGCAACACGTTGCTGTTGACCTCCCGACAATTCTGCTGGGCGATGATGTAAACGATCGCCTAAACCCACTGCAGTAAGCGCTTTTGACGCTTCTTCTCTTGCATCAAGTGAGGTTTTACCTTGGAGGAGAAGAGGTAACTCAACGTTCTCTAAGGCAGTCATTACAGGTAAGAGATTGAATTCTTGAAAGATGAAACCCATGTTTGAACCACGAACACGTGTTCGGACATCATCATTGGAACCATACAGGTTCTGTCCGTTGATTGAAACTGACCCAGAAGAGGGTTCATCGATTCCTGAAAGAACATTGAGCAAAGTTGTTTTTCCACAACCTGAAGGCCCCATAATAGCCACCATAGTACCCTGTTCAACCTCGAGTGAGACATCCTCAACAGCCTTAATGACCGATTCACCAGATTCATAGAGTTTCCACAAGCCTTCCGCCTTCAGTGCTAACGCCATGCAAAACGATACGGCTGCGTATTGATAAACTACCGCATGAATCCTGATGCATGACCGAAGTCGCAGGGTATGTACGCGTATTGGCGTTTGGCCCGATTGCTGAAGCCATTGGTTCAAGAACTTCAAAAGTCGAGTGGCATCACGGAATGAGTATCGAAGATATTGTTCATTCACTGAATATGCAACATTGGATTGGACAAGGTCTTGCTGTGGCTTTGAATGGAGAGAGATGCCCATTGGATATTCATCCACAACAAGGCGATGAAGTCGCTCTTCTCCCTCCTGTCTCCGGTGGCTGAACGATACAATTCGCCCTTAAGCGATGGTAAGCCTTGAAAGCAAGAACCTACAGGACCGTATAGGGAATACAATGGCATTTAGTCCAGGACCACTCGAAATCGTTATTCTTTTGGCTATCTTCTTTATTCTGTTTGGTGCTGAACGCTTACCAAAAATGGCAAATGCTCTCGGCCGTTCTAAGGGCGAGTTTAACAAAGGTCTTTCAGAAGCAACAACTGCTGCTACAATCGCCGATTTAGAAGCAGGTGGGAAAACTCCTGACCAGGTCCTCATGGACCGTGCAAAAGCCGTTGGAATTGACCCCGAAGGAATGCCTGTTGAGGAGTTAGAAAAGAAAGTCAAGGCCCTCGAAACTCTCAGCGATGAAGAGTGATTAGCCTCGCTTCAATTTCATCGGCGAACCACATCGATCACAAAGTTGAACATCGTCTTTTTTGGATTGTTTCGCATCTGCCGGCACATCTTCTTCCGCCCTGCAACCAATGCATCGTAAAATCCATTTCCACTGCTTTTTGCCACCCTTTGTCAAAACACCTTCTACTGGGATGCCTGCCTTGCGAGCAACATTCTTCATCCGATAATCATCTGTAATCAAAGGAAGATTTAGATCGATAGCCAATGCGAGGATATCGATATCAACTGGTGAGAGACGTGGCAAGTCCCCTGTTTCTGAAGCGATTTGCTTCGCTCGTTCAAGAGCGGGTGCGAGCGGCACTTGCCAATCAAGTGATGCAGTTTCCATTAACATCGAGCGCTGTTCATCAACTCTGAGTAACTCTTCTTGTTGAGATACTGCAACGATCCCACCTCGACATCTCTCAACTGGCCAATGGAGGAGGGCAGCAGTATCGAGGACGCGCATTGTATTTTGCTAGGGAATCGATGTAAAGAAGGCACCGATGACCCATATGCTCAAGAAGCAACATCAACAGCAAGAACTATGATTGGCGAAGAAGTCATACTCGACTTCTTTGAATCGTTTGGGCCATTAGCGTTGGCTCTCCTCTCCTTCACAGAAGCAATAATCCAGCCAATACCACCCGACGTGCTGTTTTTACCAATGGCCTATGACGCAAGAGACAATGAAACCTTACTCATCTGGCTTTGGTTAGTTGTCACAGTATCGTCCGTTTTTGGTGCTATAATTGGCCACGCACTAGGGAAAAGATATGGAAGCAAATTGGTCGATAAGTTTGGCAAGCCCCATCACCGCCAACAACTTGAAAAGATGTTTGAGCGATATGGAACGCTTGGTATGTTCATAGCTGCAGTTTCACCGTTACCCTACAAGGTCTTTGGATGGATAGCTGGGGCAAGTGACATGAAATTGAGACCGTTTATCATAGCCGGAATTTTTGGAAGAGGGCTTCGATTTGGACTTGAAGCACTGTTCATATTCATGTATGGAGAGTCTGCAATTAAGGCCGTCGAATGGGTATTGGAGCGTGAATTACTGATGGGAATTATCCTTGTTCTTACTCTCGCTGCCGTTGTTTGGTGGCTCATGAGAACAAATACTTCACCAGTTCACCAAGAATAAAACTTTCAGAAATGAGTTCACTTGCGTTAGTTTCTTCCTTGATTGAACCAAGCATTGATGATCAACGATTCAGCGATTTGAAGATGTTCTGCAACTGTACCTTGCTTGAGGCCAATAGAATCTGCGATGTCTCTTTGACGACATTTACGAGGTGCATTGTAGTAACCCATTTCGATGGCAGTTTCAAGAACCTCTTTTCGCCTTCGAGGAAGTCCTGGAGCCGTATCCCACTGACCCTGGAAATTATTGTTTACACTGATCTTGAATACATCTCCGAAAAGATCTAGCAGTTTTTTCCGAGCATTTGCTAATCCTAATGAATTTCCTTGAAGCGTAAGTGTAAGTTTCTCTGAATCAAATATTGTGGGTGAAATCGGCCAAACATCTTCGAACATAGACATGATTTGAGGTATTGGACCAGTCATCTTCGCAGAAAATATAGCATAAACATCGCTGGACTCATACACTTTGATAACTTCAAGAGATTCATTCTTTGAAAATTTTTGGAATTGCTTTAATGATTTCAGTGTACCTTTCAACAAATAAACGGGATGGTGCTTATCGACTTTCAATTGCTTTAGAAATTCAATCGAATGAAACAACTCCAACAATTTAAAACCTGGTAGCGGAGTGTTTTTACTCACATCATTTGAAATCTTTACTTGCATAACACCTAACATACAAACCCGCTCATGATAGGTTTGGCGTATATAACACAGGTATAAACCTCTTGGTTCCTATGAACGAAGTTCATCTTTGGTGCTCGTGCCGGGATTCGAACCCGGGTCGGCGGGATGAAAACCCACTATGATGGACCTGGCTACACCACACGAGC
>Ga0115008_10003494_pt1 | contig 13019 bp, 20 predicted proteins | sample FraStrMetagenome_FD_87164 | JGI IMG/M metagenome (GOLD analysis project Ga0115008, IMG submission 87164) | Marine eukaryotic phytoplankton communities from Arctic Ocean - Fram Strait ARC3M Metagenome | ecosystem: Environmental > Aquatic > Marine > Oceanic | place: Fram Strait | collected...
ATCTATACTAAAAGTGAAGTTGAGACTCTTGTAGAAACTATGAATTCCGAATATGATAGAAAGGAACAAATAACAGCAACTATTATACTTGAGCTTCGAAATCAAATTAATTTGTTAATGCAGAATCAAGGCAGTAAAATAACATATAATACTAATATAATGCTTAATGCTTTTGGTAAAGAGAATACAAATTATATAGATAATAAGCTTATAGATGAAATTGTAGCAAAGGGGCCTCTTAATAGTATATCATTATTATTAAGACATATTCACTTTAATCCAGATCATTCTGAGAATCATAATATTATGATTCCTAATAAAAAATCCGCATTTGCTAAAATATTTAACGGACAGGCTTGGCAAATATCAGATAAGAAGCAGACAATAGATGACATGACAGATAAAGCATACGCTATGATTAATGAACACTATATTAAGGATAATCCCTATATGGATACCTTTAAAGATAAATATGATACTAAGGACTCCTCAGTAGAAAAGAAAATTAAACGAAATACCGAAATTATGATTTTAAATAATCAGAAGCCAAATATATAAATATTGTAAGATTTTTATTTTACAAGTTTTAAATTCAAAATACTTTTTATAAAAAAAAAGTGCGCCCCCCCCTGAAAATATAAGAAAAATGAGGATAAGTTTTTTTTTACTAGGTAAATATAAAAATTTTATATTTTTAAAATAAGGACAAATACTTATTAGTATAATATTAATTTATGAAAGGTTTTTTAGGAGGAAAAAAAACTTATAAAAAAAAAATAATTAGCAGGAGATCAGATGATACAAAAAATTCGTTATAATATCAAAACAATGAGAATTAAAGGTATAAATTTTTAGTTTTATTTTTTACCTCATTTTTAGCTTTTTTTTATATTTCTATTAAGGATATATCATTAATAAAAAAATATAAGAAAAAAAAAATAATGGATTAATAGTCCTGAAATATAAAATTATAAGTTCCTCCTCAAAATTAGCGTTTTCCCTCCTCAATTTTAGAGTTTTATAAGTTTTTCCTCATTTGGTATTTTAGAGGCCATTAGCTCGTTATGAACATATTTAAATTTTATAGTAAAAATAACTCCTCCGAGTTGTATATTTTACTACATCTTCTAAAATGAGGGAAAAACTTATAAAAAAAAAATGAGGGAAAAACTTATAAAAATGCTGAACAAATGTTTAAGGAGTATTTGTGTTAAAAATAATAAAACATCCAATTTAAAACCTCCTATATCTCCTAATCTCAAAAATAGGCTAAAATGAGGGAAAATGAGGGAAAATGAGGGAAATGAGGGAAAATTATAAATTCTTAACCTCCTGTGTAAAATTCTATATGGCTTCTAAAGTTAATAAATTACTGGTGATATAGCTAATAATCAAAAAAAAACTGTAAAAAAACTATATTTATAAGAAAAATATTGAAAATGAGGAAAAAACTTATAATTTATGTTATAAAATCTTTTATTTCATTCCAAAACTCTTCACTATTAAGATATTTATCGAAAGCTTCTTCCTCTTTAACTCGTGATTCAACCATAAGTAAGTCTCTCCACCATGAGGTAAGTTTAATATTTCTATTTAATAAATTTGTATTTGTTAATAGTATATTAGTATATTTATTACAAATAATGCTATACATATCCTCACAATCAAGATAATTTAAAATAATATGTCCTAAGTTATCGCCTACTATATAGAAAAGAGACATTTAAATAAGATAAAAATAAAATATTATTTATCAAATTTTATTAAAAATGTCTGATAACATGTATCGTATTTATTCAGGTGGAAATAATGCAGGGATCTATTTATCTAATAAAAAATTTGGAATTAAATTAATTAAAAATTGGATAAAACCTCCTTTTGCACATGCGGATTATACTTGGCAATCTTTATGGAAGACGAACCAAGTATATTTTCATCGCCCACAATGGCTCTGATCCATTAAATGGTCCTTATACAATTAATGTAAAAGAGTTAGAAAGATTTATTAATAAAGATAGTATTATTAATTTTTAAAATAATTTGATTTTTTTTTCTTATAACATTGTATACGAAATGAGAACTTTTACAAAATTTATAGGAGCATGTTGTTGTTATGGACAAAAAAAAGATGGAGTTCAATTTGGTCCAAAACTTATATTTAAACACATGAAAAAACATTCCGAAGTAAATTTTATAGAAAATTTTGAGAATAATGGTTATTATAAATTATTTAATATACATCAAAAATATTTACAAGATGGTTGGAAACCTGTAACAGTAGGAGGGGATCATTCTATTTCTTTGGCAACGGTAGCATCTTCAGCTAAAAAATTTAAAGAAGATTTAACAGTTGTATGGGTTGATGCACACGCAGATATTAATACTTATGCTTCATCGGAAACTAAAAATCTACACGGAATGCCTTTGGCATGTCTTTTAGGACATGACAATATGTATAATTTACCGGAAATTAAGCCAGAACAAATTATATATATTGGTTTAAGAGATGTAGATAAATATGAAGCAAAAATAATTAAAGATCTAAATATAGAAAACTATACAATGGAGGATTTAGAAACTCAACCACTTACAGACATTCTAGATAATATTAAAAATAAATCAGATAAAATCCATTTAAGTTTTGATGTAGATTCATTAGACCCCCGTGTTATTTCGAATACAGGAACTCCTGTGCCGGGAGGTTTAAGTTTCTCTTATGGCAAAAAGATTATAGAAGAATTATCACCGCAAATAGTAAGCGCTGATCTTGTTGAGTTTAATCCAATGTTGACAAATAAAGATATATATGAAAAAGAGTTGTTAAAGGTAATAAGTTTGTTGGAATTATTAGATTAAATATTTATAGTTTAATTTTACCAAGTTTGCTTTTCTTCCAAATTTTTTCATAGTCAGTATTACTAATAAGTAATTTATCTATATCAGTTATAACAGAGGCAGGAGAATATACTGTAGGGGAGAACGTAGCTGTTTTAATATTTTTTTTTACCTTTGATGTAGTATTAATTATGAGTGAATTATCCATTTATATACAATATTTAATTATGTTTTTATATCATTTATAAATTTGATTTTTATAAAAAATATATATTTTTTAAATAAATGTCTCTAATTATTTCTGTTGAGGGTAATATTGGTTCGGGTAAATCTAGTTTTGTCAAATATTTTGAAAAATATATAAAAGAGAATACGTGTGGTAATGATTTTAAATTTATTCAGGAGCCAGTTGATGAATGGAATAATATACAAGATTCAACAGGGGAAAGTATTCTAGAGAAGTTCTATGCGAATCAAGAAGAGTATGCCTTTAGTTTTCAAATTATGGCTTATATTACTCGACTAAGAAAACTAATACATACGATTGAGACAAGTCCAGATAGTATTTATATTTGTGAAAGATCTTTAGAGACTGACAAATATGTATTTGCGAAAATGCTTTATGATTCAGGAAAAATACGCGAGATAGATTGGGTAATTTATAATTATTGGTTTAATACATTTTCAGATAAAATTAAGACTAATCTGGTTGTATATATAAATACCAATCCGGTTATTTGTTATGAACGGATTAAATCTAGAGGAAGAGCTGGTGAAGAGAGTATTCCTTTAGAATATTTGGAAAATTGTCATAAATATCACGAAGAATGGTTAGAAAATAAAACAGATATCATAACTTTAAATGGAAATGTAAATTTTAAAGAAAATATAGATAGTTATAATAATGTATTAGAATCTACGTTTAATAACTTGGAAACTTATTGGAAATAAATACTTTAATTAGACTAAATAATTATTTTCTTATTAGTATAATAATGAAATCCGAATTAATATTTGCTTCCTCAGTAGCCATTATTGTAGCTATTCTTGATATATCTGTTCCAGAAAAAATAAAGCCTAAACTGTTTCCTATTATTTTAATCTCTTTTTTTGCTGCTTTTTTATTACAAAATTGGATCCCAGTTACTTTTCAGAAGTTTACTATTCCCGCAATAGCTTTTATAACTACATTTATTTCTTCTATTTTATTAAGTTAAACATTTATGATTATTTCTATGATTAATACAATAATTTTTATTGCATTTTTTACAACTCATCTGGTGTTTATATTTACATTTTTTTACTGAGCAATATTTATTGGGATGTAATTTAATACATTCATTATCCATGTGTTTACTCACTGTTATATCAACAGAATCAACGACTTTTAAAATTTTTTTACACATAGGACAATTAATAAACTCTAATTTAATTTCTTTAACAGGACAATTATGACTATCTCTATTTAAATGTTTAAAACAAAACATATTGTTACATTTATCACATTTAATAGGACAAAAATCTTGTTTTTTACAATGAAAACATATAGCACCTATTTTATTAAATTCCATTATAATTCATATATAAATAATTATAATTATATATTTAATTATTAATAAAAAAATTTGTTGTTTTTAATAGGCCTTCCTCAAGTGTTATTTCTGGTTTCCATTTTAAAATTTTAGATGCTAATGTTATATCAGGACATCTATTAGTAGGATCATCCTCTGGTAGATCTTTATAGATAATTTTTGATTTTGTATTAATAATAGTTTTTAATATTTCTACTAATTTTATAATTGTTATTTCCCTTGTATTACCAATATTAACAGGTAAATGATAAGCAGAGTTCATTAATTTAACTAAACCATTTAGCAAATCACTTATATAACAAAATGATCTTGATTGATTTCCATTTCCATAAATAGTAATATCTTTATTATTCATCATTTGTTTAATAAAATTAGTAACAACACGACCATCATCTATATCCATATAAGGCCCATATGTATTAAAAATTCTAACAATGTGAGTGTTAAGCCCATATTTTCTATTGTATTCCATAAATAGAGTTTCCGCAATTCTTTTACCCTCGTCATAACAACTTCTAATCCCTAAGGTATTTACATTCCCTCTGTAAGTTTCTACTTGTGGTGATATTTCAGGTTCTCCATAAACTTCTGAAGTGGATGATAAAAGAATTGAGCTTTTTTTTTTGCTAGCAAGTTCAAGAATATTAAGTGTACCCATAAAATTAATTTTAAGAGTATATATGGGATCTATTTGATATTTAGGAGGAGAAGCAGGGCATGCCAAATGATAAATTTGATCAATAGCTTCGTCTATTTCTAATGGTTTTATCAAATCATGTTTAATAAATAAAAAGTTTTTATTTTGTAATAAATTCTTTATATTTTTTTTTTTACCTGTGAAAAAATTATCAACACATATAACTCTATTATCAAAATCTATAAGTTTTCTACATAAATTAGAACCAATAAATCCAGCGCCTCCTGTCACTAATATTGTTTTTGACATTTAATATATTAATATATTAAAATTAAGGATATAATATATTTTATAATAATGGAATACAGGGACGAATTTACAAATTTAGGTGAGTTTAAAGCTGATAGCGATATATCAAAATTAAAAAAAATAAAGATAAGTAATGAGACTATATGTTGTAGTAATGTGGTCTTTTTTATTACATTAATTACTCAGTTTTTAATTATATACATTGTTTTTGGAGTTTATTCAAAAGATTTAAATAATTTGTTAAAAGATGGAAAAGCAACAATGGAAGATTTATCGGTTCTTATACCCGAAGTAGGAAACACACTTAAAATAGTTCAGCAAATTTGTAAAGCTCCTGAATACGCCCCTTATTGTCACTCAACTGATTAAGTAATTATTGCATAACAAGATTTACAACCAACTGCAATTGTGTTGGTCTAGCTGTAAAAGGGAGTAGCTGTAATTCTACAGTAAATCTACTATGAGAACCAGGGCGTTGGCCATCTAAATCTATTGTATAATGAAAACGATTGCTATTTAAAGCTTCAACATATCTATCATGGAGACTTTCATCTACATGTTCCAACCTTCTTTCAACCTGTTCTATAATAGTTTCTATATCATCGGCTTCTTCTAAAATGCGTCTTATAATTATAGGTCTTACGACAGGATTTTCTCTATCTATAAATACTATTTTAGCATTTAGAATTTGGTTACTAATTACCTCTATTATATCATCATATTCTTCCTCAACGAACATTTCATCTATTTCTAATAATAGAAAGGCGTCATAATTTGGAATAAGTTCGTCCATAATATGAGCAGGATCCTCTAATTTTATAATGGTATATTGAAATTCCGGCTCTTGTTCGTGTACCTCAAACAGATCTGAAACTGCACCAAGAGGTTCGTAATAAAAAGTCTCTCTTTCTGGTATTCCAGATTCATCGGCAGAAACTCTATTATCTAACATACCAACTAAAACTTCTGGAGGGCCCACAAAATCCATAATACGGTCTGCTGGCCCCATCACTCCCGCCTCAACTACTTCGTCTCTTGCTAACTTGGGGGCGTCATCTCCGCCACCACCTCCGCCAGCTTCAGAAGCGACAACCCTTTGCCTTCGTGTTCGTCGTTCTCGCGCATCTAAAATAAATAGACTCAACGCATTTGCTCCTGACCCACCAGTTAAAATTTCTAAATATCTTCTTAAAATATCTTTTCCTAACTGACTATTTACATTAACTTTTCTACCAGTAGTTGGATTAACAATTTTAGAATACATATATATAAAAGTGATAAATTTTATTTTATATATAATATAATAAATGCCATTTCAATTTACTAAAGATGGATTAAACGATATTAGAGATGATGACTCTATTTATGAGATGTATATTAGTTCTAATGATTATACAGATGGAACATTTAGAAGTTTAAGTGGTGCATTACTTGTTAATCATAAAACCTTTGATATCGATATATATTATACAGCTTCTTTATCAGATGGAGACGTTCATTTATTAGATATCTCTAATAATTTTGTAAATGAAAGAGATAATATTGTTGTCAATGTTGCCTCAAATTATAGATATTTAAATGTAAGAGCTTATAATATACAAGAGGGTAGTTGCACAATAGAACTGATATATAACGGGGATGAAGACATACCATATGATTGGGAAGACGAAGGTGGTGATATAATACGTTTAACTGTTGCAATTATAAATTGATATTGTTAATTTAAAGATATTTTTAACTATATATGTTAAAAATGCCTAAGGATATTGAAACTGATATTTTTTTATCACTCGAGAAATATTATGGAAAACCAAGAAAAACAAATAAAATTAAGTATAAAAAACGGTATAACCATGAGTGTTTTATATCAAAATATATTACTAATTATTTTAAATCTTTAGAGCGATTCGGGGAATTATATGACAGATATAAAAAAGATTAAATATTTACATATACGTCATCAATACTAGAAGAAGAAAAGGGATGGGTAATATTCTTAGATATCTCAATATTTTGTAAAAACCAAAAGCTCCAATAGAAAAATACATAAAAAAAAAGTATAGATATAATCGCAAGAGAATTATTTATTAAGAATATTTCAGATCTTATCATATGAATACATATTTTAAGAGTTAATATTTTAGATAAAGATTAATTAATTTGATTTAAATAAAATTAATATTAATTAATATTAAGATGGCACTTAAAATTCCCCAGAATGGCTGGAATGCGTTTTTCAAAAAAAATATGAAAGAATTGAAAAGTATTTCAGGTAAATTAAATGAAGAACGCGAGAAGTATGTTGGTATTCAGGTATTACCACCCCATGAAAAAATTTTTAGAGCATTTGAGTTATGTGACTTAGATAATACAAAGGTTGTTATAATTGGACAAGATTGTTATCATGGTAAAGAACAAGCAAATGGATTGTGTTTCAGTGTAGATAAAGGACTGAAAATTCCACCAAGTTTAAGAAATATACTAAAAGAAATGAAAAGTGATTTAGGATATAGTAGAGAATCTACAGATTTTAGCGATTTAGCTAGTCAGGGAGTTCTTTTACTTAATTCTTCGCTTAGTGTATTAGAACGTTGCCCCGGTTCTCATATTTCAGTATGGGCTAATTTTACAAACAGTGTAATAGCACATTTATCTAAAACCAAAAAAGATTTAGTATTTATTCTTTGGGGTAATTTTGCTAAATCAAAAAAAGAATATATTTATGGTAAACATTTTATCATAGAGGGAGTTCATCCTAGTCCTTTAGCCGCTAATAGAGGAGGATTTTTTGGGGGTAAATATTTCTCGAAAACTAATTACTTTCTTAAAATAACAGATAGAGAAGAGATAAAATGGACTCAAAAATAATTGTAAATATTAAAAATTTTATTTATTATTTTTTATTATTTATATAAAGTAAGATGCGATTTCCTTTAAAATTAGAATTTAATAATGAAGAGGAATATAGAGACTGGTTGTTGCAAGAGGAAATAAGGGAATATATAGAAAACATATATATCTCATCAAGCGTCAGTGCCGATCAGGAACAACGAATTGCTGAATTATGCAAAGAATTAGAAAATATTAGTGAATATAATAAAATGAAAGATGAGGAGAATATTACCTTGCGACAAGATATAGCAAAGTTAGAAAAAATTAATTTTCTCCAAAAAAATGTGGAATGTGGTGAGAGCGCAGTATGGAAAGGAGAACATGCTGAGCAGTGGTTAGAACATCTTCTTAATAAATACTTTGGTAAGAGATTTATAATAGACGGGGAGAAAAAGATGCATATGATGGATATGCGTATGACTGATCCAAAAAATCGTAATTGGATAGTTGGTTTAGAATCTAAGAAGGTCAAAAAGTTATCGGCCGCACAGGGAGTAAATAAATTTAAAAGTGATAAAGATAGACAGCAATTTACAGGTGGTATACTATTAAATCTCGAGGGAACAATTCCAGGTATAATTGATGAAAGAGAAAGTTCAGTTATAATAGAGAATAATCTCTATATTACTTCAAAAAATAGCGATTACATCGTGAGTGTGATAGGTATATTCATCAATACTTTACAAGCAAAAAAAGAAGATTTAGATAAAATTGAGAATCGCCAATTACGAGATTTCATTGAGGTAATGTATAATAAGCTTCAGGATGGAAAAAAAGCAACTTTATCCATAGATAAACAAATGATTAATCAATTCCGGACAAATGGTAAAGATATACCAAAAGGACATTTATTTATAGTGCCTGTAAGTAAATGTAAATCGGGAAAACCACCATATTAAAATAACTAATAATAATAATGTATTCACAAATAGTTAACCCATTGACAAAAAAAAAAGTTTCTGTCAATAGTTTATTAGGAAATAAAATTTTAAAAAGTTATTTAATTAATTTGCGAGGTAATGACAGTTTTGTAATTAAAAAGGGTAAAAAGAGAGATACAACACAAAACATTAAACTAATAATTAGAGAAAAGAGAAAAACGTGATATTAGATATCACAATAAAGATGATCTCCGTTTCGTTTACTACAATATTCCTTTATGGGTTCTTCGGTAATATTATAAAACTTTATCCATTTAAGAATGGTTTTTTCTGTATCTTTATTAGTTAATTTATTTTTATGATACAATTTTTTTATTTGTTTCCACCAAATTGCGTTTGTATTAAATGGCGTTTCCTCAATACTGACAATATCCCATAGTGAATATGAAGGAAGTTTAGTATTATGAATGATTTGGAGAGTTTGATTGCGATCAAAGGCTTCGTTCGACATTATTGTAATAATATAAAAAAATATTTAATTAGATACAAATCAAATTTTTATCCTCGACGTCTTTTTACAGAACTATAGCATGAAAGGGTATTAGCACATGTCCAATCTTTTTTATGCCAATATACATCCTTTCGATTAAGATGGATAAGATTTGTTGTAAAGTTTTTCTTATTACATTTAGCAACTATTTCTTTAGGGACCTTTTTAAATTTGAAAAGGCAAACATTTCCGTTTGATTCTACATACTCTAGGATGTTACCACCCAAACTAATTTCAGGAAAGTCTGGATCATTGACGTGTTCTTTTACTTGGACCGTCTTCATATTTGTTTTATACTTTGATGTAATAAAGATTTTTTTACATCAAATTTTTAATAAATTAATACACTAAACTAATAAAATTGCCATTAGGTTAATTATATTCTTCTATAATATAATGTCTGAATACACTACACCTAATAATATTAGAAAAATACCTTTTTCATTTGAGGGTCCTTTTGATATAGCATTTATAACTATTGCTGAAAAGCTAAACCCCCTGTTTAAAAAATTAAATTTTACCCCTAATGGTATAACAACTTTATCTGTTATTTTTAAATTAATAACCCTTTATAGTTTTTATTATAATAAATATTATATAAGTGCTATAAGTTTAATATTGGCATACTTATTTGATTGTTGTGATGGAAGTTATGCTCGTAAATATAACATGGAAAGTGTTTTTGGAGATTTATACGATCATATAAGCGATTTGTTATTTGGATTAACGTTGTTTTTACTGATTATTTTTAAGGATATTCCAAAAAAAATAAAATATTCATTTTTAACTATATTATTTGTGCTTGTTATAGGTTTTATATTTTATGTAATGTGTTCTGAATCATATATTAACGAAAATAAAATAAAAAAATTTAGTTCTTTGGATTTATTTAATTTTTTTAAGGGTAATACTAAACAATGCTTAAAAATATCAAAATATTTGTCATCAGGGACATTGATAATTTTTATTGTAATATTTATGATAACTCTAAAATTACTAATTTAAATATATTTAATCTTTTTATTTTCAAATAAATAGAATATACTAAATATTTATAAAAAGAAGATATTATTTTAGTTCTCAAAATCTTGAACCACAAGAGAGACTAAAACTGGAATACGTAGATTTGATATGACATTTAATCAATTAAAAAAACGGGAAAACCCACATACGATTTATTTATAAATGATAAAAATATTAATTCTGAAAGATATTTTAATAATTAAATATGTAAATTTCTAAAACATTTATTGTACCTCAATTTCAAACTCTATACTAAATGAAAAATCCATATTATTAAAGTCTATTAAATTCCCCCAAGGATCTAATAATTTAATTAAAAGTTGTTTAATTCTAACAGGTTTAAGAAAAATGCGTTTTTGAGATTCATAGTCATCTTTATTTACAATAACATATTTTACTTCATTTACTCTAATAATAGCCAAAATATTTTTAGAAATGTATGAATCACGGAGATTACCTATAACAATATCATGACTATGTGTATTTTTATCATCAACAACAAGATAAAAGTAATTTATTCCTCCAAAATTAACAATACCTTCCGAAACATGACCATCTGCGTTATTATAATTTGGTTTACGAAAACCCAACATCCAACCAAATGAATGTAAATTTCGAGTATCTCGTTCGTCTAAATCACTGAATGTAAGTTGGATATTTTCATCACTTATATGATGGAAAAAACTTTGACCGGTTTCACAATCTACACCTAACTTAAATCCTGATTCTGAAAATAACAATCCTGTATCTGATGTTAGAAGATCAAGTTTTTCTACTAAAGTTATTGAATCATAATTTCCATCTGGAATTGTATATGTGTGACCATTTATAGTAAATTTATTATTACCATATGTATTAGAAACGTTAAACCATGTATTAGGGAGCTGAATATTATGTAATTTCATGCCAACTACATGACGCAAGTCGTAATTTAATTTCACTTTAAAATTGTTACTGTTTGTATCAAAGAATCTATCACGAAATTGCGAATCAATATTAATTATTCTTTTTATAGTTTTTCTCATTTATAATAGAAATATATATATATATATTCGTTTTAATTTATATAATTTTATTATATACTATAATAATAAGTATAATGGCAAGTTTAGGAATAAGAAGGTGTGCCGGAGGAACAAGTGGTGGGGGTGGAGGCGTTATAGTTAATTGCGCCCCTATTAATGTCAATGTCCACGTCCCCCCCATAAAAGTTAATCCAATTGTAAATTTAAGTGTCCCACCTCCTAATGTTAATGTACATGTTCCAGATATTTATATGACAGTAGATGATGCTAATGTGAAAGTGAATATTCCAGACATAACAGTTCCAGAAATACAATTGCCTGTCAGAGATATAAAAATGAATGTTCCAGATTTAATCGCTCCAGATATTAATTTAATAGTAGAAGATATAAAAGTTAACTTACCGGAAATTTCTACTCCAGAAATTAATTTAACTATAGAGGATACAAATGTAAATGTTAATATACCAGACATTACTACACCTGATATAAATCTTCAGGTAGAAAATGTCCTTGTAAATATGCCAGAATTAATAGCTCCTGACGTAAATGTTGTAGTAGAAGATATACAAGTAAATTTACCAGAAATATATACACCTGATATTCATCTTGTTGTAGAGGATATCAAGGTTAATTTACCGGAAATATCCGCACCAGATATTAATTTAATAGTAGAAGATATACAGGTAAATATGCCCCAGTTAATAGCTCCAGATATCAATGTATCTGTAGAAGACATTAAGATTAATTTACCCGAATTGTCGCCCCCAGATATTAATTTAACTGTGGAAGACGTTAAAGTAAATGTTCAGGAGATAAATGCTCCAGATATTAACCTAACTGTAGAAGATATTAAAGTAAATATTTCTGATTTAATAGCCCCCGATATTAATTTAAATGTAGAGGATATTAAAGTCAATTTACCTGAATTGACAGTTCCCGATATTAACTTAATTGTAGAAGATGTTAAAGTAAATCTGCCTGAAATAACAGCCCCAGACATTAACTTAACAGTAGAGGATATAAAGGTAATTTTACCTGAAATAACAGCACCAGATATTAATATGCAAGTAGAAGATATTAATGTTAATATTTCAGATTTAATAGCTCCCGATATTAACTTAACAATTGAGGATTTAAAAATAAATATTCCAGACTTAATAGCTCCAGATGTAACACTTGCTATTCAGGATATTAATATAAATATTCCAGATTTAGTTGCTCCTGATATTAATTTAAATGTAGAGGATATTAAAGTCAATTTACCTGAATTGACAG
>Ga0115008_10003495_pt1 | contig 13016 bp, 10 predicted proteins | sample FraStrMetagenome_FD_87164 | JGI IMG/M metagenome (GOLD analysis project Ga0115008, IMG submission 87164) | Marine eukaryotic phytoplankton communities from Arctic Ocean - Fram Strait ARC3M Metagenome | ecosystem: Environmental > Aquatic > Marine > Oceanic | place: Fram Strait | collected...
AATTAAATCCGGATAACGTTAATAATAATCTTTTTTTAAGGAGTCTGCGAGCAAATCATACAGGCGACAGAAGCAGTTGCTAGCGGAAAGGGAAAACGGCGCCTTGTTCAATTGCGGGAAAACTCGCTTTACTTTCGCCAACGATTGAAGCAAATGGGCTTCATTGTGTACGGAAACGACTTCTCTCCCGTCGTGCCAATGCTGATTTATGCTCTTACAAAGCTCTGTCTCTTCGGAAGACTTATGGAAGAAGCTGGCATTTCCGTCGTGGTCGTTGGCTTTCCAGGTTTAAACAAAACCTGAGAGATATTTAACAATAAATAGCGACGCCACTAGAATCCGCCCGTGTGCGATTCTGTCTTTCTGCAAGTCACAGTCGCGCGCAGCTTGACAAGTGTCTGAATGAAATCGACCGAATAGGCGATATCCTTCAGCTCAAACATTCCAGACAAAGCAAAATCTCTTCAAAAAATGCTAGCCGAAACAACTAATCAAAAAAAAACCAACTAATTTTCATTTCGTTCAATGATCAAAATACCTTCTAGTAGCTTTTAAATCGTAGTTATAATATTATAACTACGATTTTACCTATTTATTACTCCGCGCAATCTCCTTCTTAATTCTTTTACAGTTTCATACTGTATAACAAAAAATACCTTTTCATATACTTTTATTCTTCTATTTAAATTTTAAAATTAATCACAGAAAATTTAAAATTTCGATCGAATTTTTAGAATGCGTAAAAATGCCAAGCTAACGACAAATCAGTCGATAATCGCTGGATCTGTGGCAGGGCTTGTTTCTGGATTTTCATTTCAGCCTTTAGAAGTTCTGAGAACACGGGCAATAGGTTACTGCATAATTTTATCTCATTATGAAATTCTTTTTAGGAACAAAAGGAGTCAATTCAATTGTAATCGCGAAACAAATTATATCATCGGACGGATTCGCTGGACTCTGGCGAGGAACAGTCGCCAGTCTGTATCGCCAGGTCCCAGGAATTGCCTGGTTCTACGCTGTTATCGAAAAAATGTCGCCTAAAACTTCTAGCGACAGAATAGCCGCTGGATTCATTGCTCGCTCATCCGCGACGACGGTTTTTCTGCCACTTGTTGTGATTAAAACGCAAATCGAATGGGGAAATGGCAGTTCAATCGCAGATGTAGCGCGTAGAATTCACAAAAGCGAAGGAATAAGCGGTTTTTGGAGAGGCCTGTTTCCGACGCTTCTTAGAGACGGTCCATATTCAGCACTTTATGTTTTATTTTATAAATCGATGCAAGACTCGTTTGGCTCCGAACGTGCAAGGTATCCTCAGATCAGAAATCATCTTTCTCAACTGTTTTTTTAGTGTTAACTTCCTGCTAGGTATCTTAGCAGGAGCTTCGGCAGTCATACTAACACAGCCCGCTGACGTTCTACGCTGTCATCTCCAAATTGATCAGCGTATTGGACTCGAAAATTTCAAGTCGCATATTCGCGAACGAGGAATTTTAAGAGCACTCTATTTGGACGGTATCGGCCCAAGAATCACAAGAAGAACGCTTGTTTCCGCCATAAACTGGACGATTTTTGAGGAGCTCAAAAAACGACTCTAAAACTATTTTCTGTATTTTTATTTATGTCAACCATTTCTTCAACAATTCCGTATTTCTCCTGCTATCTTCAGTTTTTAAAAATAAATTTGTTTAGAAAATGGATAAAATACTGAGTTCAAAGTCGGATAAAACAGTTGTGCAGCAAGTTCGAGAACTGCCAGATCTAACGACGAACATTTCTGAAGCGAAAGAAAATGAGATCATGAAAAAACGACGACCACTCAAACTAACCATCGCAAATCTATCAGCCAAAGATACTCTTTGCGTGAAAAACGACTGGTTTAAAACAGGGAAATTTTTCAACCATCCGGTTGACACGATTTCACCTGGCCAGAAGCTCACTTTTTATGTAAATTCTTTCAGTTCGATCTTGATAGTAATTAATCTTTTGTAGTGTGTCAATACTGATGGATTTCATTTGGCAGGATTAAGCGGTGGCGTGGCTGTAGAAGTCAAATCGAAGGTACAGAGAAAAGAGATCTTTACTTGCATCAAACGGTCAAAAACTTCAGAATCAGTATGTTGATTTTGAATCAGCATTAACATTCGGGGTTGACGCTTTGTGTCAGGTTCATTTTATTAGATCGATGTTATGCACAATTTATGAATTAACAGCTGTTAATTTAAGGTCAGAGCAAAGTTCTTTGATTCACCGTTATCTGAGCCTAAAGACCAGGTCTTTCAAAAGTAAAAAACATCTTCCATGATTTCCATTTATAATTGCATTGAAAAATTGGTGAATTTGTATAATTTGTGATTGAAATATTGTTTCCATCGAAAATTTAGTTGTCTCTTTGACTACACTTAATAGAAGCGACGAGATGAGTACCTGATCTGCACATTTTCAAATCCTCTTGTTGGCTGCATCAAATCTTCCATGTTCTTATCAACTGAAAGCGGAGATGATCAAATTCAAGCTCTGTGGGAACCAATGATGGAATGTGCTGTCGTCAAAGAATCGTTCTACGGCAGCTATCGCGAATCTGACAAACATGTTATCTTTGTCTGGAAAGATTCAAACATTAATTGGTAGAGAAAAACAATCACAGTTTTTAAAACTCAAGTACACCTTTTTTTTCTGAAATCTCCATTTAGTTTCAAATCTGTCACTGACCTATCCTTCTTGTGTACCTTAATTTTATCTGAATTAAATAAATGTGCAATCTATTAAAAAAAATCACCAAGCAATTAATTAAGAGATTTAAGAAAATTCGTTTCGAATGGGTATATCGAGTCGCATTTGTAATTTTCACGATAGCAGCTGAGTTTTTTCCACCTTCAGAGTTTCTTCTGAACCGAATCCTTGTTGATTTCAGCGCACACTTTGTACAAAATTTTCTCGTTTCTCATATTATTCTTGGTGAATTTACTTTTTGGAATGTCTGGGTACCCTTTCTTGCTTCTGCGCTCGATATCGACCATTTTATCGCAGCAAGTTCGCTCTCTTTCGTTAAAGCAACTTCTCTCGAACAACAAGCTCCATTTCATAATCTCGCATTGCCAATTGTTATTTTATGTCTTGCTGGTATTTTCCTTTATAGCAATCAGAAGACATTGTATGACAACTTTCTTGCTCTAAGCTTGTGCCTGTTTGTGCACCTTTGTCGAGATGGTCTCAGACGAGGTGTGGCTTTTTGCTCTTACAGAAGCTCTCCTTTGCCGTTTTCAATTTATCTCCTTGTTGTCTTCACTCATGTTTTCCTCCTTGAATTCCTTTATAAACTTAGCCTAAATTAAATTCATAATTATTCTTTTTCAGATGAGTCGAAATGGAATTTACTACAGACCTCAGCCCTGGTATTATTTCACGAAACTTTTCTGGTATAATATTGGAAAAGTGTTAGAGCAAATAGTCGCAAGAAAATGCGTTCCCAGGAAAGGATTTTGCATTTTGATTGAAATGACTTTTAGAACAATACGGTAAAATCCACTGTTAGATTACGTGCCAACTACTTTGCTCTTCTATTCCACATCATCTTAACAACAAATTTCACTCCTCTGGCCTCCATAGGATTTTTCATTTGCGTCATTTACGAGTTGTTTGACCGGAGCGCCCATGTGTCTTCAATAGCACCAGAAGCATCCGCAAAAGTGTTTCTGAAGCGAAAAACGAAATCGATTTCAGTTTTCACAAACAATACCTGTTTGATGCCAGAAGGCTTATCAAGAGTAAATAATCTTCCTTTTACAACAGATCGTGCTACACTTATTGGTAAATTTAAAAAATATGAAATTTATTCAAAATTTTAAATTACAGGTGATATAATTATAAACGCATGTGGAAAACGACAGGATGAGGTGATAAATGAAGACATTCCGGGCGACTTGGACGTCATCTGTTTGCAAGAAGTCTTTAACGAGGACGCCTGGAACATTCTCAACGAAAAACTGCGTTCCAAATATCCTTACATTCTCTTCGATGCCCACAGAGTGCGCGTTTCTAGTTTAAAATTCACGATGGTCAACTCCGGACTCTACATTGCCTCCAAATATCCTATTGTTCAATCTATGTTTTATCCATTCAAAAATTCATATTCTGAAGATGCTCTTTCCGGAAAAGGTAACTACTCCATGAGTTTAATTTCTATTTTTTCAGGCGTTTTATGCGCCGAAATACAGATCGCCGAGAAATCGAGCATCATCGTCGCTACAACTCACATGCAAGCTCCAACTTCCTCTTTTGTAAAATCGAGTGCAACACGCGTTGAACAGTACAAAGAAATGGAAGACTGTATGTCCGAGTTCGGCGACACTGCCGAGCTTGACGTCCAAGCTGAAATTCTTTGCGGCGACTTCAACACTGATCCTCGCTCTCCAATCGATGATGCTTGCTTAAAAAGGTACAAAAATCTGGTCATTTCTTATTCTCATTATTTCAAGCCAAATTTTCGAGGACTTCCGCGATCCTCTGGCTCACTGCGAGCTTGGATCGTGCCTCAAAGTCGTCTCTACTCGCCTCGAGCAGGTGCAAACGCCTTCCGGCCTCAAGTCAGTGCTGCTCGATCAAGACCCGAAATACGTATGGTCGAGCTCGAGAGTGAACAGAGAAACAGGTCTTGTGGAATCGCTAGAAAATGGCTCCACCAGATTCGACTACATTCTTGTTCGCCCAGCCACTCCTAGTCCAATTTCTGTCACTGCTCAGTTCCACACGAAACTCGCTGGACTTACTGATCACGTACCAATTTCTGCGGTTTTAAATCTTCAAAGCTAATATTGCTTTCTTCTGCTTATCCTCCATTCACTTGCTTCTAAATAGTCTTCTAAGTTGTTCCATGAGGTCAGCCGAAAACAGCTTTGGCGGACCTCTTCTTTTCTTTCAAACATTGCATTTAATTTATTGCGTGCAAATATTTTCTATCTGACAGGAATTGTGAATTGAAGCAGAAGGTAGTTTTTAATAGTGCAATAAATAATAAAACTTCAAAAATTGAAGTAATTTTTGAACATCAAATCGTATAAAAAGGCATCAGAGGAGAAAGGCGAGCGGTTGAGAAGTAAGGAAGACAATTTTAGCTGTTTCTTTCATTCAGTGAGTCTGAGCAAAAGTGCCTGAACCGACGCCATAGCCGAATCCTTTAGGTCCGAAGCATTTTCCGTAGCAACTCTTGCAGTAAATTTCCTTTTCACGCTCAGTAATCGTCGTGGAATCCAATCTTTTATTGCACAAAGCGCATTTTACGCATTGCTAAAAGTTCGTTTGAAGAAGTTGGCTTGCTACTGTACCTTGTGCCAGTTGATTCCGTTGGCAACCATTTTCTCCGCAAAATAGACTCTGTCATTGCATCGCGGGCAGCGGTCGTTTCCTGACTTGTAATTTTCCGGATATTTAGTCTTTCCTGCGGGAACAGCAGCAGTCGGCGCGGCGGCAGCTATTAAAGTTGTTAATCACCCGATTTGACATTTTTAAAAGCCATTTATGCGTTCTTGGAACGTACCTGTTCCGACGGGCGTTGCTGCTGGAGCCATTTGTGGTTGGTGTGCAAAGGTCTTTTGTGACGTATTCTCTGAGGCCATTACTCCGGCTCCGCCATTTCCAAAGCCATAGCCGCTTAATTACTTGCTCAAAGATGATATGAAATTCAAGAGCATACCTTGGACCGTAGTTCTTGCCGTAGCAAGACTTGCAGAACGGCTGTCCATCACGAATACAAACGAAACTATCTAAAGACTTTACAGAAGTTATTTAATGCTTAAAAAAATAAGGATAAATATTATAGGAAAATATATTACAATACAGGCTTCATATAGGTAGATAGGAATAAATGCTGATATAATATTTTTCACGCGTTTTTTCACCTTCTTGCACGCGATACAGCGGAAGCATGCTTTGTGAAAGACTCCAGCTTCGGATATTTTTTCTTCGGCCTTAAAAACAGTAAAATAGTGGGTAGAACTAACTTGAACTACCTTGTAAACAGTTTTCGCGCAAGCGATGCATTTGGCTCCTCCGCCGAGAACAAGTGGCATTCTAAAAAGTAAAAGTCGCGTTTTTTATTTCTTTATAAGAAAGTCAGAATGATGAAACTATTTCTCATTCTCGCGGGAAGGTCTGTGAAATGCGGCGCCCTTTTTGTTTTACGTTTCAAAGTAAGTGCTTCACTACGCAGAATAAGCAAGGCCACAGTCAAACGTACGCCGTGATGTCACTACTGTAGCCGTGGCAGGTAGTTACACGCATAAAGTTTTTACATTCTTACTTGAGATAGAAGCAAATGACCTGTATATATATATAATCTTATTGATATTAAAACGGCGAAGTGAAGTGTTGAAATTGAACTTTTAAAACGCAGTTTCGTTATTTTCCGATTTTGACGAGGACCAGTGAGGAAATAGCAAGCAGAAATTGGACGGCTCCGAACCAGCGAAAACGTCGACAATATTCTTCTCTGAAATTTAAAACTACTTCAGAGCAGGTTTTTAGAAGCTTAAACTTACGGTCATCGACTTTTTGAGCAATTGCGCGAGCAGCGAGGTACAATTTGCCGTAAAATGTGGCATTGTCGACGGATTTGCGCTGCTCTCGCCAAATATAAATTGTCTTTGTGGATAAAAGAATCGAAATCGGCTTGAGCTGAAGCTGCTCGAACCGGTAGTGACTGTTCAAATGACGACATTCCGCCTTTTACCCGATATAAAATGGTCTTTGGTTGATGAATTTATCCCTCAGAAACCTTCAACTATTATCCGATCAAAATTTTATATTTCAAAATCGTTCCTTCATAGGCGTAAATCTTCCATTCACATTCGCCACAATCCACATTTGGAGGAATTTCTCCTCCGTATCTGCTCGATAAATTGGCTTGATAAGTTGATGAATGAGCTCGTCGGATACTGAGAATCCTTTTTGTTCGTATTGTTGAAGAATAAATTGGCAAACAGAAGAGGCTTCGGGGTTGATGATTTGGATTTCAGCGGTTTCCGGTGATTCGATAATGTAGCTTTGACGAGGTAGAAGGCTGGGCTTTCAAGAGACTTATAATTTGCACTTATTTTTTATATAAAAATAAAATTAGAACTCTTTCCTTATAAGTTTCTATCTCTTTCAAGAAAATAGAGCTTTGAGATTCGCCGCCGATTAGAAATAATCTGACTTGGGCGCTTTTTGCATTTGCTCTCGGAAAACGTGCGCAGCCTCTCCACGCTTTCATAAATACTTCTGGTTCAAGACCACCATTTACATTTACAAATACTCCAAGTTTAAGTTCATTTGCCAAAAGAGCTAGTTGTCCTCTCAAATGGTCAGACGCGTTTGGTCCGCTCCAAATGAAAGTTAACTGTCTAGCTGCACCTCTTTTTTCTTCTTTTTTACTCTGAAAAAAATCATAAAAGATGACTTTTTTAAATCAAAGATTACTTTAGCTTTTGTACTGCCTTTCCAGCGCCCAGTTCCAGAAATCGAAAATGTCCAGATGAGCAACAGAACATCATCATCTTTGAGCACATTATTTTCTACAAGATTTCTCTCTACAACAGCTCCGTTCTGAATTGTTTTCGCCGAGTATGCAATTGTAGCGACATTGAGAATGCGCCCATCATCGTCTATTATCTCTCCGTCGCCGGCGGAGACATTAAACCGGCCAGACTTCACCTTCATCGGAAGCAACTCAAGATCTAAGTCCAAAAACGCGACTTCCTTCAAATCCAGATCTTCTGAATGATTTCGGCTTTCAGATTTCTTTCTAAGAGCAGCTTGAGGAGTAATAATATTCTGCTGATCAGCTCGAAGCCAATTTGTAAATTTTTCGGTGAAAAGCGCCGTTTCTCGATGCGCTGTAACTTTTGCAAAAATATGCCACTTTTTGCGATCAAATTTTTCCCAGATTTGCTTCCCAAGCTCTTCTCCAGCTCTTCTTGCAGCAAAAGAGACTTTTGATCCAATCCATGAGTAAACCTCGGATCCAAACTCGAAAATGAAAAACTCATTTTCTTTTAAAATCTTCTGTTCTGGACGCACGCCCCAGCTGTTTTCTTCTGGAGAAAGTTTGTATTTACTCCCGACCTGATTCAGTTTCCAACAACGGTAGTTGTAACTACAAGTAGTTTCATGTTTGTAGTCAGATTCATCTGCAGAAGTCTCCATCTTGCTTGGTATTTTTGTCTTTGAGCCGAGTATTTTCCAGAATTCCGAGTCCTTCTCATCAGCATCTTCAACAACATTCGCCTGCGTGCCCAACTGGCCAGTCTTTGTCACTAGCTGGGCAAAATCTCTTGCTCGGTTTTTCTCAATGATATTTGAAGCTTGCGGCAGAAAAGTAAAAACGCGTTGAGTTGTGACGAGAACGAAAGAATCGTGGTGGGAAAGTCGTTTTGCGCGTGGTGAGATGAGTTCAACCGCCACTTGACGACGCCCTTTGAATCGAATAAGCAGCGGATTATTTGAATATTGCGAGTTCTCTTCACCATCCCGCTGGGTTTTGCGAAGCCGAATCTTAAAAAAAATAAGATTATGAAATCAAGGAAGACTATTTGAAAAAAATCCAAAAATCAAGAATTTTTAAAATACCTTTGAGACATCTTCAGTTGCTTGAAGAGCAGATGTGGCGGAAGTCGCCATTTGTTTCATTGGGTCTCCTTGGCACATTTTCATTGCCAAATCAGTTTTCTGCACCGTATAGCTGCACTCTCCTGTTGCAACAGATCTCATTGGATTCATCGATCTTGTCCTGCTCTGACTCCTTGGCCTTTTCGGTCGTTTATGCTGAACACGAAGAAGAGGAGCTCTACTTTTTTGATCCTGATTGTCAATGTCCACCGCTCCGCCATATGATTTTTCTACGTCAATATTTTGATCGACAATAATTTGATCAAGTTCGTTAGTGTCAATCTGCGGCAGATTTCGCACAATTGTTGATGAGACAGTTAGTTCTTTTTCTTGCTGATTAGACGAGCTCGTCGCAATTTTCTCGACAAACGATTCTTTTGTAAAAAAATAAGCATGCAAATCTCTGAAATAATGATCGACTTACTTCTTGATGCAATTTTTGAGTCGACATCTAATGAGAATGACATGTCTGGAACTGCACTTTTCGGCCGCGTTCGACGCATTTTCGGAGCCTCATTTTCAACCTGCTTGAATAAAATTTTAAGAAAATATACAAAACTAATTTTTGGCTTTGGACACTCGTTACCCTGTTTTATTTCTTTGCGAGATGAAAAAAAAAATTCTAGATTGACTTAAGATTGTTAAAATAATTTGCGCAGAGAAAAGTAAGGTAACAGGTGGCCAAAACGATGGTTCCGGTAGCACCGGACAGAAGACTGACCTTTTCATCAGTTCGTTCCTTTCTCGAGGTAGTGCGCATTTTTACAGGTGATGTTTCAGGCGTTTGAGGAGTTTTGGTCTGAGGTAAGTTTGTAACGGCGGTCGTAGGAGATTTGCTTGACGTGAGGATGACTTTATTTGGCAATGGAGACTGAATATTTGCAATTATTAGAAATTATTTGAAGCGATTGAACTTACCCCAAGTTTTTCTCCGTAACGCGCTTCTAATTGTTGAAGTTTCATAGATTTTCTTGGAGAAGATGAACTCTGCCCTACTTCCGAAACTGTCACTTTCGGAGGAGCAGCACGAGAAAGAAATCCGCCTTTTCGATGTTTTCCAATTAGCACCCGCGCTGTTGAGGGATTTTGGGATTCTCCTCCTTGATTTTCAACTACATTCGGATTTTCGCTTTTTGGAAGTTGAATTGGCTCACGTCTCGGAGCGCGCTTGAAATCAGCAGATTCGATTTCTTTTGCTTGTACGTTGAAGGGACTTTTTTTTATTCTTAACGAAGCTGATCTTCGTAACGGCGCTGAGCGCGAATTTGAATTGTTGGAATTCGCAAGAGACGAGCTTGATCCAAACTTGCGAGCCATGTCTCGGACAGAACCGCTTCGTTTGAAAAGACCGAGGTCCTCTTCTTCAACAAGTGGCGCTTCTTTTGCGCCCTCGCGCGCCGCCGGAGTCTTCACGACGTCGTTGAAAAAGCTTAGCCTGTTTGCGAAGACATTTTTTCCGGTTATAGCTCTAATTTTATACTTTATTTTTGTGATCAAAAAGGACCACTTACTCTTCAACAATATCTTCGTTCACAGTTTCATTTCTGTGCTTCTCTATAAGATCCATATCAGCCTTGCTTTTCAAGCGCTCAGGAAGGAACGAATTTTTAGGCACAATTAATCTCATATTTTCAAAAAAAAAAATGTAAAAAGAAACAAAAAGATTCGATCAAAAAACAGCGGGGTCGAACTGCTTGACTCAAACTACTGCGCTTATTTTTTCAATTTATTTCATACATGTTTCTAGAATCTGCAAAACAAATTAATTTAGTCAATTTTCAATTAAATTTGTTATCGTGCATTTTTGATTATTTTACGGTGTGCGAGCGGTTCCTGAAAACGGGCTGGGAAACTGCACGCATTGCACGCGGCCTTCGTATTTTCCCTTTGCGTCTCAAAACGCTAGAATTTTTGTCAGATGTGTTATTTCTCTTTGATTTGAGATTTTGATTATTTTTGATTTTCGTTGATTACCTGTTGTTATTTGATTCATTAATTTCGCTTGATTCTGGCAGTTGAGGAATTTCATTGTTAGTAATTTCGATTTGGTTAGGCTCTTGTACAGTATCAGCAGCAGGTGTTGGGTCTGGGCAGGGTTCGGGAAAGTCATCATCTTCGTCCTCCGAAACAACAATTTTAGAAAGATCTGGTTCAGCAGACTCATCAGGAGAGTTTGATCTTTTTTGATCTTCCTCATTTTCAGACTTTGAAGATTCGTGTTCGTCTCCGAGCGATAGAAACAGCTCATTTTCCTGCTCTTCTTGAGCACTTAGGTACACGCTCTCCGGATCTGTCTCTTTTTCTTCTTCAACTTCCTTCTGAAAGACAGTCTGTTCAACTTCTTTCTGAAAGACAAATTCTTCAGTTTGCTCTTTGTCTAATGAATCTTCTGGTAATGAAACAGGCACTCTCATCGTTGAGTTCATAGGAGTGTTTAACTTCACTTCATCGTAATCAGCTGAAGTAAAATTGAATGTAACACAACCTGAACTTCTTCAGTAATTACCTAATTCAGAAGGAGTCGATTCGTGGCGAAGTTTGAGCTCATCTGGCGTTTCTAATTGATCTGCATATGCATTGACGTCCTAAAAATATATTATTGATGAGCTCTGAAAACTGCGGTCACCTCATTTTCATCTTCTTCTGAGAGTGATTCGTCAATGATGATCTCGTGGCCGCCCAGATCTTCCGAATTATCTTCAATTTCATCCTTTTCTGACCTAGATTCTGGCTGACTGTCTCTCTCTATTTCGGGATCATTATCCTCCTCACTTTGCTGATTGCCGCTGGTGACGTCATCGACCGTCAAGTCGAGATCTTTTATAATTGCGTGCGCTTGACTTTCGGACAGATCAACTTCGGCCAGCAGAGCATCTTCGTCAAGTGTCATATTTCGAACAGGTGGCCGTTCCCGTTTCGTTTCCTCTTCTTTGAGCTGTCCACGAGTATTGTCCGTGTAAAGCACCTCGTCGTCGGATGACGAGTCCGCACGTCGTCGCTGAATTTTTGTCTTCGTCTCCCACATAAGTCTGGCCGAGCGCGAACGGGTTAATGCCTCTTCGCGATCTTCAGCGGACAACGATTCCTGACGGATTGATCGACCTGAGAAAAATTTGAAATCAAGGAGGAAAACTGCAATTTAAACGTTCATGGTCAATATTAATAGTCAATATTGACACTTACCCGAGGCGGATCTATTGATGTTCTGTTCAAGTGCAGTCCTTTTATCTCTCAAGCTGCTCGAATATCCTAGCGAGATAGCAGGCTTTATTTCGGCGGGTGGTGAACTCTGTTTTTGACTCATCTGCTCTTCAATCTGTTTCCGGCGCGCTTCGAGCGTTTGTAACTCGGATAACGATTCTCTGTAAACAAATTATTCGATACATGTCAGAAGGCTTAATTTATCACCTCGCATTGTTGATATTGCTTGAAGTGACTGCTTCCGGCTTCTGTGCGAGCTTTGTTTCCCACTTGTCTAGCATTGACTTTGTGTCGATTGGCGACGGATCCGTACTTGTCGCGATTACTTGACAGATGCTCAGAATGGAATCTTGACTTTTTTTCTCAGAAGAGAAAATATTAAATTAAAATTATAAGCACCTTCCTGTCAATTTTTCTCGCGTTTGAGGAACCGGAGCTCGCTTTTCAACCTTTTCTTCTTCGAAAAAATCTTCTTTGGAAGGTAAACTTAAAGGATTAGTTCTGTAGCCTTCATCGTCAGAGCCTTCTGAAAACAGAGCGTCCGAGAATATGTCTTCTGAATTTATGTCTGAGCAGCTGGCATCAGAGAACAACGACGCATCGCTTTCAAGAGGATAACGCACGATTGTAAATTGTCATAAATTTTTACTTTTCTAAATCAAAATGTATCCTCGAGCCTGCTCGTCGTATCCATTTTCTCTTTTTTAGATAATCTCGTTCTCGATTTCTCGTTCTGAAAAGACTAGTAAAGTTTTCAAAGTCACACAACCATGAAGTTTGAAAAACTAGGCGACGAGAAAAGGAGGGACTCGTTTTTTTCATCTTGAAAAGAAACAAAAATTATCACACAGTTGTTGGATCGCTGAAGGTAAACAGCGAGTGTAAATTCCATTTCTGGGCCGAGAAAAGCAAACAAATTAAGTTGTTCATATCAAATTTGAATGCGATAATGATGCGACTAATTTGCAAAATGAAATCGTAATTCAAAAAACTTTCCTACAACGAATCTCGTTTTTCCTTCAAAATTCTCGTAAAACTTCTTTTTATGATTTCAGGCACAATAGAAAACTCAAAGTTATTTATAAAAAATAAGGAGAAAAAAATCTCTATTTAGCTGGTGGCTTTTTGAACATCAGAAATGTCAAAATCGGTCTGCGCCGCCGCCTGCTCAA
>Ga0115008_10003501_pt1 | contig 13006 bp, 3 predicted proteins | sample FraStrMetagenome_FD_87164 | JGI IMG/M metagenome (GOLD analysis project Ga0115008, IMG submission 87164) | Marine eukaryotic phytoplankton communities from Arctic Ocean - Fram Strait ARC3M Metagenome | ecosystem: Environmental > Aquatic > Marine > Oceanic | place: Fram Strait | collected 2012-06-18
GGAGTTTCGTCAATGCGTCTCCGCATTGACGAAACTTGTGCCGACGGCCCGTAACGTCAGCCGTTGACGAGACGTGCCGCCTGCATCCCGGCTCATGCGACCCGAGGCAGGACACGTCAGTCCCATCTGTCTTGCCTGGGTGCATCTGTGGAGGTTGGAATCGCCATGTCGTCGAAGACGTCCGCCCCTCCGGCAATTGTGCCGTAGCAGGGTCGCCCTTGGCAGGAGTTTGGCCGCGCGGGCCGCCAAGGTGCCGTGGGTTGGACATCCCGCAACTGTGCGTTCATACGAGCCGCGGCTGCGCGTTCGATTTTCGCAGTCGCCGCTTGACCGCGGCGTCTGTCAGCGCCCCCAGCACGGCGCTGTGGCGCGCGGGGTAGTGGTGCCCCTCGCATTCGATGATGTATGCGTGCTTGGCCGAGGTGCCGTCGGCGAAAGTGAACCGACCGGTGAAACCGACGACGCGGCAATCGGAGTATCCGTCGTCATGCAAGCCCCAGAAGGAGTTGTGCATACGCAATGCCTGCCCGATGAGCCCCCAGCGATCGCAGCCGGCGAGCTGCACCGATTGTCCGCCGCCGATGTCGAAGTATCTCATCGTTGCGGCGGGCTCGGCGGTGCCCGCCATGGGCCTGCCCGTCGTTGGATCCTGTCGCCTCTTGGCCGCGCGTCCGCGCGAGCTCTCGGCGCCCACGTCCCCCGGGCGCTTGGCCGCGCGCTCGGCTTTTGCCTCGTGCGCCGCGTCCGCCTCGAGCGCCTCGAGCATGCGTTCGTGGTCCGCGAGCAGGTTCTCCGGGTCGACCTCGGGCAGATCTGCTGGGATACCGCCGCCTCCGTCGGGGGCAAGGTTGGCCGCCATGTCGACGTAGTCGGCATACTGCTCGGGCTGCATCCGTGCGTAGATGCGCATGGCCTCCGGCGTCTTCCATCGCACCAGCGATTGGATCACGCCCTCGATCTCGTCTCGCGCGATGGATTGCGCCCGCTTGGCGAACAGGCGGGTAGCCAGGGTAATGCGGCACGAATGCCAGGTGCGCGCCGCCGCTTCCATTGCTGTCATGACTACCGCGAGAAGCGCGCGCATGCATGCGTCCGCCTTGGTTCCCGTGAACGGTACCTCGTTTCCGTGCGGCGAGAAGGCTGGCCATGTTGCCCGCTGGGCCGTCGTGCATGGGTGCGCCATCTCCCATTGCTGCCACCGCCACGCGAAGTTCAGCGGATTGGTATCGTCGTACCTGAACCACATTGGCTTGCTCCCCCACTCGATATTCAGTCGGTCGCATTTCGACGGTGCCGATCTGCCCCTGAGAAGGTGCCCGTTGCGGCGTGAGGCGATGACGGCGGGCGTGCTTGGCAGGTCGCGCCCCTCGCCGTCGACCCATGTGAAGTTGATGCGTCGTGAGAACGTGTCGCCTTCGAAGGTGGCCGTCCACTCGTCCTTGCGTGCCCCTGTCGAGATGGCGTAGCAAAAGGCGACCAGCATTGCCTGTACTAGTACCGGCGCCCATGAGAGCCCCGCGCTTGCGAGCGCCGCCGCGCTCGTCAGCGCCGCTGCGATGGCGGTGAGATGCGCCGTGGTGAAGGGCTGCTTGCGCTGCACGAGGAACGCGTCGTCGCCCCATCGAAGCTTGTATCGCGCGCAAATGCCTTTCAGCACACCGCGTGTTTGCGCCATGTCGGGCAGCCAGCGACCGCAGTCCCGCATCACGCGCCGCCACGCGTAGACCGCCAGCAGGGCGCTCGTCGGCTTTCCTTGCCCGAAGCCAGCCTGACGCCGCCTTGACGACGGCGCCATCATCTGAGCGATCCACATGATGGCCATGATGGTGAAGTATGTCTCGCGCAGCTGGTCTACGGCGGTGGGTGCCTCCCGCGGCCGCATCCATGGGTTCTGTATGCTTTCCGCGAATCGGCGCACCCAGCGGAAGCCCCATTCATCTGCATTGCTCGTGCCGTGTGGGATACCTGCGTCGCGTGCTGCCCCCGCGTCGATGACCAGTCCACGCAGCAGCTCTGGCCTGTCCGCGCATAGGGCGTACTTTGAGTCGTCGGATGCGAGCTGGTTGGCGATATCGCGTGTCGCCGTCTGTCGCGCCAGGGCGGCGGTGGACGGTTGTGGGGATGTGCTGCGCAGCGCATGTTGTCGCAGATGCGCGCCGCGCTGCTCCACCTCGTCGTCGATCTTTGCCGTGCTGCACGTGGGCCGCGCCAGCCGTGGTGATGCCCTCTCGGCGTGCCACGCAGCCACTGGTGAAATTGCGCTTGTGCTACGTTGGGCGCGTTGGCTGCCCGCGCGCGCTATGTGAGCTGGGCTGCTGAGGCGCCCGGATGAGCCTGCCCGCGCTGCCTCGTCCGTCGCGCGCTTGCCGCTCGCCATTACGGCGCTCGCCTGATGCATGGTGGGTGACTCTTCGATCGCGGTGCACCCTCCGGGAAAGCGCATCGCGGGTCCCCCTGGCGTCGCGGGGTCGCACGTGCTTGGTCGGGGCGACGTTGAGGGTGGTGCAGTGCCCGACTGCATCTCGAGGCACGCCTGAGCCGCCTCTAAATCTGCCGCATCGCGCTTTTTACGGCGTCGCTTGCCTCCCGCTTCTTCTTCGTGCCAGTGTGCGTACCCGAACGCTGCGGCGACGTCCGCAGCTCCTGGCGTCGTTCGGTGGCGAGCGGCGGTGGGCTGTGACTGGGCTCGCGTGTACCGTGCGCGCAAGCACTCAGCGTGATCATGGTCCCCCCAGATGTCGTGGAAATGGAAGCTGTCGAGTTGCATCTCCTGTTGGTATGCCTCGGTGATGCGTAGGACCAGCTGCGCGTCGCTCTCGTTGCGTTTGCGCGGGAGTGCGCCTTGCTCGATATTTGCGGGTACGTGATGTGCTGACTGTCGCAGCTCGGCGGCCGCCGTGATTCGCGCCATCCACATCTGGGCGCGCTCCTCGCGTGCGCCGCGTAGCATTGCCAGAGTCGCGTTCGTGCATGGCGAGTGCATGCGCGGGTGCAAAGGGAAGGCGTGACGCTTGCTGTCCTCACGCTCGGCCTCGAGAGCGAGGCGCTCATCCTTCTCTTGAGCGGCGAGCAGCGCTTGGTGGCACGCCTCCATTTGCGCCGCCGTTGCCACGCCCCCTCGTTGGGCGTCGTCTTGCACGTTCATGCTGAAGAAGGCGTCGCCGTCGGTGTCGGCGACGTGTGCCGCTTCTTGGCCATCCTTCGCGCAGGCGCTTGCGCAGGTGTGCGCCGGCGGTGCGATGTTCAGGTCGCTGAGCTCGCGGTGGCGCGATGAAGATAGCTCTTCCTCGAGCTCGTCTGCCGCCGCCACTAGCGCCGCCTCTGCTTGCGCTGTGGTCTCCGCTGGTTGGCCTCTCTCGCCGACCTGCGTCCTTGTCGCTTCGTGCGCTGATCTCGCGCGCGCCACACGCTTGGCGGCGTCGGCGATGCGTATCTTCCATCCTGCGATGGCGAACGTGGAAGCGGAGTTGGCACTGGCGGCGGCAGTAACGGATGCGTATCGACGCGGGTGCTTGACCATGATGAATGCCGCCACGACTGCGTTCTGTGTCGCGATGCGGGGCTTCTCCGCGCCCAGATGCCTGGCGAGCTCGTACGCCGCCCGCATCGCGCTGGGTTGTGCCCCGCTTTGCAGCGCGGCGTCGAGTGCGTTGAAAAGCTCCGTCGTGCTTTTCTCTGCCACGGGCATGTCGCCGGTCATGTTGAGATTGTGCTTGCCACGCGTCGTTGATCCCAGGCTGCGCCTGTCGCCCGCTACCTTGGGCACGCCCGTTACTGCGCGCTGCGCCTCAGCCGCGCTGGGCGCTGCTCCGAGCCCGTGGTCTGGCTCATTTTTGGGTACGATCTGCTTGCTCTTCAGCGCCTGCCGCCGCGGCCTGAAAAAGCCCCCGCCGAGCTCTGCGATCACGTCCGAGCCGCGCCATGTGGGCTGCATTCGACTGACGCTGTCAATGTATGCCAGCCAGACAGGTTCGCCGCCGTCGGAGTCCTCGTCGAGCATCACCTCGACATCGTTCACGTCCTCATAGCATGCTGGGCATAGGCCTAGGCCCTGCTCGATTGCTGCGAGCGCGTTGAGACACCTCGAGCATAGCTCTTCCTCTGCCACGGGCATGTCTCCCGTCATGTTGAGGTTGTGCGTGCCTCGCGCAGTGGAGCCGACTTCGGTCACGTCGCGCGTGTTCTCGAGCACGTCCGCCATCAGGTTCAGCGCTTCCGGTGGGATAGGCACCTCGCGCAGTCGGATGCCGAAGGCCTTGGCCAGATCGTGCATCACCTTCATCTTGTCTCTGGAACCCGCGTCCGTCGGTCCGTTCCCCCATCCGGCAACGTGAGTGATCCATGCGCGTAGCGCTGCTGCGCTATACGTCGGCTCCTGCTCCGCGCGCCGCCGCAGATAGATGAGGTCCTCGGAACTGGCTGTGCCTACCGCGGCGGCCAGCGCTGCCGTCGCGTCGCCTTCGACCATGAGCTCGTACTTGGGGAAGTACTTGGGGAATATCATGATGCACAGCACCGTGCCGCAGGCTTCGGTGAGCGTGATGTGGCGGTGCCGCCACTCGCCTTCGAGTGGGAAGCGGAAGAACAATCCGCCGGCCATGCCGCAGATGTGCGGGTGCTCCACGTCCGAGCAGGAGTCGCTGGCGAATCTAGGTGCAAACATGATGCCTTCGGTGCCGATGATGCCGCGCTCGCGAAGCTCGCCTGCCTCGTCGATGCCGCTCCAGAAGCTGGCTGCGTTGCGTGTATGCAGCAGGTGCAGGATGGCTTTGAATTGCGCGGTCACGCTTTCTGTCATCGACACTTGCTCATCGCCTGTGCCGAAGTGCATCTTGAGTGGCGCAGACAGCCCTTTCAGCGTGCCGACGGGGAAGTCGAGCCATTCGTGCACGTGAACCAGGAAGGAGTTGTGCGACTCGAGTGCGTCTCGGCTCAAAGCGCCCGCGATCGCTGCTTCGGTATCGGCTATCGCTCGTGCGTGTTTTGACGGCGGCAGGCAACCAAAACCGCCGTTGAGCACCTCTCGCCCACCGATGAAGTCGACCACCGTGCCTGCTCCACTTTTGGCGGAGAGCCAGTAGTTGCTTTGCTTGCACAAGCGTCTCCAGATGGCGGTGCCCTCCGCCGTGAGCTCGGGTCCCACGTACGTGAATTTGTAGTCGTCCGTGTACCCCGCCGTCGCGTAGGGTCGCGCTTGGCGTCGACCGAGCTTTGCCGACCGCTCTGCGATCAACGATTGCAGTGCTGGTGTTTGTTTCTGCAGCCAAACGTCGCGCACGAAGACGTCGAGCTCTTGGCTGAAACCCTCCAGCAACCTGTCCGTAAATCGCTGCGCAATCTTGCTTGCGTTGCGCGAGCCCATGTTCATGCAGGTGGCGACGATCAGCACGAACCACAGCTCCATGATGCGGTTGCCGTCGGCGTCCCGCTCTTCATCTCCGTCCGCGTTGAGGCGGGGGAGCTCGATCACCACTTGGAACGAGCATGTGCGATCCTCTTCCGGGCTCATTTCGAACTGGAAGAACATATGCCTCCCATCGTCCTTGACTGCCGCCAGGTATGTGCCCGCGGCGTGTGCCATGTGCCTGAGGACGCAGTTGTCGCCGTAGCATTGACGCGGCCGCACCTTGATCTCTGGGTGCGGCATCGGGTACTGCGCTGGGTCGAGCATCTTGCCGCGATTCGAGCCGCCTGGCTGGGGGCCCATCAAGTCGTTCATGCTCACGGCCACCGGCCCGTCTGGTTCGCCGTGTGGTGCGTTGCGTTCCCGCACGCCCTGGTCTCGGTGTGGCGCCGACTGGTCGCCCACGATGCGCGCTTCGCTCGGGTTGTCCGCCTTGTCTGTGCCACCGCTGCCGATGACGTATGGCGGGATGACGATGAAGGGGCATGGGCCATCGGGCTCGATCCGCTCGTGCGCTCGGCGTAGCCGCTTCATTTTGTAGTATAGGCCTTTGTCGAGCAGCTTCTTGAAGGCCGCGCCGACGCCTCGGATGCGCGAGTCGAGCCGCTCGAGCTGCGGAGCTATGCGTGTCTGCATTGGAGGCGCCACCCCCCAGCGGACGCCGTGCATGATGAGCGACATCAACTGGCGGTCGTCATGCGTGCCGAAAATCTTCTTCAGCATTTCCAGCACCCAGTGCGTGCGCCCTTCGCGCTGGTAGTCCATTTTGTCGTACAGCTCTGTGCCCGGGACTTGCTCGTACACGATCGACAGCGCGTTGTATGACCCGATGCCGTCGGCATGCGCGATCAGCTTACCTCCGCCGGGCCCGATGCACTCGTACGCTGGGCGCGGTCTCGCTGAATCGCCTTGCGTCCAGCACTCGAAGTCACGGTCCGCCGTTTTGTTCATGGCGTTGCAGCATCGCCTGCGCATCCAGCCGCGCATGATCTGCCGCCAGGTCATCGGCGTGAAGCCTGGCGGCACCTGTTGTGGCGGCAATCGAGCCAGCCATGAGGTGCTCAGGTTGAGGGGCCGCTCCGCGAAGCGCCTTAGGCGCAGCCTGGCGTCTGAGAAGTCGGGCAGCCCGTTCGACGGGAAGGGCAGCTCGTGCTGCAAGTCCGCGGCCGTGACCACGTTCTCCGCGATCCTTCTTAGCTCGCCGTCGCCCGCGTCGAGCGCCGTGATCATGCTTCGTAGTTCGATGCCGCGCTCGGCCTCCGCGGCCATGAAGCATGCCTTTGCGCTTGCCGTCTTCTCGCTTAGCTCGTCGACGCGTTGTGCCCACTTGCGCGCCGTGCGGAAGTGCACCAAGGGTCGCGCCGTGATCCACGTGCCAGCTTGCTGCGCGCCGTGCCTGCCTGCCTCTGCAAGCGCCGCCACTCGCCCGAGTGCCAGGCCGGCCGGCCGATACGCCAGGTGGTCTTGTAGTGCCGCGAGCGTGCACCATGCGGCGCTGAGGCCCGCGGCCGCCGCTAGCTCTCGCTGCTGTGGCGTGTCGACTGTCGTGATTGGCGCCGTCGCCCATGGGACGAGGACGATAACGTCGCGCTTCTCGTAGAGCACCCATGGCGCGGCGTATTGCGTGGGCAGCCCGCCGCTGATGAACTCGGCGATTGCCTCGCCTTGGTCCGCGCCCGAGCGCTTTGCGTCCCTTGGTGCGCCGAAGAGGGCGCTCGGCGTGCGGATGTCCACCATGGCGCATATCCCCTTCTCTGCGTACGCGACTGGCACCATTATGATTGCGTCTTGCCGTTCATGCAAGCGTAACCAATCTTCGCTCACCGTCTGCGCGTAGTGCGCGGAGAACAACCCGAAGTTGTGCGCTAGTTGCGCGCGCATCTGCTGGTATCCGCGGCATGGCTGGTTGGCCGGGCGCCCGAAATCCGTCGCGTCGCCGCCGGCGTACTGCGCGTGTGCGCGCGCTTCCGCGACCGCGAGCGTGCGCGGCGTGTATGAGCGTTTGACCATCTTCGCTTCCGCAGAGCCCACCACCGCCAGCTCGCTCCATCGCTGCTCGGCCGGCAGCGTGTTGGTGGGGGCCACGGGTGGCAGGTTGCGCGCCCACTTATAGTAGGTCTTGTCCGGCGCTCCGAACTGGTGGCCGTTGACGATGTACGTCGGTGGGCCCACTGTGTGCTGGTGCGCGGTCGGGGGTTGCTCGCCCAGGCTGCGATCGCCCAGGCAGTTCGCCCAGAGGAACTCCTCGGCTGCTTGGCGCATCGAGCCGTCGCGCAGCTTGGCCTTCCATGTCTTCCATGATCCCCAATTGGCGCTCCCGCACGTCACGTGGTTGGATTGTCGCCGTATTGGGTGAGGGTACGCCTCCACAAAGTCTTGCACCGTGCCTATGAAATGCCAGCATCCTTCTGAGGGTGGCTGTATCGAACGCCGGTCGGCCACCGAGCACGCGGGCTCGCCTGTGGCGCGCGCGTTGGCTTCGCGCTCCTCGCCGGAGTGCTCGTACAGTGCGATGAACGCGAAAGCAGGCCATTTGAAATTGTTTGGCACTGGCATGGTTATCTCCCGTTCGTGGCGTGGCGTTTCTCCCAGCAATGGCACGTCGTCGTGTGCCCGTCCCGCTGGCTCGATGGTTGGCTCGATGTCGTGCGCTGGGGTTGTCTCCGGCTCGGCCCTGCGGTGAGGGCGGCAGTGGGCGACGGGCGCGCGGGTGGCTGCGTGAGCTACCGTGCTCGTGGTTGTTTGCGTGTGCGTCGCTCTGCATGATTGCGCGCGTGCGGGCGAGCTTTTCGCCGTGTTGGAGGTGTGCCTCTCCTTTGTGCCGTGCTGGCGCTTGCGTACGTGACGCGGCACGTTGCCTTTCTTCCCTGTGGAGGGTGGCCGTTGTATTTGAGGTCGAGTACCGGGTGCGGCCCCCCTCTGCGTGAGAGGTGGCGGCCTGCCTCCTGTCGGAGGTGGCGTGCGCGTTCCCGTTTGTGCGCCTCTGCGCACGTTTGCGCCTACCTGTGTTGGTCCTCTGCGTGAGAGTCCACAGGGGCGGGTTCTCTGCGTGAGAGTCCGCGTCTTGTTGGTGCGGGGCGTGTGCCTTGGTGCGTGACCCGGGTGCCCGCATGGAGCGCAGGGCGGGTGGGCTTTGCCCGCGCGCGTGTCTCTCGCTGCGTGCATTCGCGGCGAGGTGACTCGTTTGGTGCCTGTGGCGTGCTCACCATGCTTGTCCTTCCGACGGTGATGTCGTAGGAAGGTTGCCCGGTGCCTCGTTGGGGGCCCGGTTCGTTGCGTTCGCGGCTGTTGCCGCCTCGGCCTCGAGCAGCCATGTCATCCCTGGCGATCGTATGCCGAGGCGCCGTGCTGCCTCGATGTGGTCGTCGCGTAGTCTCTCCGGCGGGTGAGAGATCTCTAGCGACCCTTGCAGCGCCCGTGCCAGCGTTTCATCTATGGCGTGCCCTGCGCGTTGCCTCGCCTGCGACGGTGCGCCCTGGAGCGCTTTTTCAAGCCGCGCGATGCCCGCTTCCGTGCGTGCCCGTTCGAGTGGCGTCTGCGCCGCCGGTTCAGCCTCGGCGTCGGCGAGCGTCACGGCTGTCCAGGCATGCCCGTTGCACGGTCCGCCCTCATCGAGCGACGCTTGCACCCCCTTAGCTAGCTCTGTGTCGTCCGCGAGGGCCAGAGCTGTGGCATCTGCCTCGCTGCGTTCCACGGCCTCTGCCAGCTCCCATGCGTCGCCTTCCCACGTCGACGCCTCCGAAGCCCAGGTGATTGCGGAGCGCGCAGTGGCGAGCTGCACCTCCGCTTGCAGTGTCGCCTCCGCGTCGCCCGTGTTCCTAGCCTCAGTGGCCGCCGTTTCGAGCGAAAGCGAGGTGGCTTCCGCCATTTCAGCAGGCTCGACCATCAGCTGTGAAGCAGTTGGTGTGTCGGCGGGCGGGCCACGCGACACGCTTGGCTGCGCGACTGGGGCGTCGTGCGGGGCGTGGCCCACGCTCTCTACCGCCGCGCCTCGCTCGCCCTCGCTTGTCTCTGGCGCCTGCCTCAGCTCTCGCTCGAGTCGCAGCGTGGCGGATGCGGTGATCGATGCTGCGACGCGTTGTCGGTGTGCGTCCTCCAACGCCTCGTGCTCTCGAGCGTCTGCCGCCCGTTGCTCGTTTCGCCCCGCTGCCATTCGAGCAAATTCCTCGCGGCGCGCCTCCGCTAGCCGTCGCTGCGCGTTGTTGCGTCGTGCTGGCAGGTCGACCGCGGGTGCCTGCGTCGTGGGCGTGGCGGGGCGTATAGCCAACGCACGCGGTCCACTCTGCGCTCGTGCGCTCGCCTCTGCGCGCTGCTTCGCTGCCGCGTCCTCCCGCGCGATGGCGCCGGCAACCTCAGGGCGCTGCGCCCCGCTGCCGCCCGCGTCTGGCGCGTCGAGCAACGCGCCGTCTGCGGCCGACTGCTCGGCGAAAAGCGCCGCCGAGCCGCCACCGCCCGGCGCGTCGAGCAACGCACCAGACGGCGGGTGCTCGGTGGCGTCCGGCCGCGCTTCGGGCGCGGCGGCAACGAATGCAGGGGTGGCGGCCGCTCCATCATCGACTTCCATCGCCATTGCTGGCGGGGCGCTGGTCGCTCTGAGTCTGTCCCCCCTGCTGTCTCCACTGTTGCTCCCCAAGGGATACGGCGCCGGACAAGGCTCCCCCCTGAGGATGTGCGGACCGCGCGCGTGGCATGTGTGCGCTGCCACGCTGCCCTGCTGACCCGCCGGCGCCGTCGCTGGCGCGTTGCCTGCGGGGGGGGTGGCGGTCTTACGTAGGTGCTCTACTGCCGGCCAAAATTCACCCGGCGAGCGCCACGGCCCTTGCCGCCTTTGCCTCCTTTGCCGCCCTTGCCGCCTTTGCCGATGGTGCGGCTGCCGCCCTTGCCGCCGCCGCTTCCTTTGCCGCCGCGGCCATTCCCTCGGCGGTCGCCGCCCTTTCCGCGGCCCGCGCCCATGCCGCCGTACGCGTTGTCACGGCGCATGTCCGAGGGCGCGGCCACCACCGTCGTGAAAGTCGTCCAGTCGAGGCCCGCGACGTTGCCTGCGTCTGTGCCTTTGCAGTCCGTGTCTGACAGCCCAGCGATGCGCGCGTGCGCCTCCTCTCCGCCTGCTGCCCAGCATTGGTTCGGCGTCGGGCACCACTTGTCCCTGCCCTTGCCCGGTGCGTAGCAGGCCGGGCAGTTGTTGACGACGTCGATCGGATTCACGAACGAGCACACCACCTTGCCGAAAGCGATGCGCTTGCCGTCTGGTTCCATCTGGATGCCGTGTTGGGCTGCCGAGCCCCAGACGATTCCTTGCGCCTCGCTGCCTTGTTGATCGCTCCATGACAGCTCCCGCCGCTGCCGTTTGGTGAGGTGCTGCGTGGTGTCGTACTCATTGTTGGCGGTGTCCCGAGCGTATCCGTGCATCCCATCGTCGATCTCCTGTCGAATGCGAGCGACGCGCACGCTGAGGTCGCTCAGGGAGTTGGCGGCTTGCCCGTCGACGATGAAGATGGTGACCCGCGTCGCGTAGTTGGCAGGCGTGGCCAGCATCGCCTCGCACCTGTCCTGCACGTCGCGCATCACGTGCATTGCCACTTCCTCCAGCTGCGAGCGCAGCCCCTTGGCCGGCTTGCACGACGCTGGCATGCCCTCGACGTCGGTGGCCAGGCGCTCGAGCTCGTTCCACAACGCGCCGAATGAGCTCGCGTCGCGGCCCGGGTGGAACACTAGATCCACGCACGTGCGCGCCGGCTTGTATAGCATGCGCAGCCGCTCCGGGTCCGAGTACAGCGCCGTCAGGGGTTTGCCCGCCACGCGCGAGCTGATCCTCTCGATGACGTGCTTGCTCTCGCGCTTCTCCAGCACCTTCGTGAGCATCTTCCACCAGTCGATCTCTGCAAATCGGCCGGCGATCAAGACTTTGGTCGCTCCTGCGGGTAGCAGTGCGCCCCACTCTTGCTTCTCGCCTGTCTTCGAGACCGAGAGCTTCGAGCAGAGTGCCGCTTGCAGTGTGGATTCCGTCTTTGCGCCAGCGCGCTGCTTCCAGAACTGGTCGGGCGCGAACTTGCCGTTGAGGAAGAGGATCCCCGCCGGATGCGTCGCCACCATCATGACCTTGGCCATCCCGATGTGGTCCGTCGAGTTGCACGTCTCTAGGCCCTGCTTGAGGCTGCGGAAGTCCTCGTCCGCCTGCATCTGCGCATTGGCCTGTGCCGTCAACTCTACCAGCGTTGGCCCGCGCCGATACGCAGCGATCACGTCGGCCGATCGCTGCGAGTTCGTCGAGCGCTCCGCGAAGGAGATGTAGTCTTCGAGGGTGCTGAGGAGGGCGACTACCACCTGTGGCGACAGCCCATTGCCAACCCCGACCACGCCTAGTGTCGTGGCGAGCGCCGCCGTCGCCGTCACGGGGTCGTCCACCGGGTCTGGCCACAGCTTGCGCAGCAGCGGGTATGCGTGGCGCCATCCCACCGCGAAGAGCGGCATGAAGCGGTCCGCCATGGTCGTGCCGGCCCGCCGCTCGATCTCCAGTGCGGCGTCTTCGATGTACAGTTGCAGCTCTCGCGGTGGGCGGGTCTGTTTGCACCATCCTGCGATCGCTGCGGCTTGGGCGTCGTCCTCCAGCGCGGAGATGTCCCTGCCCACCGATCCAGCGATCTGCGAGACGCGCGACAGGAACTCGGCGCCCTTGCGTCCTCCGGCCGTCTCGTCGTTGTAGCTGCCTGGCGTAAGGCTACAGAACTGCGCCAGGCAGGCCGTGCCGCCGTCCCCTGCCATTAAGAGGCGCGGAGTCATGTAGTCGTACCATGTCCCCGTGCCAGCGTTAGCGGGGTCGGTGGTCGAGAAGATGACGTCGGCGGCCTTGAGGGTGCGCGCGTCCGGAGGGAGCGCCATGATGGCGGTGTGGAGTCGTTCGGCTGCGATCGTCATGGAGATTGCTGGCGGCCCGGGGATCGGTGACCAGTCGAACCCGGCGTCGTCGATGTCCTTCGTGTACTTGGCCAGCCTGGGGAGCTTAACGGCGAAGTGCACGCCCTTGTCCATCATGTCCGCGTCGATTATGACCGCCGGGATCAGCATGGCCTGAAAGTCCACGTAGTACAGCAATGCTTTAGGCGCGTGCGACACCTTGTCGATCACGTCTGGCAGCATGTTGGCCCACTTACCCTCCATAGCGAGTAGTATGGGGCCTCCATTCTTAAGGGTCTTGAGCTTCGCGGCGTCGGTCGTCGGCGAGCCGACGTAGGTGAACGCGTATTCGGGAGAGTTGATGGTAGTTGCCATGACGATTGGTTTAGAGGTTGCTGTTGCTCAAGAGCTTGCGAGATAAGACCGGCGCTGCGGGGCGACGGGCTGCGGCTTTGGACGATTCGACTGTGTGTCTTGAAAGGGTTGAAATTCACGAAACATTTTTCTCGCGTTTCCAAACACGTTCGTGAAACTTCGTCTCCTCACGCATGCATGTCGATTTTTCCTATGTGGCCGCTCCTTTGGCAGTGAAAGGCGGTTGATGCGCCCGCCTCAGCCTTCCACCAGCTTCTCGCCGAGCATCGACCTCGGCGATCTCGACGGTCTCAATGTCGGCGCCAATCAGCGAGGAGCGCCCTCGCGCCTGGA
>Ga0115008_10003502_pt1 | contig 13005 bp, 14 predicted proteins | sample FraStrMetagenome_FD_87164 | JGI IMG/M metagenome (GOLD analysis project Ga0115008, IMG submission 87164) | Marine eukaryotic phytoplankton communities from Arctic Ocean - Fram Strait ARC3M Metagenome | ecosystem: Environmental > Aquatic > Marine > Oceanic | place: Fram Strait | collected...
GCCTCCACCCGGAGTTTTCAAAATTTCACTAGAAAATCGATGCAGAAAAATGAGCTTCATCTTTGAAAGAACTTTGACGAACATCTACTCACCGCAAAGACTCCAAAACTTTTCCACTAACTTATTAATGCTTTTAATTGAGATGTAGATGAAAATATTGATTGATTTGAGTAGTTTATTGCCTCCACCCGGAGTTTTCAAAATTTCACTTGAAAAATGGCCATAACTTTTGATGTGCTTGGAATCAGAATTTGAAAACAGTTGGGCATATGTATGTAGTTTGCGTTAATATGACATTTGTTTTTAAAAAACTCGAGAGCTAATTTATGATATGGTGCATATGGATATGGATATGGATACTCTCTTGTATTTTACATGTATATGCGTATTAATACATAAAGAAGAATACAGTTACTTTAGTTGTTAGGTATTACGCTAATTTTCTTCTCGCTACATTGCTGAGATTATGATAATTGCAATTATAATTCTTTTATAGACAGAAGAATGTTCCTATGTCCCATTGCAATGCATAATGTATTACGCTAATTTTCTTCTCGCTACATTCATGTCAACGAGGTTCGGAACTTATGTACATTTACCGCTATTTCATTTTTCATGCACACAAAGATCTCTTTTTGAACCCTCCGTAAAATCTCAAAGATACATTTTTACATGCGACGACGTTTATTCACATAATTCAATTAAACTCTATCGTATCGAAGTGTCACAAAACCCATTCTAAGTGTTATTGAAGGTTTGACACGTTGGCACCCTTCCTTGGTCACATTAAATTTTTATATAAAAAATCCGAATACAAAGTTTCCTCATTATCATTTTTACTCATACGAGCATCGTACCAAACAATAGGAAAACGTTGTGAAGGGTGAGCATTTTCAAAAACAAATCATGTCGGTTGCAGACGAGGAGACGAGTCTCCTTCCTAAAAAGAAGTGGCAGCTTTTTTCGCAAGCTAACATGGTGAAGAATACGTTGACTGCCATCAGAGCAATGAAAAATGAACACTACATTCCTATCGATACGAGTGGTAGTGATTTTAATTCGCGATTGTTGCGATTCAAAGATCATGTGAAACTTCAAACTAATGGAAGAATTATTGCAAGATGGTTGAGTAAATTCAAATTCTACTTTCCGCAAAAAGATATACCAGGAGCGCCGAGTTTGGAAAAAGCGTGGGCTTATTTTGAGCACGTCACGCTACCACGTTATTATGTGAAAAAGTATTCAGGAAATGCATCGCTGTGGAGCAAACTTGACAAGGAAAGGGCCCCGATTGGCGAGGCAGATTACTTGACTGAATTGTATTCTTTTAGGAATATTGAAGAGGACGATTTTGGTAAGTCAATTTGTTGATGTTATACTGACACGACTTCTCTATATAGCTTCATGTTTTCAACATAAATTTTCATTGATCACCTAGGAACCTTTGGGATTGGGATTGCTTTGTACTTTGCGAGTATTCGCTGGTTTGGCATAATGCTTTTTGTTGCAGGATTGTTCAATATCCCTTCAATGTATTTCTATGCGAAAGGAAAATATCACAACCGAATCGAAGACCTGCCAATTCTTTATCGCTTTTCAGCTGTTTGTGGTAACACTGAAACTGTCACCTGTTCTGATTGCGTAGCATCCGATTTTGGTTCAGATAGGGTTCTCTATGATGATAATTTAGGAGAAGCTTTTCTCAAGAATAAATGTAGTGCTGATGATCTGTTTCATGGATACTTTCACTGTATTTCTCTATTAATTCTTTTCGGTGCTGTATTTTACCTTCAGTTTTACCAAGGCAAGAATTCATGTCTGACTTCGATTTTCATTAAATACCAGAAAATAATTTATTTTTGTTTGAATATCAGGAAGGCTAATTGTACACTTCGATGAAAATGAACAGACGGTAAGTTGGTTATTTTGTTAGTTTGACAATCATATCTTAATTGATTTGGTTCAATTCAAGGCCCAAGATTATTCGATAGTTGTTAGAAACCCCCCAAAAGATGCATGTGCACCTGATGAGTGGCGGGACTTTTTTACAAAAGTGTCGGGAGGTGATGGTCCTATCCTTGTCACTGTGGGCTTAGATAATGGAAAACTGCTTGCTTTACATGCAAAACATCGCCAATTGAGAGATAAGATCGACAAAATTTATCATGATCGCTATGAGGACAAGAAATCTGATAAGAAAGCTCTCAACCAGACTAATACTTTCGGCGAAAGAGAGTATCATGAAAAGTTAAAATCTCTCGAGACGAAAATAAACCATATGAGACGCACAGAGACCTTTCATGCAAGCCAAGTTTACGTAACTTTTGATACAGAAGAAGAGCAGCGTCAAGCATTGAACAACTTGTCCACTGGACTAGCACATGTCTTCGGGTTTTTGACGCCACCTTCAAACTTACCACTTTTTCGTGGACGAAATGTTCTATATGCTTGTGAAGCTGCTGAACCATCATGTGTGCGCTGGATAGATTTTGGTATATCATTGAAGGTATTGCTTTTGTACCATTTCCCCCTCTATCATTGTTTTCTGACTTATGCAATATTTAGACCATGATTAGACAAGTTCTGTTGAGCAATATTTTGGTTATTGGTCTCATCGTTTTATGTGCTTCTATCATTGATACGTTTCGTTCTAAAAGCTATGTTGCTTTTATTATTTCGCTCATTAATGCATTAATTCCACAAGTATTGAAAGCCGTCAATGCAGTGGAAAAGCATTTCAACGAGACTTCAAGTCAAATATCTCTTTATGTAAAGGTGACGGTGTTCCGATGGTGCAACACTGGTGAGTTTGCGTTGTAAATTAGAAGATTAGTCGTCTAAGGACATTGTTTTTATTTTGAAAAGCTATCTTGATCACGGTTATTACTCCGTTCACATCAACACTTTCTGATGGCGATGGGAATTTGTTGAATACCGTTGTGAATATTTTCATTGCAGAAGTTTTGACGAGTCCAATTATTCGTATGCTAGACATTCCGAACGTATTGAAACGTCATATCCTTGCGCCACGTGCTCAAAGGCAAATAGATATGATCCGAAATTTTTCTGGAGCAAAAGTATGCGTGGCCGAACGATATACTGAAGCAACAAAAATTGTATTCTTAAGTTTTTACTATTCCGTTCTTCTTCCCAACGGATTCTTCCTTGGAGCCGTCGCCTTATTTGTATATTACCAAATCGAGTAAGTTGATGATTTCAATATTTCCTTCTTCCTTTTAGCAAAAGATTCTTATTCGTTTTTTTTTCTATTTTTAGTAAATATTGCCTATTTAGATCATGGGCGCGCATGGGAAAGGTTGACAAACACATCGCAAACTTTCAGCGTAGATATTTTCTATGGTTTTCAATAATGTTCTTATCCGTGATGACCGTTTATAACTATTCAAGCTTTCCATTTGATAATTTGTGTAAGGAACCTGAAAGCGATCAATACTATTACTGCAATCAAGACCTCATGGGAAGCATGAAGTTTCCGGGATGGTCCGAAGAAGAAACAAATAAATATGATTGGATGACACAGTCTCAACAGAAGTTGATTCAATTCTATTCAAAGATAACTATTGCCATCTTGATAATTTGTTCGATAGCATCTGTGGGTAGATCACTTTATGAACTTGTAGTTGTAATCTTTCAAGGATCATACGATGAAGTCGGTTCTAGTATGAATATCAGCTACTCAGAAGTACCGTCAATTTTTGCATATGTATGTTCCTATAATATCTGTGGTTTGTTTTTGAAAATATAACTCATGACTACTTTCTTCTTTAAGGTCCCGCAGTTCCACGTAAAGGGATTCTTATTTCCTTTCATTGCCTGTGACATTTCGGCTATCAACAAAAATAACATCTACTGGAAAAATCCAAATGTTGACCACAGCTATTATTGCATCGTCGACGATGTCCTTGATGAAGAAGAAGGACCTGATATTGCGAATAAACCTATTTACAGTGTCATAAAAGATTATAGGAGATAACCTATCATTCTGCTATTTTTACTAAATCAATGAGAAATAATGCAGAGGTTGAGGTTGTTAATATAGAGAGCATACTTAATTTAAGCAACATATTGTAAACTAACGGTTTCTAGTTTCTACTTAAAGGGAGATCAATCATGGTAAAATGTGTTTGATCATTGATTGATCGTTTCAGAAGTAACATCCATTGCAGAAACCAATCTCTAATTTATAAACAAGAAAGGTTATACCATTCCTGTTCACAAATAAAGTAAACAAACGTGTACGTGTCTTTGCTGACAACAAATTGGGGCTTTTCATGTTGCTCTTATGATCGAGAAATAAAGAAGAAATGAAAAGCTCCACCTTCTTTGTTATATGTGCAGGATTAATTGTGGGCAAATCTTCCTATTATAAAAATCTTTAACTAGCTATTGTTTGTGGTTTACCATTTCCTTGTCAAATAAACTATTTTCTTGATAGGGTAGATTATTCGCCAATAATCAATAACACGCGATCTGTGACCAATAGGCGAACTCCTACAGAAGCTCATCTCGATTTCCTACCAAATTCCTAGCCCCGTTCACGGTTATCACCAATATGAAACTCGATTATGCTCATGATAGTATTAACGTTGTTATAAGATTCTACATGTATCGTCCACTGAAGAGCACACTCCACCATTTTCTTGTCTTCAAGATGGGTGATAGAGTCGCCTCAAATAATCGTTTGGCAAAAACGACATTGCCCAAAAGATCTTTTTCAAGGATGCACCATGTGTGTGACGTAGCTTAATTTCTGTTTTTTCATTTTTTGAATGAAATATTAACCTTAGTCGAAGGAAAAAAAGGGTAGGTTGTCACTGACAATGTATAAAAGAAGTTATTGTTTAAGGACAACACTCCTTTTTTCCTACAACAACCAGTACTACTGAAGTTCTTGAAAGTATATTCTTCAAATGAATCCCTTCAAGAAAGACTAACTGAACAAATAGTATACATCGGTTGGTCTAGATTGTGCGTATGGGCACCAAGAATAAATCTAATAGCCTAAAGAATGATCGCATCATTGAAACGAATATTCTAGCAAACAGTGAGTCGTTCATAAATATTATCAAGATGAGATTACATAAATTATAGAGGAGCGATAGCCTCTGATCTCATGAAAAATACAGAACAATATAAAGATTTCATCTCTCATGCCGGATTGTTTGATCATGAGATTTCTTGAAAAATCAAGTAAGAAAAAAGTTTAGTCCACCCAAACAAGCGTCACATATCACATAAGTCACAATTCATTCACTTTTCAATTTTCAGAACAATCTTTGTTACTAACTTGATCCTGCAGTACCCACGGAGGACAGCAACCATCTACAGGTAAGTTTTCTTGTGGAGCAGCACAGCTTGCTACCTTTTCATCCCAAGTATTCAATACGCAGTACCATTTTCCACCGACACTATTGCTACCGTTACCATTATTCGCACTGTTATTTCCAGTGGAAAAAGACGTGTCAGCACCCATAATCACATTAGAAGCGTCCATAAATCGAAGAATAGCTCGAAATTTTCCACATGAAGGGTTGCAACAACGAACCCATTCGTACGGTTCCTTGGAATTTGTTGTAACTGACTTCTTCTTTCCGCGTGTCATGGTCGGTAGTTTTCGTTCATAAGCCTCGTTGCTCTGCAAGCGTCTTACCCATAGGCGTAAATGTTTACGAATTCTGTGATCTGTTGCACTTTCCAAAGGAACCTGATTACCATTTGAAGAGCCCTCATTATATTCTTCTTCGGGAGCGGAACACTTAGCTCGTGCCGGATCATTCTTATTCATGGAACAAAACCACCTGACCGGTAATTTCTTTTCGTCGACGTTTCCACGCAGACGTCGCCACTTGTTGCATTTGTCACACTTAACCCATGTCGCATTATTCGCGCCTTTTCCCGTACCCTCATTAGTATTGGCGCTACTACCTTGATCACCGAATTCGCTACTTCTCGATTCATCATCGATAACATCATCCTCATCTTCGCCAACGCCGCTATCTTTATTAGAGCCGTTATTATTAATCACAGAACTGTCATCATCATCATTTCTCCTGCGCTTCGAAACTTCGTTCTGCCCTCTTCTCCCACCTCCAACAACCTTCGAAGTTCTCGTTTCCTTCTTCACGAAAGGCTTCTTCTTGTCAATTTTTTCGCGGTATATGTTCTTTCGAAAAGCTGACAATATAGAAGCTCTATCAATGCCCTTCACCAATTCATCTTCCTCTTCATCAGAAGTATCTGTATCGACAACACTCCCAATAGCAGAATACTCTTCTTCTACCAATGCTCGACGCATCATATCATTGATAGCTACCTGCCCTGCAGAGTAATATCCACTCGAAGCCATCTGTGCTTCACTCATCGACTGCTTTTTTGATTTTTTCCCACTACCACGTCCAGCTCCACCAACTTTTTCCTAAAATCCACCATCGCACAACAAACGAACGGACGAACGAACAAAAATTCAAATCTCATCAGTTCCTCACATCATTACATAATACAATACACGACACGCAGCCTACATACCTTACGTTTCTTCGTACCCTTCTTCCTGCCCGTAGCAGTATTTCCCTGATTTCCATCATCACCAGCAACAGCACCATGCTGAGATGACTTATCAATAGGTCTACCATCGGCATCCACCAACTGTTGCTGTTGCTGCTGCAGTTGTTGCTGCTTGGACTTACGAGCTCCCTTGGATTTACGCGCTGGTTTGTTACCCTTCAAGTTACCGCCGCTGCCGCTGCTGCCAGTGTTCGTCTCGATGCCACCGCTGGAGGAGGCAGATCCACGATCCATCGTATAATGTTCAATGTATATGCTTGTATGTAAATATCTATACCACTCTCGTAATTGCTGTATATCAATGTGTAATTGTTGTATCAATGTATGTAATATGTTATTGTTGTAGGAAGGCAGGTGTTGCGCCACTGTCCACTGTGTCAATACCATGCAAACATTCGAACGATATCGATATCTCGCGTTCTTTCGTCGTTTATCGGTGGTCCATGTACGTATATGTGCTATGTATTATTTTAATAAATATTAAAAAATACATGTATTTTAAATACCGGTACATTGCTCTCATTGGGTTGTTTGCTGTGTATTATTATTCTTGCTATTCAGGTGAAGTACCGACGAAAGTATTTATGATATGTAGAGAATTCATTACTGGATATTATTGTCGTAATATTACAAGTCTGGCTTTTGTATAACTTGCATTCCCGGGAATATAAAGAGTCATCTTATAATTTTATAAACTTTCCGCATTGCGCTTATCGCTTATCATTCTCGAACTGAATTGAAAATATTGTATTACTACAAATTACGTAGGATATGCGATTGATGTCAGACTCAAAAAATACCACCGGTCATCGTTTGGATTCAAAATATCAGGTGTCTTCAAGAGCGGAAAGATACGATACAAGCATCGCAGATTGAAGCTCGTCGTCATTAACATAAAATATTGTATACTTTGTGTACCGGTATACCTGCATTTGCATTTAGTGCATTGTACTGTCTATCATTAATTACGTATATCCTTTGAAATGAAATCAGTACTGTGTTATCTCGTAGCTTTTGTCATCGTTGCATGTCATGGTTTCGGTGGATTGCCAACTCATGCGAACAGAGAAGTTGCGTCCAGCACCAAAAGCGCTTTAAATATGGGTATTTTTGATGATGTTCAAAAATCATTTAAGAGTTTGTTCATGAGGGCAAGTGCGTCTCATATTCTGATCAAGGGTGGAGCGGAAGCAGCGAATAAGTTGGAGGATTTGAAGGCCGAGATTGGAAACAACCCTGTCGCCTTTGCAGAGGCTGCTGCAACTTATTCGGAATGTCCGAGTAGCAGAAGTGGTGGAAATTTAGGGGAGTTTGGTCCGGGTGCGATGGTCAAGGAGTTCGATCAAGTAGTTTTCAATGATGATGGTAAGTGATAGACAAATATCTTTGATTGCGTTTCATATACTTGCACTGGTCTCATTTATTTGACATGTCAATATTGATACAACCTTTCATTATACATGAATACCAGTTGGTGTTGTGCACGGTAAGTAAGATGCTTTAAATTAGTTATATTATATTAAAAATATTAATGCTCATTGTTTACTTTACCTCATGTATCTCAGGGCCAGTAAAAACTCAATTCGGATATCATCTCATTTTGATCAATTCTCGTTCAGATTAGGAGATGGTCTTCTCTATTCTCTTTCGAATCTCTTCAAATAGAAGCAATCTCATTTTCTTGTACATTTTAGCTGCGACCATCCTCGCATTAAAGAAAATATTGATAGCTGACGTAAGCTAGTGAATCTTTTCCCATATTTTATTTCTCTTCTTGTTCACTTTGACATGACTGGCATCTCCTCCATAAATTTTGCAGTAAACTATAACGACACAAATTGGTAACATAAGCATATACTCAGTGGTATCTATTAAAATCTGTAATGTTTGCGTGCTTCCGTACGTAGGGATTGGATCAATATGAACATCTATCATTGATGATGATCTTGAGTATTCGTGAACTTCTCGGTCAGAACGAATCGCCTTCTTCCTGCAATCCACGAGAGTATCATGCAACTATGCCCCAGAATCGCAGATGCGGACATCACCGCAGGAAGCGGAGGTGTATTATTATTTTATGAACTCTACCTTTACTTCAAACGGGTGATGGCGTGAGAATGTCTTTTGATGATTTTTTCAAGCTACAAGGCAAGCGGGACTTATGCGAATTCTCAACCACCACACAACCGCGAATGAAAATAGAGAGAGAAAAAATCCCAAATGTATTATTAATACCATTTGCCATAAAATAACTAATGACACCTCTCCCATCTCTCTCTTGATTCCATTCCATTCCCTATCATCTATCATCATTCCTTCCTTTCAAAGTCACACACACACACACACACACACACACATACATCATCATCATCAACATCATCATCATCATCATCATCATCATCATCACACCATGATAAAGTCTGGTGCAGCAGCAGTACATTCTCTAATCTCTAGCTACACTCGACGATGTACGGCTTCATCATCGCATTATTATACTCTATGGAACCACCGCCCTTACTCCAACGGACCAGGATCAGGATCAGAATCAGAATCAGTATCAGTATCAGTGATAACGACTATGCGATTATCCAAAATCCTTGCTTCTTCGTTGCGTCATGTTTCTAGGAGATGTGCCGAACGTTCCATTCGAGCTGGAGAAGTACAAATAGGAGATCAAGTGGTGTTTCGTAATGATTATGTGGATGTGAATGATTTTGTGACGGACGATTCGAGTCGAGCCGTGTTGCTGTATATGGGAAAGAAAGTATCGATTGATGCTCAGAAGCTTATTCGTGACAATCATGTTCATAGGAGCAATTCGTCGTTAGTAAGTGATAACAAAGCAAGTTCTACTACAAAAGTTTGGGCTGTGAATAAGCTTGCAGGTGAGCTGGTGACGCATCATGATCCGCAGGGGCGACCCACTCTTTTGGAGCGATTGAAGAGAGGTGGTGGAAGTCTTACAAAGTTCAAGAACAATTTGAAGTCGATAGGAAGGTTGGACTTTAATACGGAAGGATTAATTTTGATTACGACCTGTGGAAAATTTGCACGAGATCTTGAGCTGCCTGCGAATACAGTGCATAGAAAGTATAGAGTGCGGGTACATGGTCTAATCACGGAACAGAAGCTTAGTGGGTTACGAAGTGGGTGAGTTATTGTTTCAAAATTCTATGTTAATCACATCGCGTGGTACTCATATTTAAAGTGGTAGAGTTGAAATAGAAGGGATAAGATATAAGGGTATGGATGTTAGGATAGAAAGCAAATCGAATAGAAGACAGCGTAACGGTAGTCGCACTAATACATGGTTGCAAATAAAATGTATTGAAGGCAAGAATCGCCAAATACGAAAATGTCTAGAGTACTTTGGTTGTAAGTTCGACAAAAATTTGATCTTAATTTATCAGAACATGTGAATAAACTTCTCATTGTATATCATCGTATGAAGTGAACGTGACGCGACTGGTACGTATAGCTTTTGGCGATTACATCTTACATTCGATTCCACCTGGTATGGCAATTGAAGTGCCAATAAAGCCGTTAGAATACCATAAGAATAGAGGAAAGATAGAAAGTCGTCCATTCAAGCACAAAGATAAGTCAAGATCGAAGTTGGTCAACGAAGCTCGTGCTGCGCCTGTGCAATGGATTAATCATCTGCCGAGAAGGTAATTTCTGGACAATTTTATTCGAACAATTTTTCTTTCTGTGCTGCAAATGGCACTGCTAATATTTTAGCGGGCGAGAAAGAAAGTATCCCGAACCGTGGTACTCCAAAAAGTCAACTATTGCCGATACATGCAAAGCCCAATTGAGACGTAATACAAAAAGTAAGAAAGAGTGACATAAATGTAATAGAAAGCTCAGGTGGGGAAGAGGCACCACTTCTAACGTCAGAGATACTTGAGCTTAAAATGTTCGTGTTCCGTGTAATGTAGCACTTTGACTTGTACACACCTTCTATAGCTACGATTAGAAACATAAAGGGCCATACCGTCGTTTCCTAGCTTGATTACTTCACAATCCAACGCATGTCATCGAATCAACGCTTATCGCTTAAAATACATTTTTAATTATTTAGTCACCATCACACGATGAATTATTGAGTTCATGCACGGAATGGAATATTAGCGAAGAGGAGCGCCTCATTGTTCATAATGCAATGTAAGACTATGTTGTCCTACCACGCGATTGGGTTTGTTGTGTAAGTAAAACGCGTCAGCAAACGGTCTTGAAATCCTTGCTAATCTTTGGCGCAAAGAAAATTAATATGGCAGTATTTTTGATGAATCAAGGTCGTATGCATGCTACAAAAACAAAGAAGGCAGTTCCCACTTCGAAAATCGAGTACCATGTCATCTCCATGGAGAACATTGTCGTGACAACAGCACTTTCAGCATATCTCTAATCTGATTTCGGGACGAATGACGGTATACCAGTTATCGCACGACCTGCTTCATCATTTAGTTAAATAAGTCAATGTATTTCAAAACATGGAATATGGTTGACATATAACATACCCAGTATCAACGCATGAATATCGTGAGTCCCTTCGTAGGTTATGACCGATTCGAGATTAAGCATATGACGAATGACATGATATTCATCTGATATACCGTTTGCTTTAAAAGTAAATTTGAAGCGAAAATCAGATTTAACAGAGAAAAATTATCTACTCCTGACGAAATTGGTGTTAGTTCTTACCTCCCAACATATCCCTTGCCTGACGGCATATATCGAGAGACTTTGCACAACTATTTCTTTTTATCATACTTATCATTTCTGGAGAAGCTCGCCCAAGTTCCATTAGGCGGCCAACTTGCAAGCAACTTTGTCTCCCAATTGCTATTTCAGTCGACATATTAGCCAACTTTACTTGGACTAGTTGATTTGCAGCTAATGGTGAACCAAATTGTTTTCGCTGTAGGCAATATTCTCTCGCTATATCTAAAGAATTTCCGGCAGCGCCAAGAGCTCCCCAAGCAATACCATAACGTGCATGATTCAGACACCCAAAAGGTCCTTTTAGACCTTTGACAATTTTGAACATGCTCGCCTCGGGAACTCTCACATCATTCATAATTATCATCCCAGTCGGATTCGCTCGAAGACTAAATTTACCTTTTATACTAGGAGTTTGTAGATCGCCTGTACATTCATTGCGATCTACAAGAAATCCTCTCATCTCACCTGTTGTTACATGACGCGACCACACAATTAAAATATCTGCGATCGGTGAATTTGTGATCCAATTCTTGGTACCATTCAATACATACTCATTCTTTCCTTTGTCGTGGTACCACGTCGATTCCATAGAAGATGGATCACTTCCATGATTTGGTTCAGTCAATCCAAAGCACCCCACTAACTTTCCTTTCGCCAATTCCGGTAAATACTTCTTCTTCAACTCCTCACAGCTTCCATATTCATAAATAGGGTACATAACAAGCGAGCTTTGAACCGATAATGCACTTCGAAATGCGGAGTCGACCGACTCTACCTCACCCGCAACAAGTCCATAAGATACATAATTCATCCCCGCCCCACCATACTCTTTCGGAATTGTCATACCGAGCAATCCTGCACATCCCATATCTCTAAGCAACGATTTATTAAGAGGCTCCTCACTTCGATTAGCCTGAATAATATGAGGTTGGAGCTTATCTCGAGCAAACGCCTTTGCCGTTTGAAGGACCGTACGTTCCTCTTCATGAAGCTGTGACTTTATCTGCAATGGATCTGACCAGTCGTAGCTTCCACTGAATGCCACAGATGATGCAAAGGATCTATTGTCAGAGGATTTGCAAGTACTAGAGGCGTTGCCATTGCGATGGAGGTGTTGGCGACGACAGATGTCCTTGGCAATAGCTCGTCGTCGAATCATTTACGTAATGGATGCTTTAATTTTAGCTCAATCTCAAGCTCTCTAGAGAGTCATGCGGACTAATAATCTACCGGTACTGCTACAACGCAAACGCAAAGCTGTTGTGATTTTCGAACTGTATTTTTTATTTTGTTAACATGTATTAATAAAACGTATCTCACTATGGTTGGATTGAGTCGTGGAAGAATTATACGAAAGAAAAGGTTATAAAAGATACTCGTTGGTCGTTGGAGAGAGAGAACAAAATTAAGCAAACCATTTCTTCACTCCGATCCGTATCTTTTTCAACAATCAACTACCGGTACATGTATTAAAAATAATTGAAAGAACAACATCAATAAGTTGGTCGCATAAAAAATTAATTGATTATTGGCAAAAACCAATATAAGTAGTATTCTGGTACAATGGAAGGGGGCATCCTGCGTTTCACGGGGCAGTACATTTTGTACGTACGTACATTTACGTACATGTACTGAGAATCTACGTACGCGTGTACGGACCCTCATCGATACCTCTCAAAATAAAGTAATGAA
>Ga0115008_10003503_pt1 | contig 13000 bp, 10 predicted proteins | sample FraStrMetagenome_FD_87164 | JGI IMG/M metagenome (GOLD analysis project Ga0115008, IMG submission 87164) | Marine eukaryotic phytoplankton communities from Arctic Ocean - Fram Strait ARC3M Metagenome | ecosystem: Environmental > Aquatic > Marine > Oceanic | place: Fram Strait | collected...
ACTCAAGAGCAGTATCAGCAGTTCAAAGAGTACTATAAAAAATATTTTTAAACCCGCCGCAGCCGTTTTGTGGGCTCTTTAACACCGCGCATCTGACTGTCGCCGACTCGATAGTCGCGGACAAGGGCTTTGTCAAGGGTTCAGTGGTCGGGCGCGAGGGTATTTCTAGTGCAATCACTGGCACGCCGCGCCATGCTGTTGAGTCGTTGTGGTAGGCCTTGTGCGCTGCACAAAAATGGCCCTGTGCTGATATCGGCGAATTTAATGTCTCGGCGGCCAGTTAATGCTTGCGGGGGATTATAAAAAGCCTCCCCCTTGAATTTTTACAGTGACGTGTGGGAGAGGATTTATGCAGTTGCGTAACCCCCGTCCTTAGCCAGATTTTGTCACCGAAAAGCCGCTAAAGCGACCGCGCTACTGTGACCTACTTTGGAAGTCCAACGCGCGTTGATGAGGATTAACTAAAGGTGCGAATCAGGTCGCGCGCGATGATCGTTTGTTGGATTTGACTGGTACCTTCGTAGATCCTCAACAGGCGGACATCGCGATAAAATCGTGATACCGCGTACTCTTCGATATACCCGGCACCGCCGTGAATCTGTACCGCGCGATCCGCGACTCGACCGACCATTTCAGTGGCGAACAACTTGCAGCACGAGGCAATCATTTTGACCGATTCGCCGTTGTCTCGTCGTCGTGCTGCATCCAGTACCATGCACTCTGCCGCGTAGCACTCGGCTTGGCTATCCGCTAACATTCCTTGAATCAACTGAAACTCAGCGATAGGCTTGCCGAATTGTTTGCGTTCAACGGCGTAGGTGGTCGACATAGCAATCAGTCTTTTGGCACAGCCAACGGCGAGCGCGGAGATATGAATTCTACCGCGATCCAGCGTTTTCATCGCCGTCTGAAACCCACGGTGGACGTTATCCGCGCCGCCGATAATGTTTCCAGCGGGCACTCGGCACTCGTCAAACATCACATCATAGACGTGTGCGCCTTGCTGACCCATTTTTTTGTAGGGGCTCGACAGTGAAATCCCCGCCGAGTTTGCATCGACCAAAAACGCGCTGACACCCTTTGATCCTACTTCGTTCTGGTCAGTCCGTGCAAATACTGTAAATAGCTGGGCGCTGCCTGCGTTGGTGATATAGCGCTTGGTTCCGCTAAGAACGTAGTCGTCACCCTGTTTGATGGCTTTGGTCTGCACTGCACCAGAATCGGAGCCCGCGTCTGGCTCAGTCAGTGCAAAGGAGCCAATAATTTCACCGGTCGCCAGTCGTGGCAGGTAATGACGTTTTTGTTCTTCGGTGCCGTCCATCACCAAGCCTTGGCTACCGATACCGTTGTTGGTGCCAATAATCGACCGAAAGGCCGGCGAAGTAAGGCCGAGTTCAAGTACCACACGGCACTCCTCTTCGGTATTTAAACCGAGGCCGCCGTAGGCTTCTGGAATCGTCAGGCCGAACAAACCCAGTTCGCGCATTTCGTCGATCACATCATCGGGAATATGATCGTCTTCAGCGACTTGCGACTCAAGTGGTATCAGACGTTTCTCGACGAAACGGCGAACCGTTTCGAGAAGATGCTCAAGCGTTTCTGTATCCACAGCCATGGCTTTATCTCCGTTATTTTGACGTTGTAAGGCGTTACGAGTATCGCGCAACCCAAGCAAAGCGCGGCCGTTGAGACCGACCCGCGGTTTATCTTCACTATGATTTAGCTTACGGTAAGAGTGTTTATTTTGACCACTATGATCGAGTGACACAACCACGGTAGATTTTCGGCCAGGGAATATCCCCCGAAATTTGGGTGCATTCAGGCGCCGCTCAGTTCGCTTAGATCGATGGACATCATATAATCAAGTGTGTTGGTGCGCGCTCCAAACGTATTGATTTGCATCGAGCGATGAAACGGAGATGTTATTATGAAATCACGAGCAGCAGTTCTATTTGAGCCCGGCAAGCGGCTTGAGATATGTGATGTTGATGTAATGGATCCAAAAGCGGGCGAGGTGCGCGTTCAAATAATGGCCGCGGGCGTTTGTCACACCGATCTTAGCGTCATGAACGGCAGTCTAAAGGCACCATTGCCGGCGATACTCGGTCATGAAGGCGCGGGTATTGTCCGAGATGTTGGCCCCGGTGTGACCGCGGTTAAACCGGGTGATCACGTGATTCCATTGTGGCGACTTTCCTGCGGGGCTTGCGAATACTGCAATGACCGACGACCGGCACTCTGCGGCGAGGGCACCGAAATTCGATCGTCAGGGCGACTCATCGATGGCAGCAGTCGCTTCAGTTTCGGTGGACAAGAAATCTTACATTTTGCCGGAGTATCGTCGTTCTCAGAGTACACCGTATTGCCTGAGGGAGCCGTGCTCAAAATTCCCAAAGATCTCCCCTTTAAGCAGGCGGCATTGATGGGGTGCGCAGTCATTACCGGGGTCGGAGCGGCGGTCAATGCGGCCCAAGTTAAACCGGGTAGGACGGTTGCGGTATTCGGTGCCGGCGGCGTTGGCGTCAATGTAATCCAGGGGGCTGCCTTAGCCGGAGCAAAAATGATCATTGCCATCGACCGCGATACACGGCGGCTCGATGACGCACTAATTTTTGGTGCAACCCATATTATCGATGCGTCAGACTCGGATCCGGTTGCAGTTGTTAGGCAACTGACTGGCGGTCGCGGTGTAAACTATGCATTTGAGGCGGTGGGTTTGCCTGTTACCATTCAGCAGGCTTACGACTGTCTGGCTAAACGTGGTGTCGCGATGACCGTTGGCATTGCCCCGACAGCCACTGAGGTGACCATCTCTCCGGTGGGTTTGGTCTATGAAGAGCGCGTCTTGACGGGATCTCTTTACGGATCTGCAGCACCTAAAACGGATATCCCGATGATGATTGAGCTGTATCGCAATGGACGTTTGAAGCTGGACGAACTGCTAACGCGCTCATACCCGATTGAAGAAATTAACGAGGCATATAAGGCGATGAAATCGGGTGAAACGCTGCGCAGCGTGGTGACGTTTTAAATCACTGCGGGTCTAGATAGGACCGCGGCGCGAAGGTCACAACCAAGCTCGTCTTAGGGCCTGGTGCACGACTTGATAAACAAGAAAGGCGAATTTGATAATAGTTTATGACGCGGCAGTGTTGGCACGGTCGTTGGTTGTCTCGGCGGGTGGCGCTAAACGCATCTGCCGGAAGATTGCTATCTCGTTGAAGCACGACCCCTAAAGGATTAATAGCCGAGGGCGCGGCTAATCCGGTTTTGCAATACCACCTCACTGCGATTTAGTATATTTCATTGGCCGTAGTTTGTTTGCTAGCACATAGGCTTAAAAATCAGATTTTTTTGTATGCCGATGGACGTCTAGCGAGTGAAATCTGAGCGTCCAGTTCTGCGGAAATGATCGATCAAATAATGGGGCAGATCCGCTGATGTAGGGTTGCGCGTTTTCACGTTATCAATGAACAGTATCGACTGCTACCATGAATGGATGGCATGCTCACCCATGGGGCGGCGCGGGTGGATTGGTTAGGTGGATTTGTCGGCGTAACCTAGTCGCAGGGTCGTCATAATCCGGTGGCATCTTCATCTAGCCGAGGTGTTTTTGGGTGGTAATGCCATGTTCTGGCAACAGATCAGAGTGACAGCCAGTAAAAAAACCGCATAATCGTTTTTCGCATTAACCTACTTGCCTGCAGTGACGAGATAACTATGTCGACATTTGATCTTTTGGATAAAGTCATCATTATTACTGGAGCCGCGGGGGGTATCGGCACGGAAATCTCTCGCGAGTGCGCACGCGCGGGTGCTAAATTAGTGCTCGTTGGGCGCACGCAAAAAACTCTCGATGCATTGGCCGATGATCTTACAGATACAAAAACGCTGGTCGTGCCGACTGACGTTACCGATCCGGCTGGGGTTCAAAATCTTGTTGCGCGAGCGGTAGAAAAATTTTCTCGGATTGATGTCATGGTCAACAACGCAGGCAAGGGCGCCGCTATGTGCGAGCCGGAGGATACCCCATTTGACGAGTGGTCACGAATGATTGATTTCAATCTTAGTTCGACGTTTTATTGCTGTATCGAGGCAGGCAAACAGATGATCAGGCAGAAATCGGGCAAGATCATCAATGTCTCTTCTACCGCAGGAACCAAAGGAAACCCCGGCATGCTGCATTATTCTGCTGCCAAAGCTGGAGTGCTCAGTCTGACCAATAATCTTGCCTTTAAGTGGGCCGAGCATAATATTACCGTGAATGCGGTGGTACCCGGCTTGATCGCAACGCCGAATATGATCAAGTGGGGCGCGATTTCGCCTGCGATTGACGAACAGGGTAATGACATCCCCCGATTAACGCGTCCTCCGGGACCAAAGGACGTTGCGCAGTTGTGCCGATTTTTGGCATCCGAGGCGGCGGATTTAATCACCGGCGAGGCGATACCCATTCGCTCTTGGGAAAAAGCTGATCGATTCTGGATTTAAAAGGCTCGCCTCAATAAGTAAAGGGTCAACCATGTGCACAATATCGATTAAAACAGTCAACGGTTTCCTCGAGCGGCTTGGAGTTAAGGATGGCTGTTTTTACGCGCTCATGAACGCCCGATAATGGCATGTGAACGTCGGAGTGACCTCGATTGCAACGCTATGCGGCGCTGAGTTCGGGTGGCAACATGGCCTATTGGCGCATCGGGTTCTACGACGGGCACGTGATGCGAAAACCACCCGATGATTAAAGGCGATAGGGGCGTTGGGCGTTTGAGGCGATACTGAAAACACAGCACAACGGTGAGTTTTAAGAACATCTCGCGGGTCGCTTGGTTACAGCCCTCGCTGCGTTATTTATAACGCCCGCGAACGAGTTGCCATAGGTGTCGTGCCTGCCGGCTTCGCCCGCTCATGCATTGAATAATCAAGGAGAATAATATGCCTGACTTTCCCCCCAACCCTCGTCCTCTGGAGGGGATAAAGGTACTGGAACTTGGCCAGATTCTGGCGGGTGCGTTTGCTACGACCATTTTGGGTTATTTCGGCGCCGAGGTAATCAAGGTTGAGCCGCCCGGTCAGGGTGACCCGATTCGCGATTGGCGAACGGTTAAAAATGGTACATCCCTTTGGTGGTGGAGCCTCGCCCGGAATAAAAAATCCGTCACCATCAACCTTAAGACAGAAGACGGCCAGCAGTTGGTTCGAGAGCTGTGTCGGCACTGCGATGTGTTAATTGAAAATTTCCGACCCGGGCAGATGGAAAAATGGGGCTTAGGTCCGTCAGAGATCAAGCGTATCAACCCAAACCTAATTTACACGCGCATCTCGGGCTATGGTCAGACTGGGCCCTATTCGGGCTACCCCGGCTTTGCGTCAGTGTGCGAGGGTTTTGGTGGCTTTCGCTATGTCAACGGCGAACCCGGAGAAATCCCTGTCCGACCGAATTTAAGTCTGGGTGATACGCTCGCGGGTATTCACGCTGCGCTGGGTGTGTGTATGGCGTACATTCGGCGTTTGCGGGACGGTGAGGGTAAGGGACAAGTAGTGGATGTTTCGATATTTGAATCGGTGTTTAATATGCTCGAGGCTGTGGTTCCGGAATATTCCGGCGCGGGTGAGGTGCGTGAACCGTCTGGCAGTACCATCAGCGGTATTGTCCCGTCCAATACCTATCGCTGTAAGGATGGCAAGCTGCTTATCATTGGTGCGAACACCAAAGGAATGTTCGAACGTCTTATGCGTACCATAGGACGTGATGACTTTGCCGAGGATGAGCAACTTGCTAACAATGCCGGGCGGGTTGCGAACGAGCAGGCAATCGACGCCGCGATCGGTGCATGGGCGGTGACGCTGCCGTTAAAAGAAGCGCTGGCTATCCTGCAAGATAAAGCGGTTGCCGCCGGGCCGATTTTAAATGTTGCCGATATGTTTGCAGATCCGCACTATCAGGCCCGGGGGGCCTTTGAGGAAGTGGAGGTGCATGGCGATATATTGCATATCCCGTCTATTGCACCTCGGCTCGAAGAAACGCCGGGTCGAACCGATACACCCGGGCCGGAACTCGGCGAGAACACCGACGAAGTGCTCAAGGCGCTGTTGGCTCTGGACGCTGCAACGCTAGAGCGATTACGCCATGCGGGAACGATATAGGCAGGCGGGTGCCGATTGAGAGAGATTAACACCGCCGTTTCGGGAATTTTCTCGCCAGCGTGACAGTGATATTTTTTAACGGAGTGAGACTTGTATGAAGCTCGATAATTTTGCGGCCGCGTTGGTCAGGGTGTTAAACCCTTCAACGTGCAGAACGTTTTTACTGGACACCTGTGTATGAAACGACTCCATGGGCGAACGGCGTTAATCACTGGTGCAAGCCGTGGTATCGGTCGTGCCATTGCTGAACGATTTGCCATTGAGGGAGCAAACCTAGCGATCAACTATACCCGCAATACTGAGGCCGCTTTGGAGGTTGCGGCGATCGCTGAAAAATATGGTGTTGCAGCCCGAATTTATAAAGCCAATGTGGGACGGGAAGCGGAGTGTGTGCAACTGGCAGAGGCGGTCATTAACGATTTTGAACAAATCGATATTCTGGTTAACAATGCCGGTGCGGGTGCAACCTCGATTGGCAGACCTGCGATCGTTGATGCAACGAATGAACAGTGGCAGTCACTCATGGCAGTCAACTTTTGGGGCCCCGTATGGCTTTGCCGCGCACTAGTACCACATATGCGCCAGGCCCCTCGTAGCGATATCATCATGATGTCAACCATTGCTGTGCAGGCAATTTCACCTCACTTCGGCGTTTATGCGGTTAGCAAAGCCGCATTGGAGACGATGGCGCACGCCTTGGCTCGAGAGGAGAAACGGCATGGAATGCGCGTCAATATCATTGCTCCCGGTCTGGTCGACACTGATATGGGTAGAACCGTCGTAGAGGCGACCGGACGGGGTAGGGATATGCGCGAAGCCGATGCCCATTCGCCCTTTGGTTTTGTCTGCACCCCGGGTGATATTGCGGCGACCGCTCTGCACCTGTGCTCGGACGACGGGCGTTATATTACCAATCAGAGAATCACTGTATCGGGCGACTAGTAGGCAGGGCGCATCAACACGGGATCAACGCGCCTACATGACTCTTTTAAAGCCTGCTTGGGAGCTTTTCAAACGGGCTTTCGAAGCAAAAAACCTAGCGGATATTCGTGTGGTGGGTTCAAAACTGACCATCGAGGTGCGTTTCAATGGTTACATCGCCCTCTTTTTGGCGGCATTGATTTGCGTCAATAATGACAGAGTGTGAAGTGATTCCTGCATTGTAAACTGCGGGCATTGGTCGAGACCGGCCGCAATACAACGGTGGATGGCCTCTGCTTGATACAAAAAGCCTTGTTGATTCGGGTAGGCATCGGGCATTCGGACGATGTCTGGGATGGGGTATTCAAAGCGCTGCGACGGTGACGGTGCATTGCTGTGCAGATAACGATAGGGCACCGTTGATGGTGTGCGTACGGTGAGGATTGTCGGGCAGTGTCCGGGGTCCTCAAGCGTTAGGCGCCCATGAGTTCCAATGATTTCGGTGACTTCACGAAATTCACTGCCGAATTCGACAAATGTGAGAATAGCGTACTTATTATCGCCGAAATCCATCAGTGCACAGCCGGCCCCGCCTCCCTCGGTGGGTAGGTTGCCGAAAGCGGTGACTTTTAAAGGCGGTTTGTCAGCTCCAAACCCCAGTGTCACCGCTTGAGAGGTGTAAAGAGGGTTAAGATCAGATTGCACCGTCACAACATCGCCAATAGCGCCCGATTCTAGCAGCATACGCGCATGCTCCACCGCGGGAAAGAAGCGCGTCCAGACGCCGTCCTGAAGCATGACGTTATTTGTTTTTGCTGCAGCGTACATTTCTTCCGCATCGACGACGCTCTGTGCAATATCTTTTTCACACAAAACGTGTTTTCCAGCATTTAGCGCTAATAGACAATGCTCTTTATGCAGCCTGTCGGGAGTGCCGACATAAACAACATCTACATCGGCACTGTTAACTAGTTCCGCATAGTCGTTGTAAAATTGGGCGATGCCATGCTGCCGCGCGAAATCGCGGGCTTTTTCGATTGAACGCGAGGCAACCGCGCTGAGCGTTGCTCCCTCACAGGCTTTTAAAACTTCTGCCCATTGCCTGCAAATATTGCCGGCTCCGATCAATCCCCAGCGCAAGGGGAACGCGACATCTTTGGCTTTGGTAAGCCCTAAGCGTATGTCTCTGGGCATTTCGGGAGGCGGATCGAGGCGGCTGTTTTGTGCGTTCATATACACCTTAGGTGGTCCGGTGCTATCGACCGGCGCTGTCTGCGATTAGTTCGCTTGAATCGATAAATGCACGCGGTAAGCAGGCATAAATTGTGGTTATATCAAATGGCCTTCGGCCATTTCTTCGGCAACTATCCAAAGTTTCTTTGCCATAGCGCTGTCGTTTAGAAACTTTAAATGACGCGAATCGATAGGCCGGCAGATCTCGAAAAAAGCGCCGCTGAGGCCGCTGACGTCGGGACTGGTGGCGACGTAAATCTGCGTTGCAGCGCCTTGCGACGGAGTTAATAATTTGTGCGCATAATCTTTCAGCGCCTGCCGGACTTCGGCAGGAAAATTATGGGCGATATTAGTCAATACACTGCCGGGATGGATTGCGTTAGAAGTTAATCCAGTCCCCTTCAGTCGATTTGAAAGTTCGAGGGAAAACAGCGTGTTGGCCAATTTTGACCGGCCATAGGCGTCCTGCGCGTTGTAAATCCCCTCGCCGCGGAGGTTGTCAAAGTCGATGCCCTCTGGGGGCGGTCCCTTATCCTCTTTGTAAGCTGAGTTACTGGCTACGTGCACAATGCGACCGCTATTTTTGACTAGCATCAAAGGCAGTAAATTATTGATCAGCACAAAATGGCCGAGGAAGTTTGCAACAAATACGCCCTCGATGCCCGATACTAATTCCAAGTTGCCGGCGTGATCTCTGCCCGCGTTGAGAATGACGATATCTGGGCAAAGCCCCCACTCTTTGATGGTTGCCGCACACTGATTAACCGAGTTCAAATCTGTTAGTTCGAGCGCTAACGGCGTAATAAAGCCTTGCATGCCGCGACAGGCCTTTTCAACTTTTTCAACCGTGCGCCCTGTCGCGAGTACCTGCGCGCCGCGCATTGCCAATACGCGCATGGTTTCGACACCAATGCCATTGGTGCAACCGGTGACTAAGGCAATCTGGCCCGACAGATCGAGCCCCTCTGTCACGTCTTCGGCAGTGCTGTGTTGATTGTAACGATGTGATAGGTGCATGGATTGCAACCTCGTATACGACATTTTATTGTTCCCACAATAGGCGATGTTGCCGATCAGGGTCTGATATTATTTTGCTGACTTGATCGACCATCCAACACTCTCGTGTCACTTCGTTGGAGCGTGGCCAACGTTCAAGCCCAACGCCATTCGGTTGACCTGAGGCGCAAAATTGAATTAATCGGCAACCCATTGCTCGGCAACCTGTTTGGCGACTGGGTAAGATGCAGCTTAAAATGATGCCATTTAGCGGGTTTTAACGCCAATCTTCGCCTCGATAGGCTTCAAGGTAGGTCGGCGTATTCACCCAAAAAATGACGCATGATTCCCCCAGCGTAAGACCTCAGCAAGATGAAGAAATCAAGTTTTAGCAAGCCTCTCATGTGTAGTGTTGATCGGAGGGCCTTCATACGTCGAGTTAAAGCATAATGCCCTTGTCTATCGCGCTGCAATATGCGCACTAGTGCCTTTAACCTAGCTGTTGTAGAGTTTCAGACTATCAATAAATAGGGGGGGGGGGCTATGCTTGAACTAGGAATTTTGGCAGATGATTTGACCGGCGGCATGATGGTGGCGAGTTTGCTCGAACGCGAGGGTATCGAGTGCCCGTTAGTCAGCTCAATCGAGGCATTAGCCGATATATCGCCGTCTGCATCGGCGGTTGTGGTGGCGCGAAAAATCCGCTTAGTGGATTCGGTTGTCGCGATAAATGAAGGTCAGCAAACGGTTGAGGCGCTAAAAAAAGTGGGTTGCAAGCGGTTTTATTATAAATATTGCGCCACTTTCGACTCCACTGAAAAGGGCAATATTGGTCCGATTGCCGAGGCGATGTTGAGCGCATCGGGAGGCCGTCAAACATTATTTTGTCCGGCGTTTCCGGTGCATACGGTGACAGTATTTCAGGGCATGATGTTTATTGGCAGTCAGCCTTTGGGACAATCATTTAAGCAGTTTGATCCCGTGACTCCAATGTTCAACTCTAATCTTGTCGAAGTATTGCAGTCCCAGACTGCCAGTAAAGTGGGTTTGCTATCGCATAATTTGCTTCAGCGTGGTCGGCAGGCGTTTGATGCATACCTTACGCAACCGGACGCGGCAAAATTATTTATCGCTGATGCGGCTGATGACGATGATCTCGAGCGGGTTGCCGAGTATGCACTGGATTGGCCGTTAACGACGGGCGCAGATGCGTTACCCATTTTTCTTGCGCGCGCGTGGCAGGCGCGAAAATCGAGTCATTCGCAGCGCACACCTAAGAGCCTGCTGCCCGCCAGCCCCGGCTTTGAAGCGTTTATTGCCGGCAGTTGCGCCAGTGCTACGCTCAAGCAAATAGAACAATTTGAAACGCGCCACCCGGTCTTCAGAATTGATCTTCTGGCAGCTAAAAATGATCCAGACTATGTCTCAAAAATTTTGCTTTGGGCGCAAGATTATCTTTATCACCAACCGATCGCAGTGACGTCCTCTGCCGATGCCAACGAACTCAAGCGTACACAGAGTGCGCTGGGGCGCGATGGCGCCGCAGGACTAGCCGACCGTATTTTGGGTCAAGTCGGCGAGGGCCTTTTTAATCTTGGGGTACGAAAATTTGTTATCGCCGGGGGCGAGACCTCGGGTCAGGTCATCAATGCATTGGGGATTAAAAAAGTCGAAGTCTCGGTCTTCGATGAACTCGGTGGCGGTTATTGCCATAGAGGCGGGGAACACCCTGTTTCGTTTATCCTAAAGGCAGGAATGCTCGGTCAGCCGGACTTTTGTTTTACCGCATTTGACCGCATGCGGTTGGCAGAAAAAAGTCAGTAGACGCTACCGAGTATGGGACTGATCGATCGATGGTGAGCGATTTTTAAAGTAATTTTCGCGCGGCAGTAGTGGTTTATTGTTTACCTACGGTGGGGTGGTACAGTATGACAAGAGTAGTTTGCACGATCACTTTATGGCCTCTGTGGGCGTTGACCTTTTGCCTTGTCGCCGCAGGGTGTGCCAACGAAAAAAAGAATCACTCTAAGCATACGATAGTTGGGGATGAAACCTTCACCCTTAATGGCTTAGATAGAACGTATAAGATCTATAAGCCGACCAATCTTTCGCCAAATTCTCCGGTTGTGTTTTTACTGCACGGGATGAATTCAACCAGTGACTGGTCCTATCACGCTGGCTTTAATGGCCTCGCGGACAAGCATGGATTTCTGGCAGTCTATCCTCAATCACACAGAAAGCGGATTAAACTGGGGCCCTTTACCATCTATAACGTACGATGGAATCCAGCCAATGAAGATGAACTCTATGAGGGTCGAAACGACGTTGAGTTTCTCAGCTCACTGGCCTTATATCTCGAGGAAAAATTTCAGCTTAATTCAGCGAAGACATTTGTTGCTGGCTTCTCGATTGGCGGCGCAATGAGCTACACGCTGATGTGTCAAGCAGGGGATGTATTTGAGGCGGCGGCCGTCGTTTCCGGTTTAATTGTTAAAGATATCTTTGCCAATTGCGATCCCGGAACTCCCAAATCCATTGTTCACCTTCATGGAACGGACGATTCACTTGCGCCTATTAATGGCGAGAGAAAAGGATCCAAATCGGGGACCGATATCGGAATGGAAAAGACCGTTGAGTACTTTGCGAAGTTCAACAATGCCTTCGAAAAAGAGACAACGCAAGTGTCCAGCACCGCGCAGTTGACCCGATATACATCAAACGGTAACGGTATTGAGGTGCAATATTATCGAATTGAAAATCACGGCCACCTGTGGCCAGGTGGCGATACTGGGGGAAAGAAAATCAACGATGAATCCGGTCTTAACGCCACTGCGATAATCGCGAATTTCTTTGCGCAACTCTGAGCACTGTATGAGAGCGAATCAATCATGCCCAACCTACCAAAGCGGTATGTTCGGCGCTACTGCATTTAAGCAAATCGGAGAAAAATTGCAGCGAATGGCAGAAACTCCGTTACGCCTAAACGCTTTGTTGAGGCATACCATATTGCTCCCAGCACGATGAGGAGACGATTGGGGCGCCCATTGGAGACTAGCACGCCGTGGTAAATGCCCGTTTGGCAGAAGGTTTCAGCGTTGCACCCACCACTGGACGATTTGATCCTCGGAATCGTTAGCGGTCTTTGCCAGAACGCCGAGTTATCTGACTGATAGATGGTCAACAGGGACCGTGGCTTCAGATTAAAAATAAACGGAATTTGGTTGGTATTCTTGCATAGTTTGTACGGGGATAATAAAAGTTTACCTTCGGCAGACATTCGACGGAGTGCACTGGATCGCACCCAGATGTATGTCAGGACACGGCCACAGTGATTGTCATCTCTTGCAGGGCGTGGGGGTGATGATGCGTCACTCTGACCGCGACGGGCAAGTGCGTTCTGTCATCGCCGGGGGCCGCCAGTTGGCGTGATGTGGCGGGTTGATGATGGGTGCTTTTTAATCGAATTGTCGATCCATTGCGGCCAGCAAATCTTTACACCGCCGTTCAAGCATTTCTCGAGTGTGAGTGCCGTCACAAAAGATGTAAAACTCATTGGTCAATACGCCATTCATTACTTGCTGTCCGACGGTGTCAGCTGACACAGCCATCTCATCGATCAAGGCATTGATTTTATCGTTAACTCTGTCTCTCAGACTCTGGATAATCGGCGTATCGACAACGTGTGGGCAGAGCACAGAAACGCCAA
>Ga0115008_10003505_pt1 | contig 12998 bp, 13 predicted proteins | sample FraStrMetagenome_FD_87164 | JGI IMG/M metagenome (GOLD analysis project Ga0115008, IMG submission 87164) | Marine eukaryotic phytoplankton communities from Arctic Ocean - Fram Strait ARC3M Metagenome | ecosystem: Environmental > Aquatic > Marine > Oceanic | place: Fram Strait | collected...
CGCCTCCGTCAGCGCCCCCGTCCGCTCCGCCGAACCCGCCGCCGCACCCATGCATCCCGGTGTGCGGAACGGGCACCATGTGGGACGGCGACACCGAGACGTGCGTGGTGGACGGCATGACAGCCTGTGGCGCCGGCACCACGCTAGTCAACTTCAAGTGCGTCCCCGCAGCCATGTGCGTACCCACGGCCGCAGTCTGCGGCGATGGAACCCACTTTGGGTCGGGTGGCAAGTGCCACTGCAACTCGGACGCTCCGGCTCCGCTCCCTGCGCCGTTCGATAGCGACCTCAACGGCTGCTACGTCCACGGGAGCCTGACTCCTGAGGGCGACTTTGATGGCGACGGCAGCTTCACGATGAGAGACGCCGTTTACGTCGCCGATGCCTGGGCTAGCCGCAAGAAGTTCAGGTGGGAGCAGTCACCACCGCAGCAAACCTGCCAGGTCCCCTGCGACAGCGGCCGGCGCCGCCTGACCGCACCGGGCGGCGGGCGGGTCGAGGAAGCCGGCGGCGAGGCTAGCCTGCTCACCGAGGTTGCTGCGCCGGTCCGGCCCGTCCTCGAGCGGTACCTCGCGGCCAGGAAGGAGCTCGAGGAGGCTCTACGCCGCGCCTCCTGAGCGCTCAGGCCGCGAGCTCGGACGCTCTGGCACAGATGATGACGAGTGCCGTGCTCGCTGTCGACCCCCGCTCCGACCTCTGTCTCCATTCACATGCCTCCCGCTTCCCGCTCCCGTATCTCTCGAACGAAGCCCCCTAATTTCCCCTATCGTCGCGCCCGCCGCTCGTTTACTGCCTTTTGGAAACGAAAAGACCTTTAAAGTCGGCGCAGCTCGCTCTTTTTTGCAGAGTGATATTACAGGAGTGGCGCTTACACACCGTGGCAAGAGGTGCATTCCTGCATCCAAATGCGCGATGCGCCGGACCGCTCAGTGGGCACTGATGCTGATCCTTCCCTGTACCCCGCTGGACACTCCCGTTCCCACGCGTGCTGTTGCCGGGGGCCGCGTGCTCTGCCAGTGTCATCACAAACGCGGTTGCGTCTCAGGTCCAGGCCGCTAAGCCTCGTAGTCCTTGCCGGTGCCCCGTCTAGCCTTGCTCTGGCTGTGACGCACGCCGAGGCCTTCCCACCACGCGCCAGCGACGGCGCGATCGACACCGGCATACCATGCCTCACAACCATCTTTGATGAAGGTCGAGTAACTGACGCCCGGCAGGTCGGACGGGTCATCGCCAAGGGGGTTGTCCAGGGAGGATCCCATGGCGGTAAGGCCGGAAAAAATCACGGTGAAGGCGGAGACGCGGAGCGCGGCGCAGGCGATCAGCGAGCAGGCGTTAAGTGGCTGCGACGCAAGCAAAGTCAGGCCATCCCCGTCCGCGTGGTAGACGTGCCTCCCAGTGTGGATTCCCGTGGCCAGGGCGTTGACGAAAAGCGAGACCGACGTGATGAGGGAGAGCAAGTGCACGTAGGGATAGGGTTGCTGGCAGCCGATGTACCTACCACGTCAGCCGAGGATCTCAGGGGCAAGCCTCCGACGAGGTGTGCACGGACCGCATTAGCAAACGTGAGCGCGGTCCCGATCGCGTCCTGCCCGTTCAGGCACTTCTGCATTATCATCGGCTGCAAGGTCGCCGCGTGAGGTACCGGCGTCACGTCCAGCTCGCCAGAGAGCACTCGGGCCCAGAAGTGCGTGAGCCACGACCAAACCACCTGCCCCTTGGAAGGCAGCGGCGCGAGCGCCTGCGCCTCCTCAGGGAGAAGCAGGCCCGCGTGCACAAGGTCGTCCAAGTTGTCCTCCCCGCGCGCCTCCTTATACAGCAGCGCGTGGGAGGCCAGACCCAGCCGCTTGATCAGGTCGCGCGCCGAGCGGTCCGCGACCGAACCCGTGTGAAACCACGCCGCCGCAAGCACCGACAGGTTGAGCACCGTGCCCCAGAGCGCTCCCACCCCTGACGTGCGAACCGACCACATTCGAGCGCACGCAGTGCCAACAAAAGGGCCGAGGAGGAAGAAGAGGCCGCCGGCGATGATGGTGTTGAGATTTTCGAGGGCATCCTCGGCCTCCTGGTTCGCCAGAGGCCCGACACTGCCGCCCGCCACGAGGGCAATCGTGAAGAAGCTGAAGTGCTTCCACGCGAGGCCTGCCGCAGAGAAGACGGTCGCCCTGCGCGTCTTTGGGCTGCAAAGGGCGCGCCACGGGCCGAAGGGCGAGAAGAGCTTCACCGGGTCATAGCTCAGCACCTTGGGCTGCTGGAAGCTCAGCTCGCTCCGGTAGCCCGCCTGCAGCACGACGCCGGTCGCATAGTCGTCGACAGTCTCGGCAGGGAAGCCGAAACCCTTGCGCTCGTTGTTGGTCAGGCCGCACTCCGAACCCTCGTCGGCGTGGGGTACCGGCGCCGTGCCAAGGAGTGAGCTGCGCGCCATATCTGTGTCTCTCTCTCGCTCTGGGCTGTCAAGGGGACAGCAACTTTGGCGTCCGTCCACGCGTGGCCTCTTCCGCCAGGCCGCATACAGGGCCGACGCAGCACTTGATGCCGCGAGGGAAGCGAGACAGGGGCGACGGCAGCGCGGAGCCGGCGCTGACTGGCCCAGCCGACCCAAGCGTCGACATTTCGGACTGCACCTTTCTCCTCACCGGTGCGCTTAGCGTGCTGCGAAGCGAGATGGAGGCTGAAATCCGCAGCAACGGTGGCAAGGTCGGGAGCATCTCAAAGTCGACCCACCTGCTCTGTGGGCCAGACGGCTTTGGCACAAACAAGTACAACCAGGCGGAGCGAAAGGGGCTTCCCGTCGTGGACGAGTCGTGGGTCCGAAGCCTCTTTGACCGTGGTGCGCCAGCGCTTTCGCCCACCGAGTCGGAAGATTCGTCCAACTCAGGTCCCGCACCTGGGGCGGCACGCGACCTCGCCGACGGCGAGACGACCGAGGTACAGGGCTCCGCGGACGAGCCGTACCGGCTCAAGCGGCTTGGGGCGGTGTATTCGTGCACATGCCCTGCGTGGCGCTACCAGAGCAAGCCCATCAACCAGCGGACCTGCAAGCACCTCAAGATGATTCGCGGTGCATCCGCCGAGGCCGCCCGTATTGGTCACGGAGAGATGGCGACCACCGCACGCGTCGACCGATGCCAGTGCGGAAGCGCATATCAGTCGTCAGAGGCCAACTTCTGCCACCGATGCGGGGCGCCGCGCGTCAAGACGCGGGGCTCTGGAGGTGATGCTGGGCAAGGGCCAGCCAGCGGCGGCGGCGGCGGCGGCGGTAAGCCCGGCTTGCTGCTCGCGCAGCCATACACCGGCAAGGAGGACGTCACCGGCTGGTTGGTGAGCGAGAAGCTGGACGGCCTCCGCGCTTATTGGAACGGACTTGAGCTGGTATCACGGGGTGGCAACGTATTTGACGGCGCGCCGGAGTGGTTTACGAGCGTGCTGCCGGAAGACATGCCACTGGATGGCGAGCTGTTTGCCGGGCGCGGCAAGTTCGACGTCGCATCCTCCATCGTTCGCAGCGCCGGCACCACCAACGAGGCCCGCTGGAAGGAGCTTGTGTTCAGCGTCTTTGATGCTCCCGGAGAGGCGTCCAAGGAAGCTGGCGATCCTGGCTTCGAGAAGCGCCTTGCGGCGCTCGAGTCGCGGCTGGCGGGGCTCGACCGCAGCATCGTGCGGGCGCTCAAGCACGAGGTGTGCAGCGGGGCCGATGACCTCTCGGCCCGGCTCGAGGCGGTCGAGCGGGAAGGCGGCGAGGGCCTGATGCTGCGGCAGCCTGGCTCACGGTACGTCGGCCGCCGCTCGAGCACATTGCTAAAGGTGAAAACTTTCCACGACCGCGAGGCAATCGTTGTTGGCTACCGGCAGGGCAAGGGGCGGCACGGTGCGCGCACGGGAGCGCTCAAGTGCGAGCTCCCTGACGGCACCGCCTTTGCGTGCGGCTCCGGACTCTCCGACGCCGAGCGCGACAACCCGCCCGCCATTGGCGCCGTCATAACATTTCGCTACTTCGAGATGACCAAGGCAGGGGTGCCGAGGTTTCCGACTTTCGTGCGCGAGCGCCCTGGCTTTGCGTGGCCGCCGAGCGACGACTGATATGCGGGAACGAGATATCAAGAGCCTTGCTGTTCTTCACCTCAGATACTTCCGTCTAGAGAGAGAGGGAGCTTCCGAGCTCTCACGCCGCGCGTAGGGCCCTAAGGGGCCGAGAGAACACAACCACCTCTCCCTTTTCTCCCAGTAATCTAAAAGTACGTACACTAAGGACTAGTGTGAAATTGCCAGTGTAGGCCTGGGGCGGGTGGGCGGGTGGGGAGCGCGGTCCCGCCACGTTTTCGCGCCCGCCTGTGGGGGGGGGGGGCGCGTTGCACGAGGCCTCTGCCGGATCCACGCAACGCCCCTAGGAAGCTTGACGCATGCCGAAAGCAAGCCAGGAGAGCGCCCAGCCTCCGCCTCGAGCGGCGCGCTTCAAGTCGCTAGCCATCGGCGACGCCGTTTCGAGCCTCGCTGGCTCGTGGCGCGCTCTGCCGCTTCCTCGCCGCGCCGCGACAATGCAGGAGCTTCGGCCGTCGCAGAGCATTGACTCGCGGCTCATGGCGATGATCCACCCCGACGTCGATGTCGCCGCACCCAGAGCCGCTCCGGCGCCGAGCGACAGCGCCGGCACTGGGCCCGCTCGCCGGAGGCGGATCGCGCTGCTCATCGCCACGACGATTGCGAGCGGGATGGGCACGAGCGTGAGTCTGCAGTACATCCTCCGGCAGGACCGCGCGGCAGCTAACTTTACCACCTTTTGCCTATTCTTGTGGTGCGTCGTCAAGGAAGCGCCGCGGCTGCGGTCACACCTCCTCGCGCCGCAGGTGCCGCGGAGGTGGCATATGCTGATGGCAGCCGCCAACTGGCTTGCGGTCAACCTGCAGAACCGTGCGCTGCAGCGAGGCGGCCACTCCTTCTACACCATCTACCTCATCATCAAGTCGTCCAACCTCGTCGTCTCAATCGTTACCACCTGGCTCGCTACTCGGCGGCGCTACTCGGCGCAGCAGCTGCTCGCGGCGCTGGCTGTCGCGGCCGGCATGCTCCTCTCGACGTTCTACTCCACCGCTCCGTCGCGGGCGGGTGCTGGTGCGGCCGGCACGCTCGGCCGTCACATCGTGCCGAGCCTGCTGCTCGTTGCCGACTTGGTGCTGCTCTCGCTCAAGAACGTGGCGACCGAGCGCATCTTCCAATCGTACGGCGAGCAGTTTGATGAGGTGATCTTCTACCAGTCGCTCGGCGGTGCGCTCGCCTACCGCCTCGACCCGGAAACTTGGAGCGCCATCTCGCCCCGCCTCGCGAGTTGGCACAGCGAGTGGGTGTTGCGGCTGCCATCGGGAGGTGCAGAGGTGCCTGTGCTGTGGCTGCTGCTCGTCGCCAACATCGGATGCTGCTTCCTCGTGCAGCGCAGCATCTACGGGCTCATCGCGACGACCGATGCTGCCTCCACCACCCTCGTCACCACGCTATATCGCTTCGGCTCGGTCCTCCTCTCTGCTCTCGTCATTGACGCGCCGCCCTTCCCCCCAGCGCCGATGTGGGCGGGCGTCCTCATCGTCTTCGCGGGGTCTTTCGCCTTCGCAAAGGCGCCCGCCGCCCGCCCTCCCGCGGACGACGCCAACCCGACGCCCTGGTTGCGCCGCGAGGCCAGTGGTGATGAGGAGTCGACGCGCCAGCTCCTCAGGGCGTGCGCGTCCGAATCCGCGTCGGGGCGGTCCTCCATGACAGTGTCGTCTTGAGCACTAGAGTGTGCCTCGTGACTAGGCTGTTCATCTACTTGTTTAGGTGTGTGGGGGGGGGCGGCTGCGCGCCGCGGCCTAACAAATAAAAAGGGACAGCTCGCTAGTAGAGATCATCAGCGAAAAGAATCAGGTGTCCCCGACAATGCGGTGTAATCTCCGCACGCGCCCCGCGCAATCCTCGTGCGCGGCATCTCGCGACACTATTAACTATCAAGATGGATCGAGCTGCGCGGCCGCGCTGGGACAGTCAGCTGGGCGCGCCAGGCTGCGCTCGAGCCAGGAGCGCGCCGGAGAAACTTGCGAGAATAGAGAGTACGCGATGCACACGAGTGATTTTAGGGACACGTGTGGCACTTCATCGACGGATTCGAGTCACACACATCCGACTTGGGGACGTTGAGCATGCTGGAACTTTCCGCTCCATCTTGCCATGCCCTGATACGGCTTACTTGCCTAGCCAGTGCCTAGCGCACCGCGGTCGGCGTGCTCTTGCCCTCGCATGGCGTCGTTGCCCCCGCAACCAAATCCACACACAGCTGCCTGAGCTGGCGCTCATCCAGCGACTCGGCTCGAGCCTCAACCGTGACGACCGCGCCCAGGCCAGCCCCCGCGCCGACACGTACCTGCACGCCACCAGTGCCAGTCGCTGGCCCTCCCGGATTGCGCTTGAAGAAGTGCGCGGTGCAAGCCGCACTAACGCCGGCCGCCGTTGCGGCGTCGCGCAGGGCCATCTCTGCCTCCTCGCGCCGAATCGCGCCGCCTTTGAGAGAGTCCTTGAGAGTGTCCATGGCGGCAGCGGCAACATCTTCCGCGCCTGGCTTGGGGCCGTCAAAGGAGACCTTGCTCTCCTTCACCATCGTCTTCACCCGCGCCTTCGCCGCCGAGCGTAACCGCGCCCTGGCGTCGGGAGCAAACCACCAGGCGAGAAACTCGTCCTCAGTGATAGAACCGGAGGCGTCAGTGTCAATCGCGGCGAACGTGGCGACTAGGTCCTCGTGCGATGACCAGGGGAAGCCAAGGCGCGACGATGCCGCGTCGAATTCGGCCTGGGCGAAGGGTCGAAGGGTCGGGAGGCGGGGCGAGGAGAGGTTGAGGAATGAGCTGAGGCAAGTGAGGGGACAATCGCTGCATCACCTTGTTGAGGTGGCCGGAGCGGTCGAGGTCGAGCTCGGCGAAGAGGGCCTCCAACACCGCCCCCTTGCGCTCCGCCACTGCCGCCTGCGGCCCATCGCGAAGCAGCTTCACGCTCTTGAGCAGCGCCTCTCGCTCAGTCTCGGCGCCGGCCCCAATAGTCGAGTCGAGGGCGCGCTGCCGCTCGAGAATGGCGGCCGCCCCCTGCTGCAGCTCAGCGAGTGTGGCGTTCAGTCGCGCGGCGTCGGCACTCACGGGCCGTGTGCCCGGGGACGCCATGAGCTCCTCGTGCACGTCGGACCACGCTTCGGTCTCGGCGAGCGTGCCAAAACAGCGCGCCGCCTCGAGGAGGACGCCGTCCTCCGGCGAGAGGCCGCCACGCACCGCGTCGAAGCCCAGCTGCCTCAGCACCGCGTAGACCTTGGCACGCACGTCGTGCGACTCAATCGCTCTCGACTCGGAGCTCTCTCCGATCCCCTCGAACCTGCCGGCTATGCGCAGCGCTGTGGCGCTCCGCAGCCCGAGGGAAACGCCCTCGAGTGGCGCGCCTGCGCCATCGCCAAACGACGCATCGACGAGCGCCTATGACGCAGCAGAGCGCCGTCAGGCAGGGATGGGCACAAGAGCATCACAGAGCTTGGACCTTGGCAGCGGGATCCGCGGGAGGCTCCGCCAATGCGCTTCCTCTTGAGGCGAGACGACGGCCGCGCAACTCATCCTCGGAGAGCGGCCGCACGGGCCAATTGCCTCCGGCCGCAGAGCCTTCGACCGGCAGCCGGGCGGCAGTCTGGAGCCGAGCGATTTGCGGCTCCCCTCCGACGGCACCGTCATCGGCTGCATCTGCGACGAACGTGTCCAAGTCGCTGTCCGGCTCCGGGAGGCGGAGCGAAGCGTTGAGCTGGTGCAGCTCGGCGTCGCGCCTAAATGGCACAGCAGGGCTTCGAGCGAGGTTGCACTCCCTCTTCTTGGGCGGTGACGGTGCGGATGCTCGGCTCGCTTGTGCGACAGCGGCCGCTCTGGGGAAGGAAGCATGCCGCCGCTCGTCGCGCCAACAAGCCGTGCCTCCTCCTCGCGCCAAAGGCCGAAGAGTAGCGCCGCGCAGCTGCGTTGGCTGATGGGCGAGCGCCAGGCCACCGCCTGCTCTGCCGCGGCTTCATGCGCGAGGAGATCCGCGAGGCAAGAGAGCAGGTGAGCGCGGATGGCGAAAGGCGCCGTCTCGAGCCGGTGAAGCATCGTGGCGACTCCGTCGCGCTCAACCAACCGCGCCACGTTTGCTTCGCACGACGCGACGACCGACCAGATGGCGTCGATCGCCGTCATAACCAGTCGCTGATCGGACGCTAGCGTGCCCGACGGCTCGAGTAGACGCAAGAGCAAAGGTACCGCACCAGCGGCAGAACGGGCGGCGGATGGGGATCCTTCGCACAGCAGAGAGAGCGCGAGCACCGCGTCTTGCGTGGCCGCAGCGCTGAGCACCGGGAAGCCAAATGTCGACGCAAGCATCTCAACCAGGTCCACGATGACGTCAGCATTGGCGAGCACCCGTTTCGCGAGCGTTCCGTCGCGCGAGAGGGCTCCAAGCAGGAGCCTCAGTGAGGCGTCTCGTGTGCCTAGGTCGTGCTGATGGTGTGCCCGGAGAAAGGGCAAGCTCGCGAGCAGCCCTGCCTCAGTCGCCGACGGCGGTAGAAGGCGCGTCAGGTTGCCGAGCACCGAGAGCGATAGTAGCCGCACCTCGGCGAGCTCCGCCGGCGCCCAGCGCCGCGCCGCGGTCGGGGAGAGATACACGCCGACCGCGGCAACGAGCTGGGAATCCCTCACGGCGGGCACCGCAAATGGCGGCACCTCGGTGGCACTTGTCACTGCCACGAGCCCGAGAGCCAGCTGCAGCAGCTCGAACTGGAGCTCCGAAGCCGTGTCGACGGGTGGGAGAGGCACTGTCCCCAGCCGCGCCGCCGCCGCAGCGGCACTAACCTCCGCCCACGGGGACTCGCGCGTCGCACCCTGTGGCGGAGCACACGCCCACGCGTCCTGCGCAATCATGCCGAGGGCTGCAGCAAATATGCCTCCTCCCAGCAGCGTTTCTCGGTCCGTGGCGCTGCAGGCCTGGGCGATGCGCATGGCCAGCGCCAGGACGTCATTGCGTAGCTCCCGGTCGGCTTCGACGCCCGACGACGACGCTCGTGCAAGCAAGCCTGTGAGGGCATTGACCACCTGCGGTGCCACCAGCCGCGTAGCCGCCTCTGCTGCCTCGGCGTCCAGCGTATTTGAAAGCACCTCCGTCGCCAGCGGGAGGAATGGCGTGCCGAGTGGTTCGCTCAGTGTGGCGATGAGCTCTGGCCAGTGACTGCTCCGCAAGAGTTGACTGGCAGTCGGGTGGTGTTGCGAGACGCCGCGGAGGGCGCGGAGCGCCAGCGTCCTGAGCGCGGAATCGAAGGATGCGTGCAGGACCGCCAACAGGTTGTCGGCCGCCTGGGTCTTGGCAATGAGCTGCTGTGCCCGGCCCGCTGAAAGCATGTCGCGGCGCCCTTGCCACGCGGCAGGCTGCCTGGCGGGCTGACGAAGCGGCGAGTGGGGCCCGAATCGAGGGAGAGGCGAGGCTGGGCCGGAGCCACTCAACAGGCTCAGCAACGGCGAGGGCGGGTTGGAGTCGCCTGGCAAGGCGGTCAGGTGCACCAGCAAGTCGGCTGCAGCCATCGCAATGGCTGGTACGGCAGAGAGGAGCAGCGCCACAGCACTGTTCAGCAGAGCGGCTGCCTCCGCCTCGAATGTCACGTCGTCGGTCGCCCTCGTTGCATGCAGTGGCCTCGAGAGCGTGCGAAGTAGGTCTCGGACGGGGGCCTCGTACTCGGTACGCCCCGCGTGGAGAAGTGTCGATGCCCCCTTGAGGAGCACATTCACGGAGCCAGCCTCCGCCCAGCTGAAGCCGTGGACGCACTGGCGGCACGCGGTTGTCACAGCACTCACTACTCGCTCGTGCTGATCTTGGGTGTGCCTCCCCGTCATTAGGTCGGCAGCAGCCTCGAGCTCGGTGGGCCGCCCAGGAGCGATTGCCCCAGGCGAGCGCGGCGGCGGCGGAAACTTCGAGGGCGCCGGCCGAGGCTCCGACCGGCCAGGGCTGCCGGCATAAGAGCGGAGGTCCAGCGACTCGTGTGCAACCGGCGCGAGGAGGCGTGGGTTCCGAGGAGGGACCTGGACAGTGAGGGCCCGCATATACTTGGGCGAAACGAAGTGACGCGAAACGACGGCGCGGTGCCGGCTGCGATGAGCGAGTCCGCGCTTGCTCGGCTGCGAGCGGCTCGAGCAATGTCACCGGCGTCGCCGCGGAGGGCTGGTTCACCCTCTCCCGTAAAAAGACAGTGGTCGCCAGAGATGACGGACAGTGGCTCGCCTCGGTCGCCCTCAAGGCACTCGACGGAGAGCGTGCCTCGCCCTCGGTCGCCCTCAAAGCATGCTCAGGATTCATACGAGAAGGCGCACGCGGCAGTCGAGCGGCAGCTGCTTGACGAGGCGCGGCTTCAACTCGAGAGGGCCCGACAGCTCTCGCCGAGACGTCCACGCCGCAGTCAGACAGCGTGGAGCGGCAGTGGGACAGGCTTCCCTCGGTCGTCCGCCACTGGCCGAGGCTCCCTCATGGAGCGGCGGCGAAAGGCCTGGGCCAAGGCGCGGGTCGATGAGGTGCTCGATGAGAGGGGCCGCAACTTGCCGTGGCACGAGGTTCTTGTTCGTTGGGCTGGTCAGCCTCTCGGTACGAAACCTGTTTGGGAGCTCATCCAGACCGTCCGCGAGGCGGGCTCCTTTGCCGAGAAGCTCGACGAGCACAGGGCGAGGCACATTGTCCTGATGTGAGAGGGCGTTCTCCGCGCCTGGTGCATTGCTCATCTTGTTTCTCTTTCTCTCCGGCTCTCCCACTTTTCCGCGGCGACCCACACGGCCACGCCCTGCCACGCGCGCGCGAAGCAACGGAGCTGGATACAACATAAAAGGTGGTGGTGGTGTGGGGGGGGGGGCAGTGGTAGCGCGTTGAGGCGCGCGTGTACAGAGGCGAGCCGCAATTTTCTCGCCCACCTCCCATACACGCAACGCCTCGTTTTGCGCACGAGGGCTCTTACTAATAAATAAAAAAGACGAAAAGGCGCGCGGCGGGGGCAGCCGCCAGCCCTACGTACACGTGCTACACGCTCTACGACACAGCATGTACATGTGACGATCTCCTTGTAGTGGTGTCCGTTTTATTTACTTACTACACACGTGCTCCAAATGAGGGGAGCGCGCACCCTCGGAGCTAACGCGGCTGTATGGGCGCCTCACAAAACGTGCAACGTGTGGATGCGACTACTCGGGTAACTGAGACGGAGGCTCGGGCCGGCGGAGCGGTCGCTGGCAGCTCACGGTCCTCGCCACTCCTGCGCCTCGGTGGAGCCGAAGAGCTCCTTCTTGAGCCGGATCGTCTCCTGTTCACAGCTGCGGGTGTGAAGAGACGCTGTTCACAGTAGGACTCGGTCTTGAGCCGGATCGTCTCCTGGATCACGCGGCACTCGAGGTCGGTCAGCTCCGGGTGGAACAGGTCGATGTTGAGGATGATGCGGTCCTGCGAGGTCGGGTTGAAGGTCTCGTGCTTGAAGGACGGGTCAAACACCATCACCTCCCCCTCGCGCCAGTGGTACTTTTCGCCCGCAACCGAGATGTAGGGCGTCTCGCCGCCCTCCTCCCCCGTCGGGCAAACCATCCCGACATGGCAGGCGACCACCCAGCTGCACGGGTCGACGTGGCGCGGCAGCCCCGTCCCCGGACTCTGCCTCTGGAACGCGACAGTCTCGCCCGCGAGGCGAAGCTTGCCCAGCGCGCCCATCGTCTGCGGACACTCCTCCGCCGGAAAGGACGCCTGCCGCTCGCCGCGGTAGTAGATTGGCATCGTCCTCCACCCGAGCGGCTTGCCGATGTCCTCAAACTCCGCCTCGCGCGCCAGCAGACCGACCAGCTCTTCTCGGATCGCCGGCGCCGCGCGCCTGCTCTCGTGCCCTCTCGGGTCCTCTCGGGTCCTCTCGTGCCCTCTCGGGTCCTCTCGGGTCCTCTCGGGTCCTCCCGGGTGCTCTCGGGTCCTCTCGGGTCCTCTCTTTCCTTTTTCTCGGGTACTCTCCGGTACTATCTCGGGCAATCTCGGGTCCTCTCGGGTAATCTCGGGTAATCTCGGGTAATCTCGGGTCGCCGGCGCTGCGCGCCGGATCGCGTCGAACGGCGCAGCGCTCGCGTCGAGAAAGGGCGTGGCCGAAAGCCCAGGAAAGTAGCCTGCGCGAGGGGGAGGAGAGGGCCGCGCGCTTTCTCGTGTCTGCAGCCGGGAGGGCCGCGCACGACAGGAGCGACCGCCGCTGCAGGCGCACGAGCTGGCGCATCTCACGCGGACTGCGGGTGCATCTAGAGGGAAAAGCCGCCTCCGACCACCTCGTAGTGCGGGTGCTTCCGAAGCTTCTTCGGCATGCCCTGCGCGACATCGCCGCGGTTCACCTTGATGTACTCGCGCACGCGCCGCAGCGCGCGCTTCCCGGCCGAGGCGAATTGCTCCTCGACCGCCTCGCTGGCCTTGTCCCAGAACCACGCCCGCCAGTACGCCTCTTCAGCTGCCTCGCCCGAGAGCGCCGCGGAGCCCATCGAGATTCGGCCGCAGCGAGAAGTGCCGCCGCCGCTGCCATGACAACCTCTGCACCTGTGCAAACGCACTCGGCGGCGGTCTCGGCGTCTCTTGCGTGCGTGGGACGGAGCCTCGGGTGCGTGTCGCGCAGGCGGCAGAGTGTGTGAGCTAGCGGCTGTCTCAAGCATCGGGAATATCAGCGGAGAGCCTGAGCTCGGTGGCTGGCGCGAAGCAGCTCGAGGCGGAGAGGAGCAGCATTGTGTGTACTTGTTGCGTGAAAACCTAACCGCTGGGGACGCCAGCACACACGTGTGAAAAAAGAAACGCCCGGAAGCGCGGAGGCCGGCTCTCAAAAGGTACCTCGATTGCCATACAGACATGGGTGCGAAACAACGACAAGACCAAGGCACGGGCAGAGGAACGAGAGAAGAATATAGGGTGGATAAAGCGCCTGTTCACGGCATGGAGGGTGAGTCACACCG
>Ga0115008_10003514_pt1 | contig 12977 bp, 13 predicted proteins | sample FraStrMetagenome_FD_87164 | JGI IMG/M metagenome (GOLD analysis project Ga0115008, IMG submission 87164) | Marine eukaryotic phytoplankton communities from Arctic Ocean - Fram Strait ARC3M Metagenome | ecosystem: Environmental > Aquatic > Marine > Oceanic | place: Fram Strait | collected...
CCTCCCCGCGTGACGCCCGCCCCCCCTCCTCCCAGGCGCCCTCTGCGCCGTCTTCCTCTCGCACCTTCGCCTCTCCCGCGCCAACGCGCTCAAGTACCACCTCACCAGCCGCTCGTGCCACCCGCCCGCCTCGCGGCCGCACCACGCCCAGGCCTTCCTCCGGCGGCACGGCGGCGCCATTCACCTCATCGGCCTCGAATAGCCGAGATGCGGGCCGAGATTCGGCCGAGATGCAGCACGGCGGCGCCTTCCCACCTCGCCCTAGTAGCCAGAACCAGGCGGACACCCTCGCACGACCTAGCCAAGCACGACCCACGGACCTCGCCGCGACTGCACTCTCCGCCCCCGCGCCACCCCCTCCGCCCCCACCCCCGGCGCGCCGCAGGCCTCGAGGGCTTCCTGTACGGTGGCACCGTCTCGCGCCTCTCGCGCTACGTCCTCCGCGCGTCGGAGCGGCACGGGCGCGAGATGCGCTTCGTCTTGCTCGACCTGCAGGCGAGCTTGCACGAGAGTCACCAGCAGCACACGCCCCGACAGTCGCAACCGCCCGATGGCCCCCCGAGACTGTCCCGAGGTTGACCCGAGCCGCGCGCCCTCGGTCAGGCGACGCATGGCATCGAGCCTTCTGCGTGCACCCTCCTCCGCCGCTTGCGCCGTCAGCTCAAGGCGCGCGGCGTCAGCCTGCTCGTCGCCGCCGCCTCGTCGCAGATGGTCGCCGCGCTCTCTCCCGAGCCCGCGGCGGCCGGCGGCGGCGCCGTGGCGCTCTCGCGCACCGCCTCCATCACCTCTCAGCAAGGCTGCGAGTCGCGCGCCTCGTGCGGCGGCGCGCCCGCGACGGCGGCGCTCGACAGCGCCGTGTACCGGACGGTGGACGAGGCGCTCGAGAGCTGCGAGGAGCAGCTGCTGCTGCTCGGCTCGCCCGTCAAGTCGTCGCACCGCGAGGGCCCTTCCGCCTTCTCCACCGGCGGCGGCGGGAGGCACAGCGGCGTGTCGCTCGCGCCGACGCAGCTGCCGCCCTCGCTCATCGACGCGGCGGCGGCGGGCGGGCCGTCGAGCTCGGGGGAGGGGGGCAAGGCGGCGTCGGTGGGGAAGGGCGCGGCGGAGGGCAAGGGTGCGGTGAGTGGCAGCGGCAGCAGTGGCGGCAGCGACGGCAGCGGCGAGGGCGGCGAGGAGGAGGCGCGAGGCACGCCGAACCGGCTGCGGCCGTACACGCTCGACGCGTCGGGCGCCCCCTCGCTCCCGTTTGCGCCGTCGTCGCTGCCCCCGGGGCTCTCTTGGGACTCGCTCTCGCAGTACGGCGCAAAGGTGACGCTGCAGCCGGGCGAGCTGCTCACCTCGCAAGGCAACCTAAACCGCGAGGTCCTCGTCGTGCCTCCCTCCGGGGCGGAGCTGTCCGTCACCACCGACTACGGCTCCCCGGACGGGCCGCTCACCCTCGCCACGATGAGGCACGGCGGCGTCTTCGGCGCCGAGGGCGTGCTACTCGGGCTGCCGTCGGTGAGCTCGGCGGTCCTGTCGCGCTCCTCGCCGCCGCGCGTCGTCATCTCGCTCTCGGCGGCGCAGCTGCGCGGCCTCCGCCTCTCTCAGCCGCAGCTCGCGCAGCAGCTGCTCGCCGCCGCGTTTACGCAGCAGCAGGACTACCTCTGGCTCCTCGCGCGCCGCACCTCCCTCTGGACGGGCGGCGGCCACGGCGGGCCCAACCTCGACTGGGGCTCCGCCCAGCCGCAGCTCGTCCCGTCGGCCGACGGCGCGCCGCTGCCCACCATCCCGTCCGAGGTGTCGCTGCCCGAGTCGTTTGGCCGCAAGGAGGTGCGGTCGGCGGTGCTCTCGCCGTGGCGCCACGCTGTCTCGCCGCAGGAGAGGACGCCCTACTCGGCGGGCAGCCGCGGCGCCGGCCACATCGCGGGGCTGATGTCGCAGTGGCAGGCGCCGCGCGAGCAGCGCACCGAGCTCTCGCCCGCGAGCGGCGGCGGCGCCGACCCCGCGCGCATGCGCCGCTTTGGCGGCAAGAGCTCCCCCAAGCGGAACCGGCCGGGAGGCGCCTCGTCGAGCCAGCAGCCGCTGCATCGCAGCGCGCGCGGCGAGACGGGGGGGACAAGCTACACGCTCTCCCGCGACGGCCATGCCGCGAGGGATGAGCTCGCCAAGGCGGCGGCCCGACGCGACAGCGGCGGCGTCGGCCGACGCTCGGTGTAGCCGGCCAGCTCGCCCGAGGCGGCCAATCCGACGACGACACGACGGGCCACACGCGGTCGATGGCGTGGTGGTTGCTGCCGAGTAGGAGCAAGACGCAGTGCTAACGGTAACGCGCGACCCTCATTTTTGCCTCAGCCTCTCAATTATTTCAGGGACCGGATCTACGCTCCGTTTTTTCTCAGGTAATCTGTTGCTGTTGTTTGCATTTAAAGATGTTTTTGTAACAGTCATGACGATTTTATGCGCGCTGTGTCCTGTGATTACTCGCGTGTGAGTCCCAGGTGCAGGTCTGATGTGAGTGTCCGTCTCGGCGTCTGCGCGCTGGTGTGTCTGTGCGACGCTCCGACGCAGCCCCTGCTCGAAAAACTACCGGCGCGCTTCCAGCAGCGGCTGCTCTCCCTTGTCGGCGAGAAGGAGGGTGCCGAGCGGCGCGTCCAAGAGCTCGAGCGGAGCGTCCATCACGCCGAGGCGACGCTCAAGGCTGCACTCGACAGCAGGAGCGAGGTGCAGGCCAACCTGCGTGCGTCGGAGCGCCGCATACAGGAGGCCGAGGCTGCGGCCGACCGCCATCTTGCGGCGGTGGAGTCGGAGAAGCAGCGCTACGCCATCCTGGCTCGGCTCGCCGACGACCAGGCGGCCGAATCCAAGGCAAAGATCAGCGCACAGGGCGAGCAGCTGCACGTACTGAACGAGCAGCTCGGGGCTGCGAACCGGGCGGTAGGCACACTGCGTGCTCACCAGTCCTCCTCGGATCAACACATCGAGTCGTTCCACGCCAAGGTCTCGGAGGTGACGCTCATGCTCGAGACGGTGCGTGCTGCGGAGCGCACCTGCCGCGGCACGGTGGGCCGCATCGTGGAGGAGCAGAGCAGCGCCCGCTTGCGCGGAGAGCTTGGAGCTTCGAGTCAGACGCTTCGCCTACGCCATGTCCATCGTCCCCGGGCCTCGCGACGTCGACTCCTCCGCCAATGCCAGCAACGCCTCCATCTCTGCCAACAGCCCACCACTCATCTCCGGATCCTCTTCTTTGGGCGGCGGTTTTGGCGCGACCTTCCTCGCCCCGAGGATGCGGACGGCGTTGTCGTGCACCTGCCTCGCCTCCTCGCTGCCGCCCGAATGTTCGACGCCTCCGCCATTCCGCCGACAAGAGGGATCGCAAGAGACTGGCAGCAGGCCCGCCACCCCGAGCGACGCTTGCCCTCGCCCTCGCCCTCGCCCTCGCCCTCGCCCCCGCCCTCGCCCCCGCGCCGCAGTGCCCAGTGGCGCCGTCCCGGGCGGCTCGAGCGGCTCGTCTGGCAGCGTGCACGCCGAGGAGAAGAAGGCAGGGAGAGTACCACTTGCTGCGGCGGAAGCAGGGAGAGTACCGTCTGCGCCGTCGCCGTCGATCCCAAGCCACTGTGGCGGTACCAATTGCGGCGGCGGCGGCGGCGGCGGCGGCGGCAACGGCGGCGGCGGCGGCGGCGGGGCAGGGAAGGCGGCCTGCCGGGTAGCGGGGGCGCATGCCGCCGCCGGGTGCAGCTCTGGCACGGTGGCGAAAGCCGCTGTGCTCGGATGCCTACGGATGAGACCACTGCGAGCCTGAGCGCGGGCCGTGGGAAGGGAGCGGGGCGGAGGGGGTTCAAAGTGGGCGCGGTGGTGGCTCGGGCGATGCGCACCAATGAAGAGGGAAGCGGTCGCGCCCAACGAAATCGGCGGCGGTGCCGCCGCCACTGGCCGAAGAGGTGGCCAAGTGGCGGAGGGCGGCGAAAGCGGAGCCGCCGAGCGCCGCGACTAGCCCGGTCGCATCCGAATCGTCGACGACGCGCCGCGCCGCGCCACGCCGCCGCGCAGCACGCTCAGCCGCCGCGAGGGCGGGGGCGAGAGGTGCGAAGCCGGTCAGCCGCTCGAGGGCTGCGCTCATCGGAGGGGCCGCCGCCGAGCGGGCGACGGCGGGCAGGCTGTTCCCCACCCGCGCGAGCGCGGCGGCGAAATCGCTCCGGTCCGCCTCTGCAAGCGCCCAGAGACGGCGGTTCGCGTGTTGAGACGCCCACAGTGCGAGCGGCGTGACGGCACCGAGCAGCTGCGCCAACCGCCGATCTCGCCCAGCGTCCGCCACGTCTTGCGACGCTTGCTGCACCGCCGGCGCGACGGCACAGAAGAGGCACTTCAGCAGCGCGGCAGCTCGCGCCTACTCGCGGCCTGGCGGTTGGAGAGGCGCCACTCACAACCCACGCCGTCTCTGAAGCGTGTAGCGCCGCGCCTCGGACGGTCGCGACGAAGCGGTGCTGCCTTCACTCTCGCCGACACCCTCACCGTCGTTCTCGCTGCCGCCGCCGCCCTCGCCGCAGCTGCTATCCTCGCCGTCGCGCCCGCAATCGCCGCCGCCGCCTCCTCCGCCCGGCGGCGGAGCGAGGTGGAGCGCGGCGATGCAGACAAGCAGCGCGACGCCGACCCGCTTCGGGGATGGGGCGCTGGCGCGCGCCTGGCGCGGCGGCGTGTGTCCGTCGGCGGCGAGAGGGGAGGGTGGGGGAGGTGGGTGGCGGCCGAGGGCGAGCACTCACCACGGAGACTCGCAGCCATCCGCTGAGCTGCAGGAGCAGCGACCTGCTGCCAGCCAGGTCCTCTGCGGAGGCCGCCCCGTCGCCGAGGCACGCCGAGGCGACGAGTCGGCAGACCGCCGCCTCGAACCAGTCCGCCGCCTCCCTGCTCGCCAGGGGCGGCGGCGGCGCCGGGGGAGGCCCTCGCGCGAGCTCGGCGCAGAGGCGGTCGAGATTGTTTTGGGCCGTGGGCGCGAACGGCTCCGGGGCGAGAAGGGCGCGGAGGTAGCCGAAGAGGGCGTCGAGCGTGACCCCTTCCTCCCTCGCCAGCACCGCCTGCTGGTGGTAGCAGTGGCCTACGGGAGATGGCCGAGGTGTGGCCGAGAGTGTGTGTGTGTGATGTTTGGCCGACGCGTGTGGATCTGTCGGCCCGGGATCTGTCGGCCCGGGATCTGTCGGCCCGCCCGTGTGCAGCAGCAGCGGGTGCAGCAGTGGCTTCGCAGGGTGCGAGTCGCGCGGAGCGAGTGGTGTGCCGCATCTCGCTCGCGTCTCGGGCTACGTCTGCCGCCCAAGCCCGGCTCGAGCTGCTGCGCCCCGCCGTAGGACGCGGCGGCGGCACAGAGCGCCCTCTTCCTCTGAGCCGCGTCGCGCCCGCCCTCGCTGACGGCGCGATAGCGGGCCAAGTCGCCCAGCCGCAGCAGCGACACGGCACAGAGCCGTCTCCACGCCTCGCGCCGCCGCTTCCCCTCCCCGCCGCCGGCCGCTCCCGTCTCCCCGCCGCCGCTCCCGCCGCCGCCGCCGCTCTCGCCGCCGCCGCCGCCGCCGCCGCTCTCGCCGCCGCCGCCGCCGCCGCCGCCGTGCGCCCGCCCCGTGCCGCCCGGGCGGTGGGACGCGACGCGGGAGGGGCCGCCGGCGCCAAACTCGATCATGAGCGAGCCGTGGACAAACATGTAGGGCAGCCGGTGCGCCGCGACCCACTCGCGCGAGACGAGACCCGACTCGATGTGGTCGCGGTACAGGTCGTTTGAGAGGAGGAGGGCGTCTCGGTCCTGCGCGAGCCGGAGGAGGAAGCCGTCCTCGTCGACGCCGGAGGGAGAGAGGTGCAGCGACGCGCGCACGAAGGGCGAGAGGAGCTCCGGCTCGGCGAGGCACTTGCCCGGCCCGCCGTTGAGCGCCCAGCGCGGCAAGATGGCATGCACCTCGCACGCACACTCTGGCAGTGAGCCCAGAGTGAGCCGCAGGGAGCTTCACTCACCTGGGGAGGAGTGGCGTGCACCTCGTACCCCTCCTCCTGCAGCCGGCGGATCGCCTGCGAGAGCGGCCGCGCCGAGCCCCTCCGGCCCTCGTCGGAGCCCTCCGTGTCGCGGGCCACGTTCAGCCCGTCCACAACCTACACCGCGCGCCAGCCGAGTGAAGCTGCCTTCGCTCGCGGGGCCGGCAGCCACCTCGGCGTCTCAAGCCACCACCACCGGCCGACCCTCGCCGCCGCAGTCGCCGCCGCCTCCCGACGAGGCCGTCGCTGCGCCGCCGCTCCCGTCGCCGACGCCGGCGAGCCTGCGAGGGACGGCGTAATCGGCGGTGGTGGAGGTGGAGGAGGTGGCGGCGGAGGCGGAGGGCGGAGGCGGGAGAGTTGTGTTTTGAGCCTGCGCAGCTCCGAGACCAGCGACTGGTAGAAGGAGCTCGAGTCGCGCAGCACTTCGGCGAGCCGCCGCTCCGAGTGCTGCAGCGCGTCGCGCGCCGCCGCATCGTCCCGGTGGCCGTCGTCCCGGTGGCCGTCTCTGTTGGCCCGGATCTGCGCGCGCTTGCTGCTCACCGCGCGGGTGTAGTACTTGACGCTGTCGTAAACGCAGCGGTGCCACAGCGTGCGCTCCGCATTCCGTGTGCGCGCCAGCTCGGGCTGCTCGATCATCAGCCGGCGGCACTCTGCCTTCAGCCCTGCCCGCGCCTGTTGCACATCGCGGTCGCGCTCCGAGCGGCCGCCGCCGCCGGCGAGCACGAGCTTCGCGGAGAGCGTGGCCTCGAGGGAGGAGAGGTGCACGACGGCCATGCTGTGTCCGGCTCCTGTGGAAAGAGATGTACAGGGCCTCGTATAACCCTCCTTTTGGTATAAATAAAAGAGATGCCTCCTCGGACTCTGCGCTTCTCCCACCCCTCGTTTTCCGTTTAAATGCTCTATTTATTCAGGTAGACGCCCGAGGGAGGAGCTCTCCTTAAAATCCCTGTGATGTGTTTCAGAAAAAAGAGAAATTTTCGCGCCCGGCCACACATGCCCACACGCGCCTCTGATGAAGATCATGGGGCTCCTCTCCCTCAGCGCGGCCATTGCACGGAGGCCACTCCCGCTGCACAGACGGAGCCTGCCGCTCTCCACACAGGCGGCGACGCTGCTCAGCTCGTGGCCGCCCGCGCGTAGCCTGCCTCGTGCGCACGTCATAGCGGCGGCGGCCGTGCAGCGGCAGCCAACAGAGCGGGCGGAGTCGGCGAGCGCGGCCTCTTCCAGAGCTGCCGCGCTCGAGCCAGATGCGATGAGCGTGACTGGCGTCGTCAAGGAAGTGGTGTACCAAAAGGGGGGCTACTGCGTGCTGCGGCTCAAGCGGCCCAAGGGGTCGCGCCCGTCGGCGATGGTGCTCTGCGCCACCAACGGCACCCTCTCGGCCGCCACGGTGGGCGAAGAGCTCGAGGTGAGTGGCCGGATGGTCGTGCACGAACGGCGCGCCCTGCGGAGCGGGCCGCCGACCCGTGGAGAGAGAGTGGGAGAGGGCGTGTGGCTCGTGCGTGCGTAGGTACGGCCGCCAGCTCGCCGTCGAGCGGCTGGAGCGGGCGGTGCCGCCCACCGAGTCGAGCGGCGGCGCTGCCGCGCTCCTCTCGTCGGGCGCCTTCAAGGGTGTCGGGCCAAAGCTGGCCGCCGCCCTGACGACTGCCTTTGGGGACGAGGTGATCGGGATGATCCAGAGCGGCGACGAGCGGCTCCTGGCGGTGCCCGGCGTCGGGCCCTCGCGGCTCGAGAAGCTGCGCGCGTCGGCGGAGCGACACTTTGGCGCAGCCGGCAGGCACGGGGGCGTAGTCTGAATGGGTATGGCTGGTGCCGACGGCGGTTCATTCTCACGGCTGCGGGCGACGGGTAGGCACGAGGCGCTCTCCTTTGTGCTCCGCCTCGGCCTCAGTGGCGAGCAGGCGCAGCTCTCGCGGAGGCGCTGTCGACCCGCGGCGTGACGCGTCCATGACACGTCGGTGGCATGTCCGTGCCGAGCAGGCGCAGCTCGTCTACGACTCGCTCGGCGTCGACGCGCGCGCGCGGCTGGAGGCGCGGTCCTGGGGCAGGGAGGAGAGGGAGGGTGCGAGCGAGGAGAGGCGCCGATGCCCCCCCCCGGCTGCCCGCCGCAGGCGGACCCGTACCTCCTCCTCTCGCTGCTGCCCGGCACCGCCTTCCCTGCCGTCGACCGGCTCGCCCTCAGCCAGCTGGGCGCGAGGCTCGACTCGCCGCGCCGCGCCGCCGCCGCGATCGAGGCTTGCTTGCGGCAGAGCAGCAGCGACGGTGCCGAGAGACGCATCCCCTGGCGCGGCCGAGGTGCCCACCCTAGGAGTGAGCACGGGAGTGCGTCGCGGACCAGGCGACTGCTATGCGCCGCGAGTGCTGCTGCTGAGCGCGGTGCAGCGGAGCCTCTCCGGCCCCGACTTTGCGTCGGGCAAGGCTCTCAAGCTCGCGCAGGCGAGAGACCGCCGGGAAGACCGCGAGAAGAGACCGCCGAGAGACCGCCGAGAGACCGCCGAGAGGTACCGAGCGTCCTCTCTCGCGCGCAGGCCGCCCTCGAGCGGATGCGCAAGGAGGGGCTGGTGCACGCCGACTACCCGCCCCCGGCGCAGGGCGGGGCCGGGGAGGCGGCGGAGGGGGCGGAGGCGGAGGGGGCGGGAGGGGGGGCGGGCGCTTCGCTGCGCGACCCCTCCCTCGCTCCGTACGTCTACCACCAGACCCTCGTGCGCGAGGAGGAGGCGGTGGCGATGGCGGTGCGGCGCAGGCTGCCGGCGAGGGAGCAGGCCGGCGCCGGCGAGGCCGCAGGGACAGGCGAGGCGGCGGGCGAGGCGGCGGGCAGCGGCACGGAGGCGGCGGGCCTCGAACACGCATTCGACGAGCGGCTCTCCACGGCGCAGTGCGAGGCGGCCGAGCGCCGCTCCTGCTTGGTGGCCTCCCCCTGACCCCCCCCGGGCCCTTCCCGCAGGCGCAGCGCGAGGCGGTCGCGCAGTGCGCCGCGATGGGCGCCGACGCGGCGGCGCACGGCAAGGACGGCCGGCTGGGCCGGCTGCTCGTGCTGACCGGAGGGCGCGGCAGCCTAGCCCGGGACTTGGCCCGTGACATCGTAGTGGGTGTCTTCCTGGCTCTCGGGATTGCGCGTGTTCTGCTGCATTCCATTCACGCCCCAGCACCCTGCCCGTGCACTCGTTGGCCCTCGGGTCCCCGCCCTCTACCTCGTGTCCACCCCGCAGGCCCGGCACCGGCAAGACGTTCTCCGTGCGCGAGGTCGTGCGCGCCTGGCGGCAGCAAGGCAAGCACGTGATGCTCGCCTGCCCGACTGCGCGAGCCGCCTCTGTGCTCTCTACGTCGGTCGGCCTCCCCGCGAGCACGATCCACCGGCTGCTCGAGTTCAACCCGCAGGAGAAGGCCTTCCGGCGCGACAAGCTCAACCCGCTGCCCGCCGACGCCGTCGTGATCGACGAGGCGTCGATGCTCGACATCCACCTCGCCGCCCGCTTCCTCGAGGCGCTGCGCGAGGAGTGCGTCGTCCTCTTCGTGGGCGACGCGAACCAGCTCCCCTCGGTCGGCCCGGGCGCCGTGCTGCACGACTTGCTCGGCTCGCCGCGAGTGCCGCGCGTCGAGCTGAGCGGGATCTTCCGGCAGGAGCGGGACACCGCAGCCCCGAGCACACGCCACCCGCGCTCGCGCCGCCCCGGCCGCGCCCCTCGACTGCCTCCCTCTCTCCGCCCCCGCCTTGCAGGATCCGACGGGCGACATCGCGCGCAACGCGGTGCTCATCCACCGCGGCGGCGTCTGCTTCTCGGAACCGCCTCGGAGCCGTCTCTCGGAGCCTCTAGGCGCTCATCAACTGCGGCGTCGTCCCCTCGCACTGGAGGCGCGCGACGGCGGCGCAGCTCGACGGCATACTCGAGCCGCGACCGAGCGGCTGCCTGCTCGTGCCCGCGCGCAGCGCTGCCGAGGCCCAGCGCTTGCTGTGCGGCGACGTGTTGCGCTGGCTGCGCGGCGTCGGCTACAACTTGCAGGTGGCGGACCCGCGCCCTGCCAACGCACTCTCCCCGACGCTTCCACAACTCGCCCCGCTCCTCGCCCCGCTCCTCGCCCCGCTCCCGTGGCAACCCACCTCCCCCGCCCGCCCCTTACTCTCCCGCAGGAGGAGGTGCAGGTCCTCTCGCCCGTCAAGCGCGGCCCGGCCGGCACCGTGCAGCTCAACCAGAGGCTCAAGGGCGAGCTCAACCGGCGCTCGCGCGCCGCGCCGCCGGACGGCGCCGCGCCCGACGCCGCCACGAGCGACTCGGAGGCGGACGTGCGCGTCACCATCGGCGATCACGTCATCCAGCTCAAGAATGACTACGACTCGCAGGTCTTCAACGGCGACAGCGGCGTCGTGTGCGCCGTGCGGCCCGAGGGGCGGTCGTACTCGTTCGTGGTCGAGTTCGACGCGCGCAAGGGGCCGACGCCGCTCGGCGAGGAGAGCGAGCCGGTGCGTGTCGTGTACCCCCGCTCCGCGCTCGGCAAGACGGTCTCACTCGCCTACGCGCTGACGGTGCACAAGTCGCAGGGGTCGGAGTACGAGGTCGTTTGCATGCCCGTGCTGCGCGAGCCGCCGCACCCGTACATGCTCTTCCGCAACCTGCTCTACACGGGCCTCTCGCGCGCCAAGCGACTGCTCGTCGTCGTCGGCACTGAAGATGCGATCGCGAACGCCGTCGCAAACCAGAAGGCGCAGGCGCGACGCACGATGCTCCGGCAACGCATTAGCAACGACGCCTTTGCGCCTCCCACCACCAGGCATTTGTGACCATGTGAGCCGGGCGTGTGTGCCCGCAGTATATTTGAGTATACTCATTTGCATGCCAAACGTACCCCTGTACTTTACGAGGATGGGTGTTTACTGTTATCTGTTTTGCCTCTAGCGGAGGCGGAGCTGGGGTCCTCCTCGCGCGTGTCTCGACGCGCGTGTGTGTTGTTCTCCGGGAGCACACGGCGATCACTTTAGCTCCGTCTTCCGAGGCCGCCCACTTCTCATGCCGTGGCTTCCGGCCCAAAACTCGGCCGCGTAGTCGGCATCGGCCCCAGCATTCCCGGGCGAGCAGGAGCGAAGCAGCAAACCGACAGTGACGCCAACCACAACGCCAACCGACGCCCCTCCCAAGGCGACAAGAAAATAGTCGTACGCGTACTCGTTCCCCAGCCACGCCAAGGCCAAGCCGGCACCAAGTCCTCCTCCTGCCTTGTAGATGCCGTACGCTGAAAGCCCACCCACGCCTCCGACCGCGCCCAGCATGAGCGATCCCTCGGTGACGGCGGCACGCACGCACGTCCCAGGAATTAGGCTCATCATCACCGAGGGCATCAAACAAGTGGCGGCGAGATTGCTTGTAAGAAAGAGGGAGAGGACGGGTACCGAGGCGCAGGCGACGAGCAGGAGCGCAGCGTTGCAGAGAACAACGCACGCGCGCGTCGTCCAGAGCGGGCGTCCGCGCAAGAGCGACGAGCCAACCGTGGCAGCGATCGCGTTTTGCATCGAGTCGGCAGCGCCGGCGCTCATAATGCAGGCGCAAAGCATCGACAGGTAGCCTGGGAGGTTGGTGAGGCTCGCGATCGGGCTATCGTTAAAGATGGCAAAAAAGTAGAGGTTCATGTTTGTTTCAGCGGTTGCCTTGCCCGACCAGACTGCGAGGAAACCCACGAAGCCGAAGAAGAATATGACCGCGGCCACCGCAAAACCAGCAGTCCAAGCCGCGCGGGCCATTGCGCGGCGCTCCTCGATCGCCCATACCCGTTGCCACATCGCCTCAGAAAACAGGGCGCCGCCGACAAGGAGGCCGAGCGGCATGGTGAGGATGGAAGAGTACCCAGAATAGGTGTAGCCCTTGAGCTCAGGAGAGAGCGGCGGGAGCCCATCCCACGGGACGACGCTAGCAGTGAACACAAGCAAGACTCCGACCAAGGAGAGGGCAGCGATGGCCTGAAGGCGGTCCGTCATGATGGAAACGAAGAGCCCTCCTGCGATGGTGTAGGCGAGAGTGGCCAGCGCCATGGCGATGAGCAGGCAGAGAGCAGTACGAAAAGGGAGCCCGCTGTAGGACCGGAGGAGTTCGAGAAATGTGGTGTATTCGGCGGCGAGTGCGACGCACATATTGAACAGGTTCATCGTAACAGCAAGCCCCTGTGCCAACCGGCCCGAGGCGGCTGCTCGTCCGCTGAAGCGCCGACGCATAAAATCGGGCAAAGAACACGCTTCAGGGTAAAGAGCACGAGCCGCTCCGCCGATGTACGCCATGCTCACCACCGCCCCTCCACAGGCAACAGCATACATGATTACGCCGAGCAACCCGGCAAACGACCCATAGCTGGGAGGTGTTACCAGGCACCACGATCCCATGCTAGTTGCGAACCACGAAAAGGCGATGGATAAGGAGGACACCCGTCCTCGCGCGGTGATGAATTCCTCCGGAGATAGTTCCGCGGTGAGCCGCTTGCGGCGTTTATAGTCCAGATAGCTTATTGTGATCGCATAGCAGAGCAGGGTGAGCAGGACCACAACGACGCCTCGAACGGTCGCGGCTCTCCATGGATCGCTCGAATCCCACAGCATCCCCACGGTAGCGGCAGCGCTGTCTGGTAGCCCCAGCCGACTCCGCTGTGAACCTCGCGGGAGCTCGGATCTTGCGGACCAATAGCAGACAGGCGACAGCGGCACTGGAGCGGAGATCGTAAGTTTGTCGACGAGGACGGCCGACGGAGGGAGGGTGCCCGCGACTTTTTGTGATATAGGCGTATCTCTGGCACCCATAGCAGGGTGGCGGCGCCGCGCGTTCTGATCACTTGATGGTGTTCGCATATACGTGTACCTAAGTTTCTCCGAGACCTCGCGAGCGGGCAGGTATTAACACCCCGGCAGTGTGGTTTGGGCAGGGCAGGGCAGTGTGGGTTTCACACCCGGGGCAGGTAGGGGATCGGGCAGGGCAGTTGTGCGGCAGTGTGCGGGCAGGGCAGTACGGCAGGGCAGG
>Ga0115008_10003516_pt1 | contig 12975 bp, 10 predicted proteins | sample FraStrMetagenome_FD_87164 | JGI IMG/M metagenome (GOLD analysis project Ga0115008, IMG submission 87164) | Marine eukaryotic phytoplankton communities from Arctic Ocean - Fram Strait ARC3M Metagenome | ecosystem: Environmental > Aquatic > Marine > Oceanic | place: Fram Strait | collected...
CGAGGCCAATCCTACTATAATTCGGATTATGCAGCTAAAGCGTAGTTATCTTCGCCGTTTAAAAAGTTGAAATTAGGTTTTACGAGTGTTATTTCATAACTCGATATGCTTACAAATTCACTGACCTTGCTGTCAAAACCAGTCGTCCCCAAAATGTCAAAGATGTATTTCTTATACTAGAAATACGGATTGCAAAAGTATAAAAATTACTGTTGCTAATCTCTTTAAATTCTAATATCTTCGAGCAAATATTATAGCATAGATTATTATGAAGTTTGGCATCATTAAAGAACGCAAAAATCCACCCGATAGAAGAGTCGTTTTTTCACCAGAAAAACTATTAGAATTGAAACAGCAATTTCCAGACGCAAGGATAAAAGTTGAGAGTTCTGATATTAGAATTTTTTCTGATGAAGCATATAAAAATGCTGGATTAGAAATAGCAGAAGATGTATCTGATTGTGATGTTTTATTGGGTGTAAAAGAAGTACCAATTGATGCTTTAATTCCAAATAAAAAGTATTTTTTCTTCAGTCATACTATAAAAAAACAACCGTATAATAGAAAGTTAATTCAAGCTGTTTTAAAGAAGAATATTGAATTGTTTGATCATGAAACTATTATCAAAGAAAACGGAGCACGTTTAATTGGTTTTGGTCGTTATGCTGGTATTGTAGGAGCCTATAATGGTTTTAGAGCTTATGGTTTAAAAAATAAGAGTTTTATCTTACCAAAAGCAGAAAAATTAGATAGTCAACAAGAATTGATTAACGAGTTGCAAAAAATAGCCTTGCCAAATATTAAAATTATTCTAACAGGGAATGGAAAGGTTGCCTATGGTGCCAAAGAAATGTTAGACGGAATGAATATTAAAAAAGTTTCTGTTGATGATTATTTAAACAAAACTTTTAATGAACCTACATATTGCTTGGTAGACGTTTTAGATTATAATAAGCGTAAAGACGGAGCCGTAATTAATAATCATGATTTTTACAACCATCCAGAAAACTATGTATCAGATTTTATGCGTTTTGGTACTGTTACAGATTTCTTTATTGCAGGTCATTTTTATGGAAATGGAGCTCCTTATTTATTTACTAGAGAAGATGCCAAGTTACCAGAATTTAAAATACGATTAGTTGCAGATATATCTTGTGATGTTGATGGGCCAGTGGCCTCAACATTAAGAGCTTCAACCATTGAAGAGCCTCTGTATGGATATAATCCTCAAACAGAATCTGAAGTTCATTACAAAGATAAAAATGCCATTGTTGTAATGGCCGTAGATAATTTACCCTGTGAGTTGCCCAAAGATGCAAGTGAAGGCTTTGGAGAGATGTTTTTGCAACATGTTATTCCTGCCTTTTATAATAATGATAAAGAGGGTGTTTTAGAGCGTGCAAAAATGACAGAAAACGGGAAATTGACGAAACGTTTTTCGTATTTACAGGATTTTGTAGACGGTACGGAATAATGCTTCAAGACAGACAGTTTCTTATCGATGTCTCAAAAATGAGAATGCCTTTTGGAAAATACAAAGGCAGATATCTTATAGATTTGCCAGAGCATTATATTGTTTGGTATAAAACCAAAGGTTTTCCAAACGGAAAACTAGGCAAGCAAATGGAGTTGGTGTATGAGCTTCAGCTAAACGGTTTAGAGGATATGCTTAGAGAAATTAGGAAACGTTATTAATCGTAACTAAATCTATCTAAATAAAAAATATTTTTTGCATTCTCCATCATTTTAGTTTGCAAAATTGAATCTTGAATTACAGATGGATTTAAATTATCAATATTAATTATATTAGGGTTTAAAAATAGGTTTTTCAGATTTACATTTATAACAGCTTGATTTACAAATAAACTACCAATTTTAAACCCTTCAATTTCTGTCTTATACGAATTAATATAATTTGTATTTAAAGTTTTTGCAATATGATATTTCATGTTTTCGGTATCTTGTTTATAATCCGCTTCAAGTTTTAAAAAATAATACCCATTGTTTAGACTATTAAAATTTTGTGCATTTAAATCAAAATAATCATCGTCAATGTTTTCTAACCCGAAAGTAAATACAATTTTATAGGTGTTATTCGGAACATTGTCTACAGTAATTCTTCTTCCAGAGTAACTATTATTTAGTTTTATTATATCATAATCCTTCACAAGAATTGTGTCATAGTCGCTAATTAATAAAATTTTAGAGATTACATATTGAAGTTTTTTGATTTTTAAAGTATCGTTTTCTAAAATGACTTCATCATTTAAATATACATTTTTATCATCCCAAACATTATTAAAATCGATCACAGGATCTGAAGTATTAAATTCGTCTAGAATAGTTAGACAGGAACTAAAAACAAATGTTATTATTGTTAAAACTAACAAGTTTTGTATTTTCTTTTTCATTGATTTTTTATTTGTTTAAAAAGAACTTTGTTTTTCAAAGTTTGTAGTCAAAAAAAATAATTTATATATATTTTATTATTTTTTCTAATGCATTGATATGTTTTTTAAATTCTTGTTTCCCTAATTCTGATGCATAATACTTGGTATTTGGTTTTCTATTGATGAACTGTTTTTCAATTTTAATGTAGTTAACTTTTTCCAGCGCTTTAGCGTGACTGGCTAAATTCCCATCTGTAACTCCCAACAGTTCTTTTAATTTTTTAAAATCAGCTGATTCAGTAACAACAAGTATAGACATAATACCAAGTCGAATTCTATTATCAAAAGCTTTATTTATATTTAAAATTATATTTTTCAATTCTCTTTTTTATCATATTTGTAATAAATTAGACCTCCATAAATAACATGTACTATACCGAAACCTACAACCCAAAACCAAAAGCTTTGTTGAGGGTAAATGATGCATAAAAGACCAATTATAACTTCGATAACTCCCAAAGGCTTTACAATATTCGTTGTGTATTTTGAAGCGTTTATTAAACCCAGTCCATAGAATAAGAGTAACAATGCTATTATGTATGTATACTCCTCTTTAAAATATAGTATTGCAATATATAGTACACCGATATAAAGCGAAGTGGAGAACGATATTGCCAAGTTTTTTGATGCGCTATTCCAAGCTTTTTCATTTGTAGTTTTAGATCTTATAGAAGTAAAATAAAATGTTGTAATTGTTGTTGCAAAGCCTACTAATAGAATAATAATAGTAATAGAAGACACAATGTCTTTAGTTAAAATTAAATTATTATTACTTGGTTGCTGCACATTAAAATAGTAATAAGCAGCTCCAATTAATGAATAAATACCTGCAAAAACACCAGATAACCCACTTAATGAAATAAACTTAGATGATTTATTCATTAAGTCTTTAATTGCTGATATGTCTTTTAAATAATCTTTTGAATCCATTTTTAAAGTACTTTGATATACAAAGATGTTCAATATTTTTTACTTTAGCAACAAAAATAGAGGAAATTAATGTCTAACAACAACACCATAAGTAATATGAGCAATTCCTAAAATAGAAAGAGAAGAATACCAATATGAAGGAATTAAAATACACATTATTGCTAAAAGAATACTTAAGGCAGATATAATCAATAGATTTTTTCTCTCTTTAGATTTGAGTATAAATAGTAAAGCAGCATATATAATGAGAAAGATGGGAGTAATGTAATCGATAAAACCTTCATACATTAAAGTAATCATTGAAATAAAAATGATAATGATTCCGGTGATATATTTCCAGAAAGCAGTTCTGGTTTTACTATTCCAAAGTTTGTAACGAAAACTTTTAGCATCTCTTTTTCCTTTAAAGAATAATGCTAAAGAAGAAAATAGAAAAACTAAACCTGTACTAATAATAATTAAAATTTCAATTATTTCAGCAGACATCATAGCCATAGGATTGTTATCAATTAAAAAACCTTCTAAAAAATATTTGATAAGATAAGCACCAATTAAAAAATAGATTCCAATAAGTATACTTGTAAATCCTTTAAGTGAAAAATTAACCAAAAAATTATCGTGTTTATTCATGAATTTTAATAAGTTTCGCTAATATACAAAAAAATGAAATCAGCAGAATTACACATTTTAAATACGTTTAAAAAGGCAGGCTAGGTAGTTTTTTTTCTATATTTCAATCAATACAAGGAGTTCTTAATTTTTAAAAATAAAAAATCTTTATGCTATTCTTTGTTATAAGATTCTCAATAGGAACTTTTTTTGAAATTTAGGAAGAAGTACATTAATTAAAATATGAAAAAAAAATGATTAACGAACTTCAACTTTGTATTGAATCGCTAATTCATTATTAAAATAGATATTTAAGTTTGCGTCTTTTTTAGGACCTGTTAAATAAATATCAACAATTGAGTTGCTAAAATTTAAATCAGCTTTTTTAATTTCACCTTTAGATCCATAGCTATATAAAACTTCGGTCTTAGAGTGTAAGTTTTTTATTTTTAATTGTATATTCTTTGATTCTTCCACAATTATTTTACCTTCTTTTGGTGATAAAAGTTCAATATTTTTTCCGATTAAACCTCTATTATAAATGGGTTGCCGACAAAAAATAGATAATTCTTTTTGACTTGTAAAGTCCAGCCAGAATTTATTTTTTGGAAAATGAGTCGTGTTGAGTTGGTTGTGACTAATATCAAAATAATCTTCATTAAATCTAGAATATAAAAGGCCATCTGAACTATTATTTGATCCCCAAGTAGCGTCTACAAATAGCCATTTATTATCTATCTTTATAGCATTCCATACATGATTTTTACTTTTAGGGATAAAATCTATCATATTTACGGAATATTTAGCGTAGCCAAAAATTAATTGATTTTCTATTTTTAATAAATCACAGACTTTTTTAAATGTATATGCATACCCTTTACAAAGAGCTTTTTTTGACCTAATTGTTTTTGAAATTAAGGCTGCATTTAACTTTTTAATCCTTCTTTTTTTATCTTCTTTATCTGTGTAGGTATTAATAGTTGGGGCATCTAAAAAAGGAGATGCCTTTTTGTAATACTTAATGTTTAGTGCTAACCATGTATATGTTGCCCTAGCTTTTTCAAGTTTAGTTTTAAAATCATAATCTATTTTCTTTACTAATTGTTCAACAGAAGTAATTTTTGGGTAAGAGAACACAATTTTATCAACTTTCAATAAATCTTGTGAAAATAAATTTGAAGAGCTTAAAAAAATGATAAGTGCAATTTTTTTCATATACTAAATTTACGAAAAAATTATTGAACTTTATAAAATTAGAACAGGGATAATAGAAGTTTAAATTTATATAAAATAATGACTTTAGATTTAAATGGAGCAAGATAAAAGAAAACGAAATCTTCTTTTCTTACCATAATACTAGTATAAATAAACTGTGGCTTGGAAACGTGTTTCCAAGCCACAGTTTATTAGAAGTTTTAGTCTGAGTAAACTTTAATCGAAAAATTCACCAGAACCAACAGAATATTATTCTATAAATTATTAATTGTTTTTCTAATAGCAACCAAATTGCTAAGCAAGGCCTCTAAATTATTTAAATGTAACATATTAGCGCCATCACTTTTTGCATTTGCAGGATCAAAATGAGTTTCAATAAACAAACCATCTACATTATTTACAATTCCGGCTCTGGCAATGGTTTCAATCATTTCTGGCCTTCCTCCAGTAACTCCAGCTGTTTGGTTGGGTTGTTGTAAAGAATGCGTTACATCTAATATTGTCGGTGCAAATTCGCGCATTTCAGGAATCCCTCTAAAATCTACAATCATATCTTGATATCCAAACATGGTTCCTCTATCTGTAACCCAAGCCTTTTTAGACCCAGCATCTATTACTTTTTGAACGGCATGCTTCATAGCAGAAGGACTCATAAATTGACCTTTCTTTAAATTCACAACTTTACCTGTTTTTGCAGCGGCAACAACCAAGTCTGTTTGACGAACCAAAAAGGCGGGGATTTGTAAAACATCAACATATTCTGCTGCTTTTGCAGCATCAGAAACTTCATGAATATCTGTAACTGTTGGTACCTTAAAGGTTTCAGATACTTTGCGTAAAATTTTTAATGCTTTTTCATCTCCAATTCCTGTAAAACTGTCAATTCTACTTCTGTTCGCCTTTTTAAAACTTCCTTTAAAAATATAAGGAATTTCTAATTTGTCAGTTATCGTAATTATTTTCTCAGCAATTCTTAGCGCCATTTCTTCGCCTTCAATAGCACAGGGTCCTGCTAGAAGAAAAAAATTATTTGATTTTGTGTGTTTTATATTCGGAATTTCAGATAAAATCATGTGTAAAATTTTCTACAAAAATACGAAATTATATTTGCTATATTTATGCTTTTTAAAAACCAAAAATTATGAAAAAATTAGTTATTATTCTTGTTGCTTTAGTATGTATACTTTCTTGTGTCTCCCCAAAATCGACAACAACTTCTAAAGGTTTAGACTCAAATAAAATATCAACAAATTTTATTGATTCAGTATCTGTTAAAAAGCATTTATACACCTTAGCTTCTGACGAAATGGAAGGAAGGAAGCCTGGAACTTCTGGGATTGAAAAAGCAGCAAAATATATAGAAAATGAGTTTAAAAGAATTGGTTTAACAACTTTTGAAGGTTTAAAAAATTACAGACAAACTTTTAGCTTTACAGATAGAAGAAGTAAAAAAGAGATTACAAGTGCTAATATTATTGGAGTTTTAGAAGGGAGCAGTAAAAAAGATGAATACGTAATTATTTCTGCTCATTATGATCACTTAGGCACTAAAAAAAGTGGCGAAGATAAAATATACAACGGAGCAAACGATGATGCTTCTGGAGTTACAGGTGTATTAGCTTTGGCAGAATATTTTAAAAAAGTAGGCAATGAAAGAACTCTTGTTTTTGTCGCTTTTACTGCTGAGGAAATGGGTTTATTAGGTTCTATTCATTTTGGAAAAGGAATTGATGCTAGTAAGTTTGTTGCGGGAATTAACCTAGAAATGATTGGAAAGATTCCAAGTTTTGGTCCAAATACTGCTTGGTTAACAGGCTTCGAACGTTCAGATTTTGGAAAAATTGTTCAAAAAAACTTAATAGGTTCTGGATATCAATTGTTTCCAGATCCTTATAAAAAGTTCAATTTATTTTTTAGATCAGACAATGCTTCTTTGGCACGCTTAGGAGTTCCTTCTCATACTTTTTCTACTACTGCGATCGATGTAGACAAAGAGTATCATCAAGTTTCTGATGAAGCGGAAACCTTAAATATGACTGTAATTACTCAAACCATACAAGCCGTTGCAAAAGGAACTGAAAGTATTATCAATGGGAAAGATACTCCAACAAGAGTAGTTTTAGAGGAGACAAAAAAGTAGTATAGTGCATTATTATGTTGTTTACGAGCTAAAATAGACCCATAGCCAATAAAAAATCCTCTACAATCAATGTAGAGGGTTTTTTAGATCTTAATTTTTTTAAAATTGATATCTCACAGACAAGGCAACGTCAGAACTTAATCCGCTTAAACCACCAGAGATGCCTATTTCTGGTCTATAATCTAAAGATAATAAAACTGGAGACTTAAAGTTGTATTCAATACCAATAACTCCCGCTGCATATAACCCAGTTCCACCTGCTGAAACAATACCACCACCAGCACCAGCATACCAATTGAATTTATCTTCTAAAGTCCAAATCCATTCATACAAACCTGTTGCTTTGAAATCGGTCAAACCATTGGCGAGTCCCAAGTCAATTTCTAATCTATTGTTAGACCCTAAAGATTTTTGGTAAGAAATTTCTCCGCCAAGGCCATTTCCTCCTCCAAAACGCAAACCAATTGCATTGTCAGATATTTCTTGCGCGTTAGCAGTAGAGATGCTTCCTAGAAATAGACAGAAAATAAATACTAATTTTTTCATAATTTAAATTGTTTTAATTTTAGTTATCTATCGTAAATATATGAAATTATTTTTCTTCAATTTGAATTCTTCCTCCTTTAGAGTGACTGGTAAATTCAGGAGCATACATACTCTGTATTGTTGAAACTCCATTACTAAAATCACCTGCATTATTTAGCCGAACATCATATTCAAAAATATAGACTCCTTTTGGTAAACGATCGAAAAAGAAATGGGTAGCTGCATCTTTTGTACTTTCATAATAGCCTAAACCATCTTGCCATTTGTATTTAGATAAAACGTTTGTTGGTTCAACACCAGAAGCACGCATATCTTTCATATGGATAAACTCTAGATCTCTGTCTGATCGTAATTCGATTCTTACTGTCACTAAATCACCAACTTTTAGTCGAACTTTATCGGTGATTTCTCTTAACTCTTTTCCAGTATCTGAATGTACTTTTAAGAATAGTTTTTTCTTTAATTGTAGAGGGGTTGCTGAGGATGTAACTTTTTCTAAATCCTCAAAATATTGCCAGTATAAACCACCCCAAGCTATTCCTTCTCCTTTTTTCTTGATGCTAACTTCGCTCATATCAGGTTTAATTTGAGAATTATTCCAAGAAGTTTTAAAATATCCAGTACCAGCCTCTACTTTTGTGTTTTCTGTTTTTGTTGGTTCAATTTTTTGGTTTCCAATTTTTATATCTATACGATTCGTATTAGAAATCCAATCGCTTCCATTTAGCAATAAAGCATAGATAGCTTCAGTAGTAGCTTTGGTAGTTTTCCAACGGTTAGTTTGCTTGTTTTTTAACAGCCATATTTTAAGATTGTCAATTGTTTTTGTATTATTTTCTATTTCAGAAAAAGCCTCAATTAGCAATGCTTGTGTTTCTACAGGTGCTTGATAATTGTAAAATCCTGCAATATTTTCTTTCCAATACATTCCTAATTCATTTGATGAAATACTATTTTCTTTCAAAGAGTTTATAACCTGCCTTGCAACTTTTTTGTCTCCATTTCTAAATTGAATCAAAGCAATTTGTCCTTTTCCATAGATATTAAATTCTTTCCAATATTTTGTAGTTTGATTTTTATAATAGTCAACTGCAATTTTTGTACTATCATCAATTGAAATATCAGCATAGAAACTTCGCATATATAAATAATGCAACTCAAAATAATTCAAATGATTTTGCGCCAGATATTCCTCATATTTTTCCTGACTTTTTTCAGCCTTAATATTCGCTGCTTTTTTTACTATTTTATCATATTTCTCAACAATTTCATCATCTAAAAAACGCACAGCTTTTACAATCATTTTTTTAGTAGTTGAATCAAATTTTGAAACTCCTAATTTTTTTAAATGTCCAAATCCAGCTGCAATATGTTGTGTGATAAATGCAATTGGAGTTTTTCCGCCCTTAAACCACGGGAATCCGCCAGAAGGCATTTGCATCTTTTTTAATCTATTGATGGACTTTTCTTGCTCGTTTTTCATTTTTGTCAAATCGAACAACAAGGCAATTCGTTTCTTTTGTTCTGTTTCTGATTGCGCATCTCGCAACCAAGGGGTTTCTTGAATTATGAGTGATTTTAAGTTTTTATTTTTTTCTAAATTAGACAATAAAGCATCTGAAGATTTCCAAGAATTTACAACTTCCTGAATTCTAGTATTTGTGCTTGTTATGGAGCTCGCCAAGGTATTTGCGTAATAACGAGAAAATGTTTGCTCTGAACACTCATAAGGATATTCCATTAAATAGGGCAGTGCTTGCAAAGCATACCAAGCAGGATTCGATGTTATTTCTAGCGTAAGTTTATGGTTTTGTAAAGTAGAAGAACTGTTGTTTTTTAATTTTTTTAGCGTAAATGTTTTAGTTTCATCAGAGCCTACCCACATAGGCAATGTTTCTGTAACTAAAATCCTGTTGGATAAAACAGGTAACATATTTTGTTCTCCATCAGAAAAATCTCCAGCTTTTGCAACCACTTTATATTGAACAGCTTGAACACTCTCTGGAATGCTTAAATTCCATGAAACATTTGTGTTTCCGTCTTTGTCAACCGTAAAATTTTTGGTTTTATTTGTGTTTCCTAAATCAGTATTAATTTCTTTTCCAGTAATTGCATCTGTTACTTTTAATTGTGCAAAACCACTTAATTGATTATTTGTTAAATTGGTTATTTTAGCACTCAAACTAATTGTATCTTTTTCTCTTAAAAACCTTGGTGCATTTGGCACGACCATTAATTCTTTTTGTGTAACAATCGTTGCTGTTTTTGTGGTAGATTTTAAATCTGCAGTATGTGCTAAGATTTGTAATTTCCATTTAGTAAGTGCTTCGGGAATTGAAAAATTAAAGCTAATTTTACCGTTTTTATCTGTTCTTAACTGTGGATAAAAGAAAGCTGTTTCTTGTAAATTTTTTCGTGCTTTGACCGAAGATAATTCTCTATCTAATTTTGATTTTCCAAATTTTGTTGTAATTATGACGACTCCATGTATTCCTCTATCTCCATATTTTGCAGTTGCATCAGCATTTTTTAAAACAGTCATTTGAATAATTTCATTTTCATTTATATTGAATTTATTTACTGCAATTCCGTCAACAATATATAAAGGTTGCTGGTTTCCTGAAATACTCGAAGTTCCTCTAATTTTCATTTTTGAACTTAAACCAGCTACTTTACCGCTTAAAACTTTTGCAATGTCAGCTTCTTCTTTTTGTTCAGTTGCATATGCAGTAACCACAATTTCATCCAAAGTATCTGAATTCTCCTCTAATTGAACATCTAAAATAGTTTGATTTCCAATTACTATTTCTTTCGGGCTAAACCCTAAATAACTGAAAACTAAAACATCTCCTTTTTTTACTCTGATGGAGTAATTCCCATCAAAATCTGTTTCTGTGCCAAAATTTGTTCCTTTAATGCGAATAGAAACTCCAGGTAAATATCCAGATTCATCCTCTAAAACACCAGTAATTGTTCCATCAAACTCTGTTCTTGAACTATTTATTTTTCTTTTTATGTTTCTTAAATATTGCTGATGTATCCATCTGTTATTATTTAAATTAAAACCAAACCAATTATAAGAGTCAAATTTATGAGTTGGAAAACCATAATAATTTCTTTGATTATTTCTAACTTGGAAAGATCTTGTTCCAAAACTATGATTTGCAGAACTTGTATTATAGGAATAGTATGTTTTTTGAAATACCGGATTAAATTGCCAATTATGAGGTTTAAACTGATCTAAAGATGCATCGTACATAGATGCTAAAACTTCTGCTGCAATTTCATCATTTTTGTCATTTTTTATAGTAAAACTCCATGTTTCATTTTGCCCTGGCAGTAATTTATCTCTTAAAATATTGGTTTCAATGTTTATGTTATTTTTAATTTTTGGAACCTTAATTAATAGATTTCCGCTTTCAAAATAATTATAATTTACAAAGTGATATTTAATCGAAAACCCACCAATATCTTTTTTAGTAACTGGAATTTTTAATGTTTTTGTTTGGTTATTTAAATGAACCAAATACGTTTCTACAATTTTATGGTTCTTTTCTACCTGAACAATAACTGTAATATTTTTTGAGGCAGAACCAATTTGTAATTCGACCTCCCCACTTGGTTTGTATGATGATTTGTCTGTATTAATTTTAAATAAAGCATTGTCTGCAACCGATTTTTCTTTGGTACTAAAAAGTATAAAACGCTGCTCGTCTTTTACCTTTTGACCAAACGTATCTTCGCTTTCTAAAATAACAATGTATTTACCTGAAATCCATTTTTTTATACTTTCTAATTTAATTTCTTTACTCTTAGAAGTGTCAAAATTAGTTTCAAAAACAAGGGCTCCTTTTTTCCAATTACTCCCATTTGACTCCTCATTTGTATAGGGTTGGTTAGGGAATAAGGTTTTAAATTTACTCTCAGAAATATCTTGATACTCTGGTGCTGGCCAAACTCTTTTTCTTAATGGGTTTTTAGGAGTATCTAATTTGTAAATTTTGATATATCCTTTGCTAGGAACAAACTCACCATTTAAATTTTTTGTATCAACTGTTATGTTGTTGATTTTCTGGTTTTTATCAATTTTAGTATCCACGTAAATGGTTGCCAATAAAGAATGATATCCAACTTTAATATTGCTAGTTATGCTATGACTTTCTCCATTGATATCTGTAACATCCGCAGAAATTTCATAGGTAAACACAGGTGAGCTTTCCTTTAAAACACTTTCGTCTGCTATAGCTTTAAACCGAATAGAAAAATTGCCTGATGCATCTGTACTAGTTTCACCGTGTGTAATTTCTTGCGCTTCAGAATTAAAACTTGGTTTTCTCCAATAATACCAGCTCGGATACTGTACTTTTCTATGAACTCGATATACCACTTTTGCCTCTGTAATATTTCCGCCAGAAAATGCTTTTGCAAAACCTTTTATGGTAATACTGTCGTTTAGTCTATAGGCTTCTGAAATGGGTTTAAATTCTACAGCAAATTTTGGTCTTTTGTATTCTTCTACAGAAATTGAGGTAGAATTATTATAATGAAAGTCATAGTTAGCTCTATCATAAAACCTACTCTTATATTCATTACTTTCATCAACTTCAATAAAGAATTTTCCTGTTAAACCATTATTGGGTATTATAAATTCTCCAGCAACAGAGCCAAATTCATTTAGTTTTAAATTTAATGTTTTTACAGCTTGGTTATTAACATCTCTTAAGGTGACTTCTACATGTTCATTTTTAAATACTTCAGATGTAGTACCCTGTTTTTTTATTACAATTACCTTGAAATATGCTGTTTGCCCTGGTCTGTAAATACTTCTGTCTGTAAAAGTAAAAGGGTGTATGAAAATTTCTTCATCTTCTTTTTTTGAGATATTTCTGGTTTGATTATATAAATAGTAATTTCCAAAAACAGCACTATCCTTTTTATTGTTCACCCGAATTTTGACATTTATGTGATGATTTTTAGTCTTAAAAGAAGCAAAACCATTTTTATTTGTAATTAGTTTTCGATCGATTAATTTGCTGTATCTACTTTGAGTATAATTTTTAACATGAATTGAAGCATTTTTAATAG
>Ga0115008_10003517_pt1 | contig 12972 bp, 11 predicted proteins | sample FraStrMetagenome_FD_87164 | JGI IMG/M metagenome (GOLD analysis project Ga0115008, IMG submission 87164) | Marine eukaryotic phytoplankton communities from Arctic Ocean - Fram Strait ARC3M Metagenome | ecosystem: Environmental > Aquatic > Marine > Oceanic | place: Fram Strait | collected...
GTCTTTGTTTTTCTTTAAATGTTTTGAAATAAAACTAGAAACAAGAGTCCACGCTAAAGGTACGGAGGCGAGACGACCAATAATCTATCATGGGCCTAGTTTCGAGATTGGGTAGAAAACGCTATTCCGATAATAGTAAGAGTGATAGCAATGGTGAAAGGAGTAGGACATCGGGGTTGCCACTTTCTCAAAGTCCCAAAGATCTTCGCAATGACAAATATCATCGCAATGGGAATCAGCAATTCATTGGGGGCATCCGTGACCGTTTTCTTGTGGGTGCCATTCTTTGCGCCATGATGTTTATCATGTACTTGAAAGGAGATACTTCGCAATGGAATACAATTAAACCCATTGTAGTGGTCTCCTTACAAAGTCATTTGCAAGTGCTGGAGGATGGTCATACAGGACATTCGCATGTTGCGTATGATGGTTGGAAGAAACTTACAAATTCACTTCCAACTCAGTCGCATCGTTACCATCGCAACCATCACAACCATCGTGACGATGATTGGGATCCCCGAGATTACGTTGAGAAGAATGCTAATTGCGAATCGCTCGGAGATTGGCAAAAAAAGCATTATTCGACGTGCAATTTGGTTCATGAGAATACATTGCAAATATGGGATGATAAAACTTATGAAAAAATTGGGAACGGCGGATACCGAGAGGTGTGGGCGATAGATGATGCGGAACAAAAAACTGTTGTGATGAAAACACTCATTTGGACGCAGTCGTATGATACTTATAGTTTTAATCGTCATTTACAACGCCACAATCGTGATGCCCTTGCGATGGAAAGTTTACATTCTTCACCTTATGTTGTCGATGTGTATGCGTTCTGCGCTAATGGAGGTTTATATGAATATGGCCATGAGGGAACTCTGTCCACTTATCGCCGGGAAACGAATAGGAATTCAAGAGATGACTTGAAGTTTATGTTACAAGCTGCGTTAGGACTCGTGGCCTTTCATAGTATTGATGATGAGCAGAAGTCCTCGATTGTTCATAATGACATTAAACCCAATCAATTTATAATGATTGATGGTGTGTATAAATTGAACGACTTTAACAAGGCAAGTCAGTCCTACTTCATGTTTCTACGCATTCTGATATTCTCGATGTTTCTAATGATGTTATGCTTTTCATAATAATTTCAGGCTAAGTTTATTCTCTACAACAAAGATACAAACATAGCTTGCAAAACAAAAAATACAGTGCCCCGTGATTCCGGGATCTTTCGATCTCCTGAGGAATATGGGCAAGAGCGATTAGACGGGAAAAGCGACATTTACTGCTTCGGTAATTCTATCTTCATGATACTTACTGGTCATTCACCATGGAAGGAAGTTTCCGATGACTTCGAAGTACACAAAAGAGTTATGGCAGGAGAGCGAGCGAAATTGCCACAGAAAATTATTGAAAGCACAGACCCATATGTACAAGTTATGGTCAGAGTAATGAAAATGAGTCAAGAGCAAGATCCAAGTAAACGACCAAGCGCAAAAGATATATCAATCATTTTTAAAAAGGCGCTTGAGGAACAGTAGTGCGACGTCGATGAAGATGTTGCATTCAGCCCTACAACAGGATTACCTTATTGTCATATTTCACGTGGGTACCCATAAGGGCTAGGGAAAGAAATAGAAAGCGCCTTCCTTTTCGGAAAAAGAAGAAAGCTCACCCCTTCACTTCATAGATACGCAGGAATTCAAAGCGAGTCCTACCCTCGGACACAAAACCTCCCTTAGATATTACTACACGGCTTTTTGCTCAGCTCTATATGTTTGTGGGGTCAAGTGCAATTTTTCTCTTGAGACAAATATCCTTTCACTAAAAAGGAAAGAGTGCAAGTAATGATTAGCAACTCGATTTTTCAACACTACGTCGAAGAGGCATCTTTCTACTATTCATAAATGCAACTGCCTATTTTATCAAGGTTGAAAAGGATTTATTGCATGTGATGGTTATTGTTTGGTTGACTATACAGGATAAGGAATATTCGATCGAAGCATGTTTGCCTCATTACACGACCATATTCAACAGTCTTCACAAAAACATATCTTTCTATTGCATCAATTATATCTCAAACTCTAGATAGTTTTACACAAATAAGGAATACGTGTTGAAGACTCAGATTGTCAAGAAGTTCAAAGTTGAAAACCACGACAAAGTCGCAAACGATGTAGTGACATTTGATGTTAGAAGAGGCGACACACTAGTATAGTTGAAAAAAATCCTAAACGCTTGAAATACACATTATTGATTCATCATTTTCTTAATTTTTCAAAAATGTATATTTATTTATGTCTCTTGACGAAGTCCATTCAAATGATTGGTTCCAGTTGTCATTGTAGACACTCTGTTTGTAGATATCAATAGCAAAGGTTCTGTCAACTCAGGAATTTAAAGGGTTACAATATATTGACTACAACTTCGACTTGAATGTCAACAACTACATAGCTTTTGACCGACACTTCTTCAGAATCGAAAATGTCAAATTTTGACTTGAGAATATATGATCAACTCACATAAACATGAAATTAAACATAAAATTAGTCTTCATGACTCGCGACATGCCATACTTCCCATAGAACTAACAAGTAACCAATCATCATCGCTTGTCCTAGAGGACGACATAAACGAAGAACCAGATCTCATCACAACATCTGAACGCCGTCGCACAAAAGAGCAAGAGTCGCGTACAGTACTCGAAAGAGTGTGCTGCTTGCCCAAGTAATTTCCTGTAACAGAAACTACACATTTCCCCTTAGCTTTTTGAGATGTTACCAAGAGTCCATGGAATTGACAAACGGCATGCAAGATAAGCCGATCAAGGCCACCTGTTGGTGATGATGTACCAAACTCAAGAACGACTTTTACATTCGACTCATCACCCCTGCTGAGTACTTCTGGGGTTTTCAAAAGAATGTTTTGAAGACCTTCATGCATGACGTGAGTATGATTCAAGTTCGCCGTGTTAGAACTCGCGAAAACTTCAGAGAGAAGTTCCTCGTACGCGTCAGATAGATTCCCGCCATAGTCTCGTTTCAACACACGCGAAACGACGTTTCTCAATTTAATATCGATTTGATTATACATATCTTCATTCGTTTTGGGTTTCAAATCCCTCTCATTCTTAACCTTCACATCACGAGTTTCGACAACACATCCTTCTACAAACCGTTCCCGTATTGCCTCGAGCGACCCATTGCAAGTCCTACCCGAGGATAAATCAGCGAACACAGACCTGTAGAATACAGGATCATTTGCTCTTTCATAGTAGCGAGTATCCGTCTCTCCAAGGGAGAAACACTCAGAATTTGCAAGACGGCCTGCCCTTGCTAACTCAGCTGCAACGCCCACAAATTTATCATTATTCCATCGACGCAATTTACGATGAGACGGACGTTGCTTTTCCGATCGAGGACGTACAGGTAATGACGGCAGAGAGGGTACAGATTCCGTATCATATTCACGGTTGTTACTGTAACCATAAACAAAAGTATATATAAACACATACCAGCAAGATAAGTGTAAATAATGCCAGATGAACATCGACAACTAACTCGAACTATATACCGATACTGTACTTACATTATCGCTTCTGGTACCCTACGAGAGCCAACTGCTTCGCCTGTACGCATCAAGCGTAATACGGGATCGTTCGACATAATCTCTGGTAAACTGTTCCGGAAAATAAAATCTAGGTTTTATGGACGGCTAGGAATGAAAGGAGCAGAGTGTGAATATCTGCTTTTCAATGTGAGGAAAAGTGAGAAGGTGTAAGAGAGAATAGAGAAAGCAAAGAGAGAGATGTTTGATTTATTTGAATCTAACATGGTATTGTTTCTGTTCCTGTCCTGTGTGTCAGGTGTCGAACGTCGAAGGACACCTCTTCGTCATACTTCATACTATCAAAAAGAATTTACGAAAGCCATCTCTCTTTTATTTTGAATCTGACTAATATAGCTACTCGCGAACACGAGGAAATTTTGACGTCAGTGCAGAGTTCAGAGTGCAGAAGTGCAGAGTACACGTACATTGAAATGTCATCGCTTTTTGCAAGAATTTATCTTTTCAAATTTTTTTTGTGACCTTTCTGAAGTTTCGAGTGAAAAGTCGAAAAGAGTTGTGTTTATAGTTTTAAAGTGTACCGAAACGATTAATATGGCGGTATGTAAAGCGTGTGATCTTCCTATTGTGATTAAGTTGATTGCTATGTAACTTATCAATGTGGATACAATCGGTCTGTAGGAGAGATTTGAAGAGGTTTTAGAAAAGGTTACAATCAGCGGTGATCTCATTACTAGTAATGCTTCCGATGCTGAGCAGCTGGAACTTTATGGCCTCTTTAAGCGGGCGACAGTAGGTTCCGAACCAAGCACCGCACGTCCCGGTTGGACGCAAATTAGAGCGAGAAAAAAATATGATTCTTGGGTGTCATACAAAGATATAAGCGCGGATCAGGCGAAGGAGAAATACGTCGCCTTGGCAGACAAATTATTTGATCGATTCAGTGATTGAAAATACTCGCTATATAAACAGGTTGTGTTTTGAAATCTTTGGTGAAGTATAACGCATCTAATATGCTAGAGGTGTGCCATTAAAGTATCAAAAATGTGTGAAAGGTGAAAATTACATTCTACTTTTTTAGATGACTTCCAATCGCGCCACAAAAAATCCATCACATTTCTTCAATTCACCGTCGAGACACCCAGGAAGTACTCGAAGCCACCCGTTTTCATCTATGGCATCGTCAAAACCACCTATTTCTCCTTGTCGGAAGGGTATAGTTCGAACTCTAGCGCCTTCGGATCGATCTAAAAGCTTCTGCACTTGTTCTTCCGATTCTTCCTTGAAAATGGAACAAGTTGAATAGACTAGGATTCCACCCTTATTCAATACGTTGTCGATGCAATGCTCGCAGAGCTCTCGTTGACTCTTCAACAGCCCAGAAATATCGTCTTCTGGCTTTTGTAATATATCAGGTCGTCTTATACCTGTCCCTGTCGCAGAACAAGGCGCTATATTCGCATACAGTAAAGGTTGACGATCAGAAAAAGTCTTCTAAGACCAACACAAAAACTTAGTTGTGTCTACCGGTAGTTTTACTTACCGTCGAGTAAAATTCCATCAACATGTCCTTCTGGTAACCAACTTTGACCTAGACAATTTTTAATAATGCACTTTTCCGCAAGCTTTAATCTATCTAGATTTTCACCAAGGCGTCTAACACGTCTTGCACTTGATTCAACAGCAACCACGCGCAAGCCCGAAGAAAGAAGCTGGGCTGTTTTTCCACCTGACAAAAAATAAAGAGGTAACAGTGTAAATATTTATCATCACACCTCACACATTATTCCTCAACAATCGAAGCTCACCTGGGGCAGCACAAACGTCACCAACAGTTAAGTCACCAAAATCCTTGGCAAGATCCTTAAGGGACGAAATCAAAGCTAACGCAGGGGTCGACGCTGAGGCCGACTGAACCCACCAGTCTCCACTCGAATAACCAGGAATCTCGGTCACTGGAGCATTCACATTTTCCAATCTAGTGCTGCCATTCTCTAGAATTTTATGTGTTATCTTTTGAGAATCAAGTAGGGCATGAATAAAGTTATTGTCATGGGTCTTAAATGATAAATCGAGGTAATGTGGAGTATCCATGTACTGCTCGCAAATCTTTATAGTCGTCGCGGCTCCCCAATCATCTATACATATTAATGACAAAAAGAATTATGGGCACAATTATTTCTCCTTCGAAACGTGATTTAAATTGAAAACCTACCATGGAGCCGTTGCCTGAACCATGGAACCATATTACATACAGGACTAAACCTCTCATTAACATCATCGATGTTTCGATTAACATTTCTCAAGACAGCATTGACGAATTTAATCAAAGGCTCCGGCACTGGCTTACTTGTCACTAGTCCGTATGTCCTCACAACTTCCACTGTTTCACTTATTGCGGCATGAGACGGTGTATTTAAAAATACAAGCTGAGCAACACCAATACGGAGGGCAGACCGAAGTACAAGGTTAAATTTGTTCTTTTTTTGTGACTTTGCTTGATTCAAAAAATCGTCAATAATACTATCAATCTGCCCAATACGTCTTTCTACTGTTGCGACGAGCATTCTTGTAAACGATTTATTTCTCCGATCTAACTTTAAAAATTGTTTGTTCGCCTCGAGAACGTTAGACACCGATGTGTTCTTTCTAGGATGCATAATTGTTATCAGAGCTACATATCGACTGCTTATCACTTTGTCTGCGTATCTTTCTAGATTTCTTTCGATCAACTCCTTTCTATTTGAAGCGGTTGGACCTTTGCGCTCACTACTATTTGAAATGGACTTCACTTCTAATGCCGATAGTCTTCGTCTACAAGGAATTATTTTTGTGTGAACGAATGCCGACGCTGAAGACCATGTTTGAAGAAGAATGGCGATTAAAATCGTGAAAAGGGGATTGCACTTTTTAGATGTCATCATGATTTTGCTTTATATCATCATTTTTATAATACATGATGTTATCAACATGGACACTGTTTTCAATTTCTTTCTTTCTCTGTAGCTCTCAAAAAAAACGAAAATCTCAAATCTCGTTGTCGCAAAAAATGTTGATGAATTGATGACTGTCATGAAACCCCAACCCCAAGGTTCGCACCTTGATGTGTGATACGAATGTCTTGTGTCTTATAGCCCAGTGCCACGGTATACATGTACGAGTACATGGCTAATCGACAATCCTCCAGGGGTAAAATATCCACGATTTTCGATAATTATCCACCACTTTTTACAAGAGTAAAAAGCTCAGAAACAAACACAAATGACTTCATTATTACATAATAGTGTATGTTATGCATTATCTGCTTCGTAATTATATCATTTATTATTGCAACGCAACATACATCGAAGGTAAGCTTGATCTTCTTAGCCTTGTCGGTTCGTCACTCTCCAGATAAATGTTTGTTGCGAAAACACTCGTTCCATTGCCGCACTATGTGATTGAGCTAGTAAAGTCAAATATATTGCATACCGAATATTTGGACATGGATTGCTTCCACGAAACCATTTTCTCCACCATTCCAGTATCCTACGCCCACCCTCTCCGGGATCTTTTAACCAATCTTCATTAGCTATTTCATCGTTGACATTTTCAACATTCAGATAACCTTGTGGTATCTCTTGTGCCTCATCAGCAATTCACTCCCACGGGTCAAAGGCCGCACGGCTAAGGCAATCCGCGTACTGGAGAGACTGACTAGAGCATAAGCTCGAATCAAGGTGGGAGAGCAAGCTGGTTGGAAGCAGGCTCGATCATGTGAAACCACCAGGAATGGGTTTTTTAGCGGGTGAGGGGCGACTGAAATAGTGTCGACCAAGTCCCGCAGTACCACTCGAATGAATAGGGGAGGAGTGGTCCCTATAGTACCGTGACTGACACGACTGAATGACCGGAGCTCTGCTCTGCGACATAGTGTTAGTCTAGCCCCGCTACGACGCCCATCGTGGTAAGGGAGCCTTTGTAATAACAAGGGAGTGCTTGTTAAGGTTTATTGAGCCCGCTTTAAGTCGGAAAGCAAAAAAAAATCAGCAATTCACTCCCCATGATACAACTCTTCTCTATCGAAATTTTCGTTTAGGTCGTCATCTAATCTTTCTTAAGGTCCTGCTTCGCGGCGCGTCACTTCTGCAACTAATGCCATCAATCTTTGCTTTCTCTTTCGTCTCTTTACTCGTTGTATATACGCCTTGGATTCGGAGATCTATAGCATTACCAGCATTTGCTTCGTTCTCAGAAGTCTTTATTTCTTCCATGCTGCTAATCAATGGATCGTACCTCCTGATTTCTTGTAAATTGTAAATGCTTAGTATCTACTTTGTACAAAAGGAGTGACTGCAGAAGATGTGTGTTATTGATAGCTAATTACATACGTGTTTAACGCGTAGTTCAGATTTCTACGTATTTTCTTCGTAGGTTATGATCCTGGATAATGACCGTATAATCGACAATCCTCCATGGATAACGTGGCACCGTGCTAGTCTTGTAGTCCAGGGTCCAGGGCAGCTTCCATGGCCGTTCGTGGTTCGCTGAGAACTAGGTGTTAGTTTAGCACTCGCAAACTAGTTTAGCTCTTGCCAAAGTCCATCAATCAGATGCCGACGTCAATCATTCGGATCAAGATTCAAGATCCAGAATTCGGATGTCGATCATTCTAGAGTAGATCTCATTAAATGTCTAAGCTCCGCTTATCAATCTGAACAAGGTCTTTTCATCGTAGTGACAGAGCTTAGAAATATTTTTCACCAACCGCCTCAACGAACGATGAGCATCTCAACCATTAACTACCGAGAACCATACTTCCCTAAACCAGATCGCAGCCCAATCATTGGTAAGCCAACATTCGAGTCGTTATATCAACTGATTATCGATCTTCAAGCCAATGTACAATCTATATATTCCCACCTGGGTGGAGGAACACATGGTCATCTCGGCCTCATAATGACACCGACACAATATGCCATCCATTTAACAACGCCATGCGATCGTCCAACCCATCCCGGCACTCTCACGATTCCTGTGGGTACCACTCGTCTTGCTGTGGAACGCAACCATATCGAATCCTTACGTGTATTCCACGAAGTGCGGGGAGTCGAACAGGCCCTTACCCAACAGTTGGTCACGGCAATCGACAACAAATATCTTATTGCCTTCAAGAACCGTGCAACCGGCCAATTTAACAGAACCTTAATGCAGATAATGCAACGCCTACGTAATACCTACGGAAACATTTCCCAGGCCCAACTCATCAACTACGAAGCCGAAGTCACTAACATGACCTACGACCCAACCACGCCAGTTGATTTAGTTTTTGGTAAGATCGATGATTTAGTAATGTATGGTGAATTTGCAAATTGTCCATACACAGCTACACTGGCAATTACTAAGGGCTATCACATATTGAATAATTGTGGTAACATTCATAACGATTACATCCGCTCTTGGAATCGTATCCAGCCCAACCAGAAGACTTGGAACCGTTTCAAAAATCATTTCAGGCAGGCTTATAATAAATTAGAAGCAACCAATGCATTGAGCATTGGTGCCTTGAGGTTTGTATTGGCAAATTTCTGGGATGAAGTCGTGGACCGTATCTCCACGGAGTTACTACATCGTGCGAATCTTACGTCCGATAATGTTCCTGTTCAGTCTGCCCCGGTCGCCAATGCGACGGACCAGAACCTAATCCAAGAACTTCTTGACCAGAACAAGGACTTGATTCGTTGTCTCACCGACGCCAAGAACAAATCACAAGACCTTCCCTGTCGAAGCGTTAACGGGCCGAAACAAGGACAGCCGAGTACCCCATTGCCCCTACGGTACAACAAGTACTGCTGGACTCATGGGCGTTGTAACCATCAAGGCTCTGATTGTCGCAACAAGGCACCCGGACACAAGGATGAAGCGAGCATGTCAGACAAAATGGGAGGTAGCACGTTTGCTTGTCCATTTAACTGACGAGGTGGGTCCGTAGAACGTCGTAATGAAGTAACCAAGATTTTACATTATTATACTTCTACTAGTGTAGACCCTCGTAAACAACGCTCAATCATCACACTCAAAGCCGACTCAGGTGCATCCTCAACATATATCAGAAGAAACGATCAAGATATTTTGAGAAATGTAAGTCCCACCACCACGGGGTCTACTGCACGTTTTGTCAGATTAAATGCACGTCGATAGGTAATCTTCCTATCACAACAATAGCCACACAATCCTACATCATGCCCAGGCCTCTTTATTTTTGGCTTGCGCCGAAAATATCAAAAATAAGCTATTTTTAGCTCACCAGATTTTTTAAATTTGGCTAAATTTGGCGTCCTGCATATTATTATTAACCTTTATATACATATAAGTCAATTATTTACATGTTATTATTATTAACCTTCAACAAAGCTCTGGATAGTAGTGAATTGCTTTGAATGCATTATTCCTTCCAGAGACAAATCTGTTAGGGCTGTTCTGTAATCATTCTTCACAATTGAAAAATCAGATTCGACGGTGGCTGTACCAGGAAAAACAGTACGCAGACCCCCACAAAATTCCTTCAGCTTTTCAAATCGTCCACTTCCGATGCATTTCCATCCATCAATAAATGAATCAGTACTTGTTGAACTGTTGATGGCATCACGAAGAGGCTCCTCAGATCTGTATGCAGAGATAAGTTCACGATGCTCTTCTTGAATAATCTCCAAGTCGCATTCCGTCTTCAAACACAACAATCGTCTGGTTTGCTCGGCTACTATAGCATTGAATTCATAGCTACGTAGTTTGACCAGCTCATGTGGTAAAACTGGAGGACCTTTGTAACCAGAGCTGGCGTCATTCTGTCCTTCAATTCCTATGACAAGGGAAATTACAAATTTGGAAATATCACGCCAAAGATCTTTCTGAACCAATGGAGGCACTTCGTCAAATAGATTTTGGTAGTACAGACCACAGTCCTTTATCATACTAATTGCATTTGCGCTCTTCACAATGTAACCACCATTGATATAATTGACTTCATTATCCGGTTCTTCAAAGATCACTCGATTTCCACGTACTATTTCAAGCAAGTTGCGTTTTAGTTTGTCTAGAGACTTCTTCTGCTCTCCAACCAGCGTCTTAAGCCTTTGACCTTCAGCAAATGCAATATTCACTTCTTTGATAATCGTTTCACAAGCAGCAACATATATCCACCACTGTTGTTCAGGTTTTCATGAAGGGTACCTTTCGTTTAGATACTCCAAAATTTGAACTCTGTGTTGGCAAAACCATTTGCACACTTTTCCTAAGCTGAACCAGCGAGTGTCTGCCACCTTTGGACATTTTGCTTTCTTTTTTTGGACCAAGTTCTGTTGACGCCTCAGATAGCCTATTAGTCCAGTCAATCCACTGTAAAAGTTATCGTTGAAATAGGTTGTGACAGAGTTTTGTACTACAATGTCCAATTGATGCATAGCACACCATATACGGTAGAAATCACTAGGCAATGCGCTATTTTGAATCTTTGTAACGACACCCCGATGACGTCCAGTCATGTTTGCGGTACTATCTGTAGTGACTCCAATCAATTTTGTTTTCCAAGATGGATCCAGTATGCTAAAGAGCTTATCAAACAATTTATACATATACTCCCCCGTGTGTCTATCGAACATTGGAAGAGCAATCACATGAATAATTTGAATATCACCATTGCAGTACACTCGCATTCTGATGTCCAAATAGCTTGTGTGTTGATATGTGGAGCCATCAAATGCAACCAAATAGTACCAGGTTCTTGTCAGCATATCTTTGATACATTGAAGAGATACTGCAACCACAACGCGTTCATACCCAATGATTTTCTTCTCACTTAGGCTTCCTAAGTAGCCAATGTTCACTTCTTCTTTCGTTACTTGAAATATTCTAGAGGCCATGCGAAAAGATTATCCCAACGAAATATACTTCACTGCTAGTCTGAATTGCTTCATATTTGAAATTGTGACTGTGCACATTGCAGTATCTTCACTTCGTTTGAATATGGATAGTGCTCGCTCTTTGCTACTACATTCATCATCATCATCTAAATCAAATAGCATGTCACCAATAAATCTTTAACAATGTCAGTGTCCAAGCAAAATATGCTCTCTTTTCTCCCAATTTCAAAATGTGCAGCAAAGGTATTCACAAATTTCTCTGGTTTTTGCTCAAAGAAAGCTTTCTTTTTTCGTTGGAAAGTGATTGATATTCTGCCCATTTTTCACTATGAGTCTTTAAGTGTGATTTGTAACAGTCAACTCTGAATGGACTTGTAAAATACTTAATGTTATCAGTGACTTTTCTTTTTCGGGCAGATGCTGTTTTTCCTCCCTTGCCAAAATAAATGCAAAATTTGCACCTAACGGAGTCAACCTGCTGGGTAATTGCGCTCCATGATGCAATTTCTAGACCGTATTGCAGCACATGGCCTTCGTTATAGGGTGTTGTTCTCTTTTTTGACATATTCGAACGATAAAACAGTGTTAAAACGAGAACTAAAAAAAGCGCATGGGCTTCATTGATTTGTGTTGTTTTCTTCGAACGATAAAACAGTGATTAAACGAGAATTAAAAAGTTTTGTTCTCTTCTTCGATATATTCGAACGATAAAACAGTGATAAAACGAGAATAAAAAAACCTGCATGGGCTAACGATAAGACAGTGATAAAACGAGAATAAAAAGAGTGGCTGAGAATCGCTCATTTTTGGCGCACCCAAAAAATTATTTTTGGTATATTTGGCGCCTGACGAGTCAAACGCCGAAAATAAAGAGGCATGATTCATGCCAGACTTGCACAGCTCTTCCCTACTATCCATCGGACAATTATGTGATGAGAATTATTCCGCTGTATTTACCAAGATCACATTCAAAGCCGACTCAGGTGCATCCTCAACATATATCAGAAGAAACGATCAAGATATTTTGAGAAATATACGTCCCACCACCACGGGGCCTACTGTAAGTTTACCTGACAATCGTCAGATTAAATGCACTGCGATAGGTAATCTTCCTATCACAACCATGTCCTCCCGAGCCACACAATCCTACATCATGCCGGACCTGCACAGCTCTTCCCTACTATCCATCGGACAATTATGTGATGAGAACTAATCCGCTGTATTTACCAAGAAACATGTCAAGATCTTTGACCAATACAAAAGTATTGCACTCGCCGGACAACGAAACAATCAAGATGGTTTATAGGACGTCAACTTTCAGTCTCCAATACAGCAGTCTCAGCCACAACTACATTCGCCCTCTCCCACTGCCAACGTCTGTTAGAAAGTTCAAAAATATTACATCAAGTTTAGAGTATACATTGCCAAGGCTGAGCCTCGGCATACGAGTGAGGACTTACAGTAATGCAAATTATTGTTGTCAACTAATTGTGAGTTTAAA
>Ga0115008_10003519_pt1 | contig 12969 bp, 14 predicted proteins | sample FraStrMetagenome_FD_87164 | JGI IMG/M metagenome (GOLD analysis project Ga0115008, IMG submission 87164) | Marine eukaryotic phytoplankton communities from Arctic Ocean - Fram Strait ARC3M Metagenome | ecosystem: Environmental > Aquatic > Marine > Oceanic | place: Fram Strait | collected...
GTAATAATTTTTGCGGAATAAGTGGCGGTGATGGTGCACGGGGTTCGTCGCGTTCCTGTTCCTGTCCGAGATCCGAGGCGTACATTATCAGAACTATGTACGAACTTTCATGCCGCAATTCGTTGGCTAAAAATGTATTAATAAATGGAGTGCCGGTACGAACATGTGTCGGTAAAGTAGATCCTCTACAAATATATACATGTACATACATAGAGAGATCCACCGTTTTATTGAAGGCCCACTCATTTTTCATTTGGTAGGAGAGTGAATAGCAAATCGCATATAAAGCATCATCTCTATCGAGCCAGAGAGAACGAATCCACCATGACCAGCAGCAGTACCCTCGTCGATAAGCTCACGCATGATGAGACTTCATCTCTCAAGAGCAAATTAGAGGTCTTGTATGTGACCGATTGTGAAGAGGATAAGTCAGATATCCTTGAGTACATTCTATCCATGCTCAACAATAAGAAAAATGTATCTACAGTGCTCGATGAATTATCGGGAATTGTCAGTGAGCAGGAAAGTGCATCGATCGGGACGTGTCTCATCGATTTTATTAGTAGTACAAATGCTTTGAGGGAAAAGCCTGTGGTGAGAGAGGAAATAGCGAGTGTGGATGCTGTTAAGGATCATGAAAATGAAAATGAAAATGAAAATGCTGTGGATGATCGAGGGGCTCACGATGATAACGATGGAGGTGAAAGTGAAAATGTGGAAAAAGATGAGAAAGCTGCTGAACAAACCTCTTCAAAAGTGAAGTCTTTACGGGCAGTTAAGGAGGTAAGTTGACTACAAGATTTTGACGTTGAATTGTGCTACCGTAGTGTGTGAGATGGATCGCAAGAGCTTATAAGTTTCTCATTTTCCGTTGAGTAGAGCTCAAATACAGATGGTGTAAAGCTGAATGCGTTACAAATGGCAGGTGCGCTCGGGAGTAAGAAAGATACAAAACGGAAAGAAGACAAAAAGAACAAAGGCAATGAAGTCAATAAAGAGCAAAGAAATAATAAGAGATCGAATAATAACAAAAATAAAGACGGTGGGAAGAATAAGGCAAGCACTGTTCATGGAGAAGCTTTTAAGCGATTACTCTCCAATGGAAGTCGCGATCAGATTCGTGTGTCGCTTGATGGTAAAGGAAATCAATCATCCCGTCGTAGTAATAATGGTCCCGCAAGGGCTGGGCGTGGTAATGATCGTGGAAAGGCAGGAAGGAATAATGATCGACGTGAGAAGAATAATAGGAGAGGTCCACGTCAAGAAGATAGGTCGCCGAGAGTAGGTCAGCGTCGTGGTAGGGATAACGAGGAAGAAAATTTCATTGAAATTAATCGGACACCGGTTGACCGCCGACGTGGTGGTAATGAAAGAGGATTTGGCGGGCGCGACGATGTGGGCCGGGGGCAAGGAGGACGAGGTTTTGAATTAAGAGGGCGTGGGCGGGGTGATGCAAATGGTAGAGGTCGTGGATATGGTGGGCGCGGAGATATGGGAAGAGGACGAACTAACACTGCTGGGCGCGGAGATATGGGAAGAGGACGAACTAACACTGCTGGGCGCGGGGAAATGGGAAGAGGACAGGCAAATGCGGCTGGGCGTGGAAGGGGAATGAAAGTCGATCAAAAAAGAAGGCGGGTCGAAGAAGCTGCACCAGAGTCGCATGTCCGTGGGAATTCTGACAAAATCATTCAGAATGCCACTTATGAAGGATCCAATGAAGGAGAGGAAGGCTATGACAATTCTTTTGAACCATACTATGATCCTAATTATGGATATACTCATGGGTATGGTTATGGTGGAAGAGGGAGAGGTGGCCGTGGAGGCCGATTTTCATATTCACCATTAATCGCTGCTAGCCAGGGTGGTAGGATTTTTGCTGGACGAGGTCGAGGCAGGGGTCGCGGTAGAGGTCGAGGAGTAAATCCCTTTATCGTTGAACAGATCGAGGCTAAGAAATGGGTCCGCCCAAGAACGATGGACGAGGCGTTAGGAGATCGTTAGAAGTACGAATAAATGTAAGATAAAATCATATTTTAGGCATTACAGAGTCAAAAACAGGGCCAATTAGTTGATCACAGGTAAACACATGGTGGTGGTCATACAATCAAGTTCAATTACACACATAATTTCTTCAACAACCAGTGGTCACTTCAAAATTCGTAACATACAACATTTAAAATCTCGGTCTCTGCTCCCACCAAATCTCTTTGTAATGTGTCTTATGTAGAAGTTCACAGCCACTGTGGGAAGTCTAGGAAATATTTGTAATGAAGGCTAGCGGGTTCGCAAAGTGAAGCGACGCAGACGCCAATCACCGTTTACGCAGAAAGAGATAGCGCACACCGCACACACACCAATCAAAATTTACCAATCAACGCAGAAAGTAGCTGAAAAATAACCACTGGATGAATCTACCAAATGAAAAGTGCCGTTCATTCAAATAGAAGTTACCGCCCACTTATTAACCTCTGAATGCTTGGATCGGAAATTCAGCGAAGACGATAACATTTACAACTATGGTTTCTTGCGAAGAGTTGATTTTGTCAGTACTGCAATATCGAACGAGCTCTGTGAAACCGAACAAATTGAGAAAGCTTGTTTGCAAAGATAAATCTTTTTCATGGAACGATTTCTCTGAAGCAGTAGACTCGCTTGTGAAGAAGAAAGTTATATCACGCAATGGCGATTCTTTACTTTATCGCTCTACCACGAACGACGAAAGTTTAGGTAAAACTGCGGAGCTTCAAGAACCTGAAGATGAAACTGAGATAGACGAAACAGATGGACGAGAGCGCTACCAAAGGAAGATCAAGCTACCAAAGATAATTGCAGAACATTTAACCAAGAAAAATTCAAAGAAGTTACGTAACATTGAGAAAAACACCAGCTCTTCGATAAATCTGATCCCAACAGGCGACAACAAACACTACATCGCAATAATTGAAAGCGAATGCAAGGAAGATTCGATGGACCAGACCAAGAAAAGGGTGGACTTCGCAGCGAGTCTATTGATTAAAATGAATAAGTTGTGCAAAGAAAAGGCAATTCGAGACCAAAAATTGGAAGATGAAGGGAAAAAGAAGGACAGAGCTAGCGTTGAGCAAGAAACTCAAGAAGATGCTAGCCCATTCGTCCACAAACGAAAAAGTAAATCAAGCGAAGACCAAACGAAGAAGAAGAAGAAAAGAAAGCGCGATAAATTTTATTGAAAGGAACTATTTCACATGATTTACTCAAAGAAAAGCGGAATTCTTAAATAATGATTCCAGAAATCGGTTAGAATGAGTGGTGTACAATATTTATGTGAAATTGTCAACGGGATGGGTAGTCAAGAAGGGTTAGCCTCTAGAGGGGCAGCTAATCAATTTTCATATTTTAAAGTCAAACAGTTATCGTCATGTGCTGGACATGATGCTATCACAAAAAAAATCACATTTGACCTCAACGACTTGGGTTTAATTTTTTTTTAATCTGTATGCTTTTATTTTGTTAACTTCTTCTCTTGTACCAGGTATAAATTACTTTGTAGTTATAACTTATAACTCATCCGCTTCATCAATTATAGGTAACCTCTGACGTGCCGTGCCCGCACCTGTAAGAAGTAGCTACATAAAGCTGATGATGCATTGTTTATAATAGGTAGGGTGTTTCCTCAAGATTGGAAGAGCACAATTACGTTGGCAGAAGATGTACGGATCAGGAACCAGGAGACAAATTTCAAAGTAAACAAAGCAGGTTGGTAATATATCCTTACTTCATAGACATCTTTTAATTTGTTATCAAAGTAAATAAAGAACGCTGGTAATATTTCCTTCCTTCGTAGACATCTTTTAGGTTCGTTTTCCTTACTTTTTTGCGCAAACATCCAAATCGATAGTTAAAAATGTGAAGCAAAGTGATGATAAGTCAAGATGTTCAAGTGCTTCTTGGATCGATCATCTTTCCATCGCCATACACCTCCAAAGAGACAACTTACTACACACATGGAGACAGCCTCTGGTTAATCTGCTCCTTTGTATTTCTCAAGCTCTTCCCTTGTGGACTCATTCGGCTCATGAGCGCAAAAAATGGGCACGCTCCGAGTTCTTCCATATTCCTACGTTTGGCTCCGCTCCTTTGCGAACTTTCGAGGACTCACGATACCGATTACGATTACCGACGCATCGGCACCAACACCGTGAACCCCACAATCCACACATTGTAAAGAGAGCACAACCACAACCACAACCACACAAAAAAAGACGACGAAGACAATGCCTTCCAGCACCGATGACGACAACAAGAAAATAAACAGCGATGACGACGACGACGACGACGACGACGACGACATAGACAAGAAGAGAAAAAAATCGAGTAAGAAACGTAAGAAAAGTGACAGCAGACGTGATCGCAAACACTCACGTCGACGCAGCAAAAAATCATCTCGAAAGGAAAGGCGACGGTCACGCAGTCCGTCTTATTCCTCCTCCGACTCCTCCTCCGATCATGATGATAACGATAGCTACAGCAACGGCAACGGCAACGATAAAAGACGTAAGAAACGTCCGTCTTCCAAGAAGGTATCAGTTCTGAATCCAAAGTTGGCTGCAAAGTTGGCGGAACGAGGTGAGACGCTGGATGAACGAAGGTCGCGTAGGCGTGGTGAGAGAATTGCGTCTCAATTTGGTTACACGAATGAAAGCAATCCGTTTCGTGATGATAATTTGTCTGCACCGTTTCAATGGAAGAAGAAGGTTGAAGCTGATAAGTTATCCAATAGTAGTAAGGGGATAATGTCACAAGAAAAGGTGAAGACGAATACGATTGAGGAGATTGAGAAGGTGCGATCCCGTCGTAAGGAACGTGAGGAGGCTATGGTAGAGAGAGAAAGGTTGAGAGCGGAAGAATCGCGGATAAGGGAAATGCAGCATTATGATGTATGGATGAAGAAAGAAGAAGAATTTCATTTGGAGCAACAGAGGCAAAGGAGTGCGATTAGGCTAACACAAGGAAGAGAGACACCGATTGATGTTCTTGCTAAAAATTTGCTAATGTTCGGTTTATCGGATGATGAGAGATCACTACGGAATTCAGGAGTTAAGTATCAGGAAAAATACAACGCTTTGGACGAGTTGAGAACTCTTGAGGCAGAGATCACGGAGCCTCATGTTTTTATTAAGGATCTCACTCTAAAGGAATTAAACGAGCTTTTGGATGATGTAAATGAATGTATTGCGTTGGAAAAGGAAGTAAATCAGTCTTCTCAAAATGAAAATGTTTCAACTAATGAAGAATATTGGAATGCAATGAAAGTTGTTTGTGAAGAAGAAATTGCGTTCATTAAGAGTGGCGGGGATGGGGGAACGCACGACTTGGTTGCAAAAGATATATCGAAGATGTTTGACGGTCAAACTACTTCAGCACTGTCTAAATTAAAGGTTGAGATCTTATCCAAGATCGAAGAGAGAAGCGCAGGCGTTGATACAGATTATTGGTATTCAGTTTTGAAACAATTAGGTGTGCATCAGGCTCGCGCGACACTATCTGAAATCCATTCAATTATGCTTTTACGTCAACTAAATAGAATTGAGGATCGAAAGAAAGATATGAAAAACCGCAAGCATAAGAATGATGATAACGAAGAAAATACTAAGGAAGTTTCACTAGCAAATGGAAACGAGCTTCCTGAAGGTGCTCAAGACAACACATTGAATGTGGAAGATGAAGTCGATTTAGGGCAGAAGACTTACAAGTGGAACGATAAATATCGTCCACGGAAACCTCGTTATTTCAATCGTGTCAAAACAGGATATGATTGGAATAAGTACAATCAAACGCATTATGATCATGACAATCCCCCTCCTAAGACGGTTCAAGGGTATAAATTTGACATTTTCTATCCAGATTTAATTGATAAGTCAAAAACTCCGCAATACTTTTTGGAGCGAGCAGATTCGAATGATTTTTGTATCATTCGTTTTTCTGCTGGTCCGCCCTATGAAGATATCGCATTTAAGATTATCAATCGAGAATGGAATAGATCCAGAAAACGTGGGTTCAAGTCAGTTTTTGAACGGGGAGTTCTTACGCTTCATTTCAACTTTAACACGCATTGGTATCGTCGGTAGATATTCAACCAATGAAAATTTACATAACGCAGACAGACATCATGATGATTAACAACGTGACCATATATATTAAGTTAGAATTTTTTGTGATACGCCCTCGTAGTTGCCTTGTTCACATAGTAATTAGAATCAATGTCTACCAGGTTCATTACATAAAATATAAATATATTCAATAAACCATTTACATTTTGTTGAGCTAAGATGTCCACACTTCGTCCCCTTCGAGAAGACCAGGTGTCATTTCAAATTCATCGTCGTCAAACATTTCCCAATCCTCATCTTCAAAGCCAAGCAATTCTATTTCATCATCGTCGAGGAGTAGCTCCTCGTCATCTGCATCTACAAGCATAGCTCTTCCTTCATTGTATACACCACTTAATTTTTCCTCGAATTCAATATCCTTGTCTAGAAGTTCTTGTGGGATATACGGGTTTGTCATTCCTGGACTGAAGTCAAAGTCGTATTCTCCTATCATTACTAGGTCGCCTTCTAGTCCACCCCGAGCTTCGAGCTCGGCTGAAATTCCAAGTGCGTCAAGTTGCCTGCCAAAACGCTCAACCGCTTCCGGATATTCCCAATGAGTCATTTTGGCTACCTGCTCAATATAATTTCCTGCCACTCGCCATTGACCAGGATATGCAGGGTCACTTGCAATATCTGTGAACAAAAAATTATATAAGGTAAATAAGCGTCAAATTTTATCTGAGGCATGTGTCATCTCAGCTTACCAAAGTCATCGCTATCGAAGTCAAGCTCGCTTTTTGTAAATTCCACCTCTGCCGGTGCAGGCAAGTCAATATCTGGCTGGGAGTCGACAAACTTCTTTATTCTTCCCATTAACTCCTTCACCCCCATTTTTGTAGCACCTGATATCGGAAGAACACGGGAATGTCCACAGGCATCTCGCAGTTCTTGAAGCAATTTTTCTTTCCTTTCGTCCACTTCAGTAATGTCGATTTTGTTTAATACAACAACCTGTGGTTTTTGAGCAAGAAAAGAATCATACTTCTCAAGTTCTCGGTTTATTATTTTGAAGTCATTTATGGGATCAATACTATTTCCGTCGACAACATGTAGCAAAACTTTGCACCTCTGAACGTGACGAAGAAAAGCATGCCCGAGACCTGTGCCTTCTGCTGCACCTTCAATCAAACCAGGAATATCACACATAATTAAACCAGCACCTTCCTCTCCCAGATCGCATACTCCAAGATTGGGGATTATCGTTGTCTAAATCAAAAAATAAATTAGAAGAAACCGGCATAAAGGGTGCCCCGTGAATTCAAGAAGTAGGCGTCAACTTACAAACGGATAATTCGCAATTTTCGGTCGCGCAGCAGAGGCAGCAGCAAGAAGAGTACTCTTTCCAGCGTTCGGTAGACCCAGAAATCCAACGTCTGCAACAAGTCGAAGTTCAATGCTAATACCAAAGTAGCAATTTAGTATCGACAGATTTGTGAAATCAAAGCGAGGGAACGAAACAAAAGTCTTACCTTAACCACCTACTAGCACCTGGCTCTCCCAGTTCCGCATACTTCGGTGCAGTGTTCTTATGATTAAAGAAGGCAGCGTTCCCTCTACCACCACGTCCACCTCTCGCAACTAATAGTTTATCACCGTGATTTTTCAACTCCCCTGCAAACTTTTGAGTTGACAACTCTCTTATTAAAGTCCCCGGTGGAACTGATCAAAGAGAAAATTAAGTTTATGAGTGACTCATTTTAAATTGAAATTCGTCCGTCATCTTTTTATTACGCCAGGCTACATAATGGCATCAAACCCTAATAGAATCGTCCAGGGATAATCATAATTACATGTATTCACTTTACCTCACCTCGAACATAAATGTCTCTTCCATTGCAACCGTCCTTACTCTTTCCTAATCCTCCACGCCCGTGAGTTGCCCTCACATGAACTTTATTCCTAACAGGAGCGAGAGTGTTGATACCTTCATCGCAAATCAAATATATATCTCCTCCTTTCCCACCCCTCCCTCCAGCCGGACCTCCCAAGGGTTCACCCTTAAGTCTAAGAAACGCAACGCATCCCTTCCCTCCGTTACCACCACTCACGTTTAATCTCGCAGTATCAAAAAATTTCCATTCTTCGTCGTTTCCAACTGATCGAGCCATCAGTTCTGTACCGGATATTCTTGTTCTTTGCGAGGATCCAGCATGGAAAGAAATTGGCGAATTATGGTTTATATCAAAAGCACAGGATATCCCTGAACACCAAGTAAGCGACAGGAAACAAATTAGGCTTGATTTCGTAAAACTCAACCATTGTTGACATGATATTGACCGCTTTCTTTTCTCGTATGTCTCCATTTTTCTCTGATGTGTGTAATTTTGAAACTTTCAGTCAGTAAAGTGGTGGCCTCAAAGCAAGGCAGAAGTACGTTTTCTTGATCGCAGGTTCTCAAAGTACGAACTTTCGCTGGACTTCGATTGTGGTCACACAGTCACACAACCTCTCCCTTGAATCCGCTCGAAAGTACGTACTATCTATCATGCCATATCTTTGTCACTTTTTCCCATACTCTCTGGATTCTCTCTCTTCATTGTATCTGTATCTCTCCGAAAGAGGCTTCTCAAACATTCTCACGAATTGTCAAAAGGAGGTTGCATTCCGCGGTACTGTTCTTTTTTCTTTTTCTCTCTCTGTAGAGAGAGTGTAATCAGAAACCTCTCGAAGCTACACATTGCACACCACTAGAATGAAATCACCTCAAGATCGGCTGTTTTCATTTGGTTCGTGCTCGTTGTTGAAAATGCCAATAAGGTCTATAGTATCTAACAAATTTGTTTATTAAAGTATTTGAAATGAAAGAGACCTACGAAGCGCGGGAGTTATCTCGCTCCACTTCGCTTGTTGAGTTGGGATGCGATGAGAAAAGAATTTCTCCGGGTGATGATAGAAATATGGAATCTCCCCTTCATTCAGTGGAACGTTATGGCGCGATCGCAAATAATGAGCCCACTCTACCGAAAGGGCCTCAGTTTAAGAAAGAGATGGTGACTGGAGTTTCTTTAACCCCGCGGAGTTCAAAACGAGTTCAATTAAGGACATCTTTCGTTGGATACCTTCCAGATTTGAAGCCTCTTTTGCTGGCGTCGCCGTTTGGTACGCCGATGTTATCCTTCCGTTCTCCAGCAGTCGGCACTTCCGAAAAGAACTTAAGGAGTAAAGGAGAAAGCGCATCTAAACCCTTCTTCATGGACGGAATGTCGGATCATTTCGGCTTGATTGGGTCGGCGTTTAATCTTTGCTCTGCTACTCTTGGAGCTGGAGTATTAAGTATCCCCTACGCGTTCAAAAAATGTGGCTTGATAATATCTATTTTGCTTTTAGTCATTGCTGGTCTGGCGACAATTTTATCGGTACGTGGTCGGAAATCATAGCATTTTCATGAACTATTCATTGAATTTCTGTCCTTTTTAGATTGACACGTTAGTTGAATCGAGCGTAGAATTTGTTGCTTTGAAGCAAAAACGCGAAATGAGAAAGTTTGGGAGTGTACGATCAAAGGTTAAAATAGCAGCCTCCTACGAAGAAATGTCGGTGAAATTGCTCGGGAAACACGCTGGCTATATTGTAGAAACCTGTATCATAATGTTTTGCTTTGGAACTGCTACAGCTTATATTGTCGCGGTTGGAGACATTTTAGAGCAAGGAGTAATCAATGACAATGTCGGGGGTATGTGGGCTTCAATTAACAATAGAGAATCGGCCATGATCCTTTTTTGGGTGTGCATCATGTTTCCTTTGTCTTTATTGGAAAAGATAAACTCGCTGAGGTAAGCATTTGGTACTACAAAAAGTAGGCTATTTCTGGACTAAACTTGCTCTGATAAAGGTGTGCTTCGGTGTTTGGCGTACTAGCGATTTTTTTTCTTGTCTTTGTTTGCGTCTTCCATTCAATTAAATCCATCGAGAGCGGATATCAATCTTCGTCAATTGAGATTGTAGATAGTTGGTGGGAGAATAATGACGTTAGGCTATGGCCGGAATCTTTTTCTGATGTACTTCTTGGTTTACCAATTTTTATGTTTGCGTTTTCATGCCAAGTCAACGTCATTTCGATTTATGAGGAACTTGAAAAACCATCTTTGAATCGTATGCGCACTGTTACGTATAGCACCGTTACTATTTGTTTGATTGCTTATTTACTGACAGGCATCTTCTCCTATCTGGAATTTGGAGAACAGACAATGAACAATATTTTAATTAATTTTTGTGTCCGACAAACTCATGACCCTATGGTTGTTGCAGCTTTTGTATCCATTATCATTACGGTTGTAATGGCATTTCCTTTGAATATATTTCCGTGTAGGTATACTGTCGACGTCATTCTAGCACGCCTTGAGAAGATGTATGTGCGGCAGCTTCCACCACATGCTCAGAAAAGAGATGCCGAGGAACATCGACTTTTACCAAAGGTAGACGTTCACTCCAACGAAAACTTGACGCAACATGATTTAAAAGAAAGAGCAATGAGACACATTTTATTGACGTTTCTCATTGCCGGAAGCGCTCTCTTTGTCGCACTTATCGTACCCAATATTTCGGTGGTGTTTGCCATCATGGGTGGCACAGCTTCTGCTGTAATTGGATTTATTTTACCTGGCATGTTTGCTCTTAAACTGGACTTGCCAGGACGACAAACGGACTCACGAATGCAAGAAGGTTTGATGTGGACACTTATGATTGGAGGCGCCGTCGTAGGAACCCTTACGACAACTCTGACGGTATATAACATAGTTTTTGATTGCAAAGGAGAATCAGAGGTTTATAACTGCAATGTCCCAATATAACGACTTGGCAGTGTATGAATTATTTTTTCATTTCTTTCGCCCATACATTCGTCGATTGCGGTAGATGATGCTGAGGCAAGATCCTGTGTAAGTTCTTCATCCTCGTAAATTATATTGTGTCTAAAGGATTATCTTTCATATCATTACAATCAAGATGTATGTCTTAGCATATATAAAGCTCAAGATTAGAATTAAATTAGATTAAAGATTACATAACTTTCGATACAACTACGCTCCTTTCACTTTTCTTTGAACCAATACTGAAGTGTTTCAAACCCATTGTCTCAGCAAGATGATGAACCAGCTTTCTTTTACGAGGGCCTTGCCCAGGAGGAAATCGCATCTCCGATTCATTTACATTTTGCTGAAAAATTTTCAGAGCAGACTTTATCTCTTCCAATTCAGTTAAAGACCACTCAACCATATTATCATCGTTCAGCATTACCTCCTTTCTATCACCTTGATTGTATTTTTCATGATAGCGATCGCCAATTAAATGAGACCGTGCATTCAAAATATCACTGCTGCTTTTAGTACATAACTGACAAAAATCCATGCTAATATTTGTTGACTTCCATCCTAAAAGTATGTCGTTCTTAGGAGTTGCATCTAACGGCGTCATTTTTGTTAATATCGTTGAGTATCCAGATTCTTCTGCCCATTTCGCCCGATCATATTCAAGGAGAGTTTTTGCAGCTCTACGACAAGCTCCTCGGGAATGACGCATATTCAACACTTCTCCGTAATCTCCTGCTGATGCTATCTGGTTGAATTCGTTGGAACTTATTGATAAAGTCTTTTGAAAATAACATGAACGAGGATACGAAATTGTTGGTGCAATTATATTCTCTCTTGTTTGACCTATATTTTGCTTACGCTTGGAATGAGAGACATATGGATTGTGAATATTGCCGTTAAGCTTTCCAACACAACACGGGGCAACAACAAAACCCGCCTCATTATTTTTGAGACACTGGTTCATGGCCAAGTCGGTTGCTTCACCGCATGCATGTAAAGCTAAACCAAGATCAAATTGCTCATTATATGATCGAATGTCTCCCAAGTATGTTTTCAAATTTGAGAGACCCTGGCACTCCCATTCAGAACACTCTGGCATGCCTCCGTTTGCATCGGTATCATCTACGTATAAGTCCTGTATCATTGTTTCATAATACAAAACTTTCTTCGCATCATTGTCTATATCTTCTCCTTTCCAAAACAGACCCTTGTTCATTTCAGTGAATGCCATATAAGCTCTTCGACGTGCAAGTTCCAATGATGCGCGTTTCAGGTCTACCACCACGACTTCAAACGTTTCCACATTCCAATTTCCTTTATATTTTGAGAGTAAAATGGCAAGTGGTATACCTAAATTACCACTCCCTCCTCCAAAGTCAACAATTTTGAAGTTCTTCTTTCTCTTTGTACCATCACACAGGGGAAGCATGCTGAATATACAATGAAGCATGGATCGAATTTGTGCCTCCTTTTTCCAAACTCGCTTTGATTTACCCAGTATACATGCAGCAGGGGGAAGTACGTTAAAAGGCCATCGGGTATTGGATAACGCATCCGATATTCCACAGCGTGTAAGCGATGGAAGCTTTCTGTATCGAGGAAGCCGTTCGTTCCCATTGGTAGTATCATCGTCATCATCACTATTATTGTCGTCGTGATTTATGTCAAGTTTGTCCGGTAATGATGTAAATATTTTTGTTAGGACTTGCTCGAATTGTTTTAGTCGAACCCCTGCCTTTCCAACACTGTTGGGAGGTTTGGTAGTGGTGGTTTTTGTCATCTTCGTTCTTTGGGGTAGTCTCAGTCTAAGGCTCAGGCTCAGTTGGCAGGTTTTTGTTTTCCTTCTCTCTCTTCTCTCATACTTTTTACTTCGAAGTATTATTTTGTGGCGTGGGTTCCGTGTTTTTCCGAAAAACAGAAAGCAGATTTGATTTCTTTGAGACCAAGAGCGTGTCATGTGTTTAAGTTAGTTCTTTTACGTTATTTTAGGATATGCATCGTCAATAGAGAATAGAGTTTGTACTGTA